>ENA-UEQI01000331-UEQI01000331.1-human-gut-metagenome-genome-assembly--contig:-NODE-331-length-18549-cov-9.872726_pt1 | contig 18549 bp, 6 predicted proteins | sample MGYA00242946_ERZ507945 | MGnify/ENA primary metagenome ERZ507945 (study PRJEB26167, sample SAMN06115467) | human gut metagenome | host: Homo sapiens | place: China:Guangxi | collected 2016-06-08... | reverse complement strand
GCTCCTGCGGCGTACAGGCATAAAGCTGCAACATCCGTTCGTAAAGTTCGCAGGTCAGACGTTCGGCCAGCCGGCGCGCCAGCCGTTCGCACGCCGGACCGGCCCGATAAAAAGCTTCGAGCCGATCGTCGTCCGCACGCCACACCGTGCAGTCGCACATCGCTTCGATGCTCACCTGCGACGGCCGATCGCCGCACATCGCGACGTAATCGCCCACGAACTCTCCGGCAAAGGCATACCCCACCACGTGACGCTCGCCCGAACGGGCGAGGTGCACATAGCGGAAAGCGCCCCGTCCGACCACTCCGCAATGGCGATTGCGGCATCCCTGTCTCGCGAAACGATCGCCCGCAGCATAATGCACGACCTCTCCGTCGCTGCGGAACCAATCTGCCAGTGCGGCGAACTCGCCGGTCGCAATATAGCGGTTGAAATCCATATCCGGTTATTCGGGAAGGCCGTGACGGGCGACATGCGCCAGCATCTCGTCGCGCAGCGTGCGGGGCGTGACGTTATGCCGCAGGACGAGCATGTAGGAGCGGCGGATCTGTTCGCGCACGAAAGCGTCGCTCAGATCGCGGTCGACGTAGAGGTCGTTCCAGTGGCGTTTGTTGCCGTGCCACGCCGCCTCGACCCCCTCGTAGCGCTCGCGCAGCCCGACGGCTTCGTCGGGATCGCACTTGACGGCCAGGCGCCGGAAATCCTCCATTCCGGCGTAGGTGAACATGCGTCCGCCGACCTTGAAGACGAGCGTCGTCTCGTCGAAGGGCGTGCTCTCCTCCACGAAAGGCAGCGAAAGGCAATAATCGCGGTATTCGAGAATATCCATGATCGCAAGTTTTTACGCAGAAGCGAAGATAACTCTTTTTGGCACAACTGTTGCGATTTTACGCGTCGTAACGTAAAAAATTCAATCGTCATGAAAAAAATCCTACTCTATCTGCCGGTAATGCTGATCCTTGCAGCCGGATTCGGTTGTTCCGAGCAACGCAAGTGGAACCGCGAGCAGCGCAAGGAGATGCGCGAAATGCTGCGCGACTACCGCCAGATGGCCTACCTCAACGACCTGACCGATGCGGAGTTCATCCTCTTCTCGGACGACGTAGCCACCGCCCTCGAAGGCGACTACCCCGTTTATGCGACCTTCGTCACGATGCCCGGCGTGGAGGACACCGTACAGCTGGTGATCGTCGAGACCGTCGTCGAGGAGTTGCAGGCCGAGGCCCGCAACATGCGCCACATCTTCCCCTACGAGCAGCTGGCTTGGAGCAACGACTCTAAACAAATAGCTTACACCAGCCGGAAAAAGCAAGGATTGGCATACGCAGTATCTACCGACTCGGATATATACCTTTATAATATAGAAAAAGGCACAACACTGAACCTGTGCAAACCGAATGGAAAAGATTCGAATGGAACAGATGAAATGAAAGGATATGACACCAATCCTAAATTCAGCCCCAACGGCAAATACATTGCATGGCAAAGCATGGAGCGCGATGGTTACGAAAGTGACCGGAACCGCCTGTGCATCTACAATTTAGATGACGGTCAAAAGACATTTGTTACCGAAAGTTTTGAATCAGGCGTAGATGACTATTGCTGGAACAATGATTCGCAAAGTCTGTACTTTGTCGGTGTATGGCATGGAACCAGCATGGTATACAATGCCAATCTGAATGGTGATATAAAAAAACTGACTGATGGCATGTATGACTACGGATCAGTAGCCATGGCGGGCGATAAAATAATTACCAAACGTCACTCTATCAGTGCCGCCGATGAAATCTACACCCTCACTCCTGCCGACGGGCAAGTGGCGCAACTCTCACACGAGAATGATCACATCTTTAAACAGCTGAATTTGGGCAAAGTGGAGGAAAGATGGACCAAAACTACCGATGGCAAGCAAATGCTTTCATGGGTGATCTATCCCGTCAATTTTGACGCAAACAAGAAGTATCCTACTTTATTATTCTGTGAAGGTGGCCCGCAAAGTCCCGTCAGCCAATTCTGGAGCTACCGCTGGAACTTCCAGATTATGGCAGCCAACGATTATATTATCATCGCTCCGAATCGTCGTGGGCTACCTGGATTCGGCATGGAATGGTTGGAACAAATTAGCGGTGACTATGGAGGTCAATGTATGAAAGACTATTTGTCAGCCATAGATGATATTTCAAAAGAACCATATGTAGATACTAATCGTTTGGGATGCGTAGGTGCCAGCTTCGGCGGATTCTCCGTCTATTGGCTGGCGGGACACCATGACAAACGTTTTAAAGCATTTATCGCACACGATGGTATATTCAATATGGAGCAGCAATATCTGGAAACAGAAGAAATGTGGTTCGCCAACTGGGATATGGGTGGTGCATATTGGGACAAAAACAATGTAACGGCACAGACGCACCTTTGCCTGCTCTCCACCAGAAAGAACCTTAACCTTGCTCTCGATATGCTTGGTTGTAAGACCACATTTGGCAAGGGCTGAACGAACCTCATACTGTGTATATCCTGGAAATTCCTGCCATATCTCCTCAAGACATGTAGTTTCAATTCCAGCTGGAGTCTCCTGCTCGAAATATCCTATCTCAAGATAATCTCCCTGCTCAACATCACCTGACAGAGGCTTAATAAGTCCTAATATGCTCTTTAGCAATGTAGATTTTCCGATACCGTTAGCACCTGTAAGCACAATCTTCTGGCCTCGCTCCATCTCTAAGTTAAGCGGACTTGAAAGCGGCTCATCATAACCAATTACAAGGTCGTGTGTCTGGAAAATATATCTTCCCGGTGTTCTCGCTGTCTTGAAATTAAACTCTGGCTTTGGCTTCTCTGCTGCCAACTCAATAATATCCATATTATCAAGCTTCTTCTGTCTTGACATCGCCATATTTCTTGTGGCAACTCGCGCTTTATTTCTTGCAACGAAATCCTTAAGCTCCGCAATCTCCTGCTGCTGCTTATTGTAAGCTGCCTCAAGCTGCGCCTTCTTCACAGCATACACCTTCTGGAAATTATCATAATCACCCGTATAACGGTTCAGTTCCTGATTATCCATATGATAAATAACATTTATAACACTGTTAAGGAATGGAATATCGTGCGATATCAGTATAAATGCGTTCTCATAGTCCTGCAGATATCTCTTAAGCCACTCAATATGCTCCTTATCAAGATAGTTAGTAGGCTCATCAAGAAGAAGGATGTCCGGTTTTTCAAGAAGCAGCTTGCCAAGCAGTACCTTAGTTCTCTGTCCGCCTGAAAGCTCAGTTACATCTTTATCAAGTCCAAGTTCAGATAGTCCCAATGCTCTTGCAACTTCCTCAACCTTCGCATCTATCATATAGAAATCATGCATTGTAAGAAGGTCCTGAATAGTTCCCGCTTCCGCCATCAGCTTATCCATCTCTTCTGGTGATGCGTCGCCAAGCCCGGCATATATCTCATTCATCTGATTCTCCATGTCATACAGGAAGTCAAATGCAGACGCAAGCACCGACTGGATTGTCATGCCCTTCTCAAGCACAGCATGCTGGTCGAGATATCCGACTCTGACATTCTTAGCCCACTCAACCTTTCCCTCATCAGGCATAAGCTTGCCTGTTATTATATTCATAAATGTGGATTTACCTTCGCCGTTGGCTCCCACTAATCCAATCTTATCAAGCCTGTTAAGCTGGAAAGACACATTGTTAAATATCGCTCTGTCGCCAAATCCGTGTGTAAGTCCGGTTACTGTAAGTAAACTCATATCTGATATCCTTTTCTTTAATAAATTTATTAAAATATTATAAGATATTATGGCTATTATTGTAAATACCTTAAACATCTGTTAAAATGTGGAGTTGTGTTTGTATACACATATTTACAAAATAATCCAAACAAAAGGAGGATTCCATGTCAGAAGATTTCGAAATTTTATATTCTGATTCTAAAGAATCTGGTTCACATCATTCACATCACCATTCTGATGGAGAACATCACAGTTCACATCACCACTCTGATGAATCACGCCACAGTTCACATCATCATGGTTCACATAGACACTCTAAGCAGCGCAAGCGCAGAAAACGCATACTTATAATTACTTTGAGCATTGTCGCATGTCTGCTGATTGCCATTGGTGTTGGCGGTGCTTATGGCTACAAGATTGCTAAACGCGAGGTCGCTGATGTTAAACAACAGGCTTACACTCTTAAGGCTGACCTTAAAAATGTTATGGCTGGACTTAAAGCACAGGACCCTGTTGCCACAGAAACTGCATGTGACCAGCTTGATGTAGCAATTAAAGATATTAATAAAACATTTGACAAAAAAATATGGAAGACAGCTTACAAAATCCCTAAATTCAAAGGATATATTGATTCTGTCAAAGAACTTCTTGATCTCGTTCAGGAAGCTTCCTCAGATATTGCACGTCCAACAGTTGCTGTACTTAATGACTATCCGCTTTCAGGACTTAAAGTTGATGATGGCTTCAGCATAACCACTATCAACGCATATCTTTCACTTCTTGAAGATATAGAGCCTAAGATAGACCATATAGTTACAGCAATGAATCAGGTTGATCTCCCAATGGGACTTAACAGCATGATTTCAGACTATTCTGTACAGATTGCTTCAATGACAGGTTCATATGATAATCTCAAAGCGTTCCTTCCTCTATTCAAAACATTTATAGGAGACGGCTCTGACAGAACATATCTGCTTGCTGCACAGAATTCATCAGAAATCCGTGCTTCTGGCGGTTTCCCTGGTTCTATAGGTACAATCCGCATCCGTGATGGGGTACTTACAATTGGTAATTTCAGCAGTGTATACAAGGTTCTCGCTTCATATACGCCTTCCGCTGCCAATATCACATCCGAAGAAAAAGAGCTTTTCGGCTCATGGATGAACGGTCCAAGAGATGCATGTTTTGACCCAGATTTTGAAAGAGTTGCGTATATATGGGCGCTCGCATATGAACAGAAGAATTCCGAACACGTTAATGGTGTTGTTTCTCTCACACCTGCTATTATTCAGGGAATGCTTGAATATATAGGTAATGTAACACTTTCAGATGGTACAGAATTAACAAGTGAAAATGCTACAAAGGTTCTGCAGTATGACCTTTATTACAAGTATCTTAATGCAAATGCTTCTGCTACTGCTGGAGATTATGTTGATGATTTATTTGCAGAAACAGCCAAAGCTACTATGTCAAAGCTTGTATCTGATTTTGACGTCAAGAAGGCTGGTGATTATTATAAGGTATTCTCAGACGGTGCTAAAAACCGTACAGTCATGATGTGGATGGAAGATGAGGAAGAACAGGAACTTGTTAAAAATGCAGGCTGTTCCGGTGGACTTAACGAAGATCCTGAGAATCCTGAAACAGGAGTATATTTCAGCATTTCTGATCCATGCAAATTGGGCTGGTTCCTCGATATCAACACAGAAATCAGCGAACCTGTTGTTAATGATGATGGCACAAGAACTTATGATGTAACTGCAACTTATAGCAATGTATTAAGCAATTCAGACAAAGTTAATGCTGGAAATTATATAATTGGAAGCTACGGCGGAACAATCACTGGTTATATCCATATATTTGCTCCTGCCGGAGGAACAATCTCAGATATAAAAGCAAGCAATGGTGGAAGAATGTATACAGGTACTTACCATGACCTTGATGTTGCATATATGTTTGGCAACTCAATTGCTCCTGGTGCAGGTATTACTATTACTTACAAAGTAACAACCGCTGCTGGTGTAACAACTCCTCTTGGAGTTAATTCAACACCTACTCTGCAGAATTACAGATAAAAATGCTTATATAAAAACTGGCTGGTGATATGATTCACTCATATCACCAGCCATTATTATTATCTGTTTAACTGTTATTATCTTACTGCTTTCTTCTTTCTAGAAATCTCAATAACAACTACTCCTGCAGAGATAATCATTGCTAATGCAAATGGTACTGCATGCATTGTATCTCCTGTCTGTGCTGCAGGTGCTTTCTCTGATGAATCTGTTCCTGTTGATGGAACATTTGCATCATCCTTATTATCAGGTGTTGAAGGTGTTGGGTTAACATCTTCGCTGCCTGCTGTAAGCTTAGGAATGACTGTTACATTAGTCTTCTCTGTACAACCTGCATGTAAACAGTGCTGTGACTTAGAGCCTTCTTCTGTAGTAGTAGCTTCCTTATCTACTGTGAACTCATTGGCAAATTCATGTCCAAGGGCTTCAATTTCTCTTGTTTCTTCATGTCCACATATTGTACATGTTCCATGCTTTTCACCCTTTTCTGTACATGTTGCTTCCTTAGTTGTTGTCCACTCAAATACATGAGATACAACTTCGCCAGCCTGTGGCTTAACGCTTATTGCTTCTTCACTTGTTGTATCAAGTCTTGCACCAACATTATCGCTTAATACGCCACTCTTAATAACCAAGAGATTATGCATATCAATTGTTCCGTTTGCATTTCTTGATGGTCTGATTGTTGTATCTACACTCTCGAACCACTCATCTGTAGCCTTCTGACCAAGATTATTGTATGATTCTGATCCATTATAAATGTAGTTATCATCTCCATGCTGTGAGAAAGGAATAAGGTCTGCCTTAGCAGTTAAATCTGCCTTAGACATAGATATAAGACCGCTAACCTTCCACTCCTTAAGCATAGAGTCCATTGTATTAAGACCTACGCTATATGAATCTGCATTACCGTTGTTGTAAGCTGTACATCTTGTAATAGAAATATCAGGACAGCTGTTACTTGTTATTCCCTTTGCATGATTTCCAAATGAAACACAGTTAATAAGCTTATGTCCACCCTTAAGGTATCCTCCACCTAACTTAAATCCATTACCTTCACCATAGTTATAACCTGCTGCAGTTACATCATCTGTTGTAAGCCATCCATTGTTGTATGCTACACAGTTTTCAATTGTAACTGAACCAATTGTACCAGATACTGACTTGGCATAGAGATCCCAGCCATCATCAATATTGTTATGTGATATACAACCATAGAATCTGTTGCCTTCACCACATGTTAATTTTGCTGCAAATCCATCTGCATCATTTCTTCCTGCATCACAGTTATCAAATGACTCACAGTTCTTGATAAGATTTCCTGTTGGCCATAACTTACCCTGAATTCCTGCATAGTTATCAGCTCCACCGTTTCTGCTTATCTGAATACCACTGTTTGCCGCATGATTTACTGTACACATATCTATTGTATTATAGTTACCGCTTACCTGAATACCTACCCCTGATGAATCCTTTACATATAAACCATATACATGCCAATAACTTCCGATTACTGTAAGACCTGCGCCTGACAATACAACACCATCAGTTCCATCTGTTGAGATTGATTCTGCAACAAGATTAATTGGCTTATCTGCTGTTCCGCATACGCTTCTGTTAATTGTAATCCATTTATCATATACACCATTCTTCATAAGAATAGTCTGTCCTGGCTGTGCATATGAAACTGCTGTATTAATATCTAATGGACTTTCTTCAGTTCCGTCACCAGTTGTCTTACCATCTGGAGTTACAATAATTGTCTGTCCAGCCTCACCATATACCTTACGAGTAACATTTGTTTCACTTGTTACTGTTGTAGTTGATGTAATATTAGCTGCCGCTGCTGGTTCAAATTCTGCCTTAATAGTATTGCTTCCAACATTAACTGCAACTGGAATTCTTACAGCCTCATCAGCTGTTACTTCCTTAGAAATAGCCTTACCGTCAGCACTTCCTGTTACCTTTAAAGTTCCTGCACAATTAGGAACTACCGTGTATTCATACTCACCTGCTCCACATGTGTTAGAAGAATATACTCTGATTGATGGTGTTACCTTGTCTTCTACGACCTCAGATGTTGCAAGTCCCTTACTTTGTGATGTAGTAAACTTGATATCAGTAATCTTAACACCAATCTTTCTTGCTACCATAACACCTACAACTACTGTTCCATCTTCCTGTACTGATGTAAAATCATTAGCTGTAAGCTTCTGTGTCTGTGTTCCATTCTCTGTTGTTGCAACTGCTTCGTATCCATCATTAGTCTTTCTTACTGTAAATGTATACTCAGCTCCAACCTTGAACATATCTGTTCCTGTTAACTGGTTAAACTTAACGTTATTATTAACTCTGTCTACACCATCTTTGTTAGAAGTATCTGCTGATGTATAACCTGTGATATAACGCATTGTTGGAGCATTACTCTTAGAGCTGTACATCATTGATGAGAAGTAGTTAAAATATTTGTGTACATAACTTGGTGTACCCCAGTTATTAACACCTAATGTATCTGCAACTACAACACCAAAACCAGTCTGATTATCAGGTGTAAGAGATGCATCTGTTACTGTAAATGTTGCAGTTAATTCAAAGTTCTCTTTCTCTGGATTAACCTTAGTGTAGTAATATGAGAATCCATCTTCATCATCAGAAATCTTTCCTGAAGCCTTAGCCTGAATTTCCATACTTCCTGTTGTATTAGTAATATCTTTTGCTTCAACTGTAGCAACTTTCTTAGATGCTGTATCACCATTAGCAATATTTATAACCTGTGCATTACCATCAGCCTCTGTGATAGTTGCCTTAGTCTCCTGAGCTGAACCAACAGTTGATACATACCAGTTCTTCTGTGTATCTGCAGTTACTGATAACTCTTTTTCTGAAGCAGCTGAACAATATCCATCTGCTCTATTTGCAACAACACTGAATACATATGTACTTCCAACTGTTAAATTCTTAACTGTATAATCACCTTCTGTGATTCCATCAATCTTAACTGCTGTGCTTTCATCAGAACCTTTAACCTTATATGTTAAAGTATAATCCTTTGCATCACTTATATTAACCCAGTCAAGATATACTTCTCCATTACCCTTGTTTTCAGCCCATGTAATAGTTGGCATCTTAACACCGAGTATGAAATCTTTTACTTCATAAACATCTGAAGCTTTATCTGCACAACCTAATCTCTGTGCTGTTGCTACAAATGTATAATCACCACTTTCATGAGCTGTAAAATTAACTGTTGCTGTTCCTTCTGATCTCTTTATAACAGCTTCTCCAGCCTGTCCATCATTATGAAGCATTGTTACCACAATATCTTCAGCCCCATTATACTCATCCACAATTCCTTCAACAGTAACAGTAAAACCATCTGCGCCTGCTTCTACTTTACTGATAACTGGCTTTGCTACTGATTCCCAGTCAACTACAGTCTTCTTATTTAACTGTGAATAATATACTTTCCAGATCTGAGCTGTTGCTCCTCCAAGGTATGCATAATATGTCTTGCCGGCTTCTACCTTAGCTTTAACAGTATTATATGTACTTGCATCTGTGGAATTTTTCACCTCTGCTGCCTTGGTTCCATCTTCCGCTACTACATAGAAAGTCTTTCCCTTTCCTATCTTAGTATCAATTGCTAACTCTCCATTAGCTGCTGCTGTATATTTCACATAACATCCATTATCTGGTACTGTTCCTGCTGCTGTCTTTCCATTAGTCTGTGCTTTTACTGAACCTGCCTTAGCATTATCTCCTAATGCACTGAACCCATCATCAAATGTCTTGTCATCTGTGGCATTATTATTAGCCCAGCCTGTTCCACATAATGTTAAACCATTATTATATGTTGTTGAAGCTAATATGTCTGCAGCTAACCACTGTGCTTCTGCAGGTGTAAAGTATACCTGCCAGATCTGAGCTGTTGCTCCTCCAAGGTATGCGTAATATGTCTTACCTGATTCTACCGTAGCCTTAACTGTATTATAAGTACTTGCACTTGTAGAGTTTTTTACTTCGGCCACCTTGGTTCCATCTTCCGCTACTATATAGAAAGTCTTTCCCTTTCCTATCTTAGTATTAATAGCTAATTCACCATTAACAGGTGCTGTATATTTTACATAGCATCCATTATCTGGTACTGTTCCTGCTGCTGTCTTTCCATCTGTCTGTGCCTTTGTAGATCCTGCCTTGGCATTGTCTCCTAATGCACTAAAACCGTCTTCAAATGTCTTGTCATCTGTAGCATTATTATTAGCCCATCCTGAGCCACATAACACTAATCCTGAGTCTCCTTCTTGTGCTGCAAGAATATCTGCTGCTGACCATGTCACAACAGAAGACTCTTCACTTGCTGTCGATGCTTTAGCAACAATGTTATTAGAGCCGTTAACCGGCATAATACTAACAACCATTAAAGCTGCCATAAGAACAGACAACATTCTTTTAGTTCTTTTTCTCATGAAAAAAGCCTCCTTTTCCTTTTCATAAATCTGTAATAAGAGTACCATCTAATAGAACAAATAGTCAATAACACTTTTAGTAAATGTTTTTCTGAAAGTCGTTAAAACTAGATATTACTTTGTAATAATTGTACAATAATTATCATATATCTATATACAAAAATGAGGTCTGGATAACCAGACCTCATTCATATGTTTTATTATACTATTTGCTTACACTAAACTCTCTTTCTCTTCTTTTCGAAAAGAACTACAGCTGCTGCAAGTAATGCCATAAGCATAATTCCTGCATATACAGCTATCATATTTCTAGAGAAATCACCTGTCTTAGGAAGAACCTCAAGCTTAGTCTCTGCAATATAACCATCTGTAAAGCATGCTCTGAATGTATGCTCTGCTGCTTTTAAGCTCTTAATGTAAGAAGCCTTGAATGTAACAACTGTTGTGTTACCATTAGCTACTACTGTGTACTTAGAAGCATCAAGAACTACATCATCAACCATAATATAATCAAATGTAGATGCATCTGCATCGATTGTCCACACAATATCTGTAGATGTTCCCTGAATAACTGCAACATCTGTTGTATTACCCTTAACAACATCTTTACCTGTTATAGATATTGTCTTATGTCCCTTAATTCCCTCAGGAATTTCAATCTTAGCTGATGGAGTACCTGTCATTCTTGCACCTGTATTAGCTGCTGCCTTGTCTGTAAGTACAAGAAGACCATTCATGTTGATTGTGTTATCAGCATTTCTTGTTACCTTATGTGATGCATATACATGTGTAACATAATCCATTGTTGTATCAACTGATTCAAACCAGTCATCTGTTACAGTCTTAGCTGAATTCTTAGCTGTTCCTTCATAATTCCAGAAGTAGTTAGTATCGTTATCAACCTTTGTCTTATCCTGTGTTCCAAGTAACTTGAACTGCTCTACATTATCTTTCATATATGTTCTGTATGAAAGTACACCTGTTGCTGAGAAATCTGTATTCTTAGCTGAATTTGTGTAAAGAGCTATATTGTAAGACTCATTGTTGAATGTTGTACAATTAATAACATTAATATCTGGACAAGAGTTAGAATCAATACCCTTAGCCTTGTTATCAAATGCTACACAGTTCTCAAGAACGTGCTTACCTGACATGCTGTCACCGCCAAGCTTAAATCCATTACCGTTACCAGCATCTGTACCATCTTCAAGGTAACCATTGCCATAAGCAACTGAGTTCTTAATTGTTACAGCGCCAATTGAACCTGACTGAACCTTAGCAAAAAGATCCCATCCATCATCAGCGTTGTTGTATGAGATACAACCATCGAATACATTACCATCACCAACTGTTAACTTAGCTGCAAATCCATCAGCATCTTCATAACCTGCATCAGCGTTACCATATGATGTACAGTTAAGAATTAAGTTATATGCTGGCCACATATCAAATTCATCTGTTGTAAGATATCTGCTAACCTGAAGACCTGTATTACCATTGTGGTAAGTCATAATGTTATCCATTGTATTGTACTTACCAGAAAGCTGGATACCCTTCTGTGCATTAGCTGAATTAGTTACATCAAATCCCTGGAAGTACCAGTAATCACCTGCAAGTACCATACCTGCACATAATCCCTGGAAATCAAATACTGGTCTTGAAGAAGCATCTGTATCAGCTACCATCTGAATAGGCTTATCTGCTGTACCATTAACACCTCTCTCAACCTTAACTGTCTTATCAAGGTAATATGTACCTTCCATAACAACAATAGTCTGTCCTGGCTGTACATACTTAACAGCATCATAGATGCTCATTGGATCTTCCTTAGTACCAACACCATACTTACCTGGTGCTACATAAATTGACTGTCCTTCAACGCCATATGTTCTGTATGTTACAGTAAATGTGCCTTCAATTGGCTCATATGATGACATAACCATATCCTTTTCTGGAATATAGCCAGCATCTGGTGTAAATACATATCTAAATGAATTCTTACCTACATTAAGTGTTGTTGTTGCAGGCTTAACAACTGTATTAGCTGCAACAGCTACATCTGTAGCAATTGCGTTATCTTCACTATCCCAGATAGAAAGAACACCATCACAGTTAGCTGTGAATCTGAATTCATAATCACTTGTACCTGTTGCAGTCTTAGAATTAAATGCTGCATTAGTTACTAATTCTTCAATTGGCTTCTCTTCTGCTGGAGCATCATCAGATGGATTAATTGTTGTAAATGTTACATCTGAGAATGTTGCCTGTGCATATCTACTTGTGAAGAAACCTACATATACATTATCAGAATCAAGCTGTGATAATGTTTCAGTGTCATAATACTTCTTAGTTGTTGAATATGTTCCATCTACTGATTCGTATGATACAAAATATCCTGTGTTATTCTTCTGAATTGTAAGATACATCTCAGTAACAGGATTCTCTATTGTTGCATCAACTGGCTTAACAGCATTACCAATAACATTGACATTCTCTGCATATCTCTGCTCAAGAGGATACATAGCACTCTGGAACTGTTTTACTGTTTCAGTATCATTAGCTTCTATTGCTGCAATGTTATCCTTAGTAAGGCCCTTCTTCTCCTGTGAAGCAATACCGATCTTCTGAGATACCTTAAGTGCTGTTGTATCATTAGTAACTTTACCAGCTTCTTCATTCCAGTAATATTCTGTCTTAGAAACTACAGCCATATAAGAATTGTTCCATCCAGAACCACCAAGTCTGTCTGCTGCCATAAGACCGAAGCCTTCCTGACCGTTTGATAAATTCCACTGATCTACAGTTACTTTAGCTCTTAATGTAAAGTTAAGTGATGTAGGTACTGCTGTATAATAGAAATTAAGACCATCGAATGATGCTGGAACTAATTTTCCGTTATTACCGCTTCCCTTAAGAACTCCATTAGCATCTACTGCTCCAGATCTTAATGTAACGGAACCTGTTTCATTAATGTTTCCTTCATATGCTGAATTAGATTCGCTTGCACCATTACCATATACGATATAGCCCCATACCTGCTTAGCATCAGATGTTGCTGTTGCAGATATTGTTGACTTCTCAGATACAGCAGCTGGTGTCTCTCTAACTGCTTCAACTGCAAAATCATACTTTGTACCAACAGTTAATCCTGTAACATCATAAGATGTTGCAGATGTTGAACCAACCTTTGTTCCACCAACATAAACATTGTATGATGTAGCTTCCTTAACTGACTGCCATACAAGACTTACTGTACCATTACCCATGCTTGTTGCACTGCTGATAGATGGTGCTGAGAGTGGGTACTCAAAATTAAACTTAACTGTGTTACCAGCCTTGTCATTCTCGCCCTCTCTAGAAGCTGTAATTGTAAATGTATATTCTCCTGAAGAAGCTGGAGTAAATTTAACCTGTCCACCTTCACCCTCAAGAGCATATCCCTTTGTTTCTGTATTACCTGAAGCATCTGTCATAACAACGCTTACCTTATCAGCACCGTCATTACCAAGAGCCATTGTAAATGGAACTGTAACATCTGCTCCATCCTGAGCTACCTCTCCAATTACTGGAGCTGCAACTTCTGACCAGTCTTTTCTAGGAACAACTGGAGTATTTCCACCTCCAACTGTATCTGTAACAACTACCTTGAAGATATAATTGTTATTTTCAAGTCCTCCAAGATAATATGTTCCTGCATCTGCTAATTCTAATGTAGAAACTACTGTCTCGTTCTTTGCTGCTGTTACTTCTGTCTTAGTTACTACTGCACCTGAAGTATTGAAGATTGCCATCTGACGGTTATCATCTCCACCTTCTACCCAGTAAATCTTAACCTTAGCTGTTCCTTCTGTCTTGAAAGAAACAAAGTTCTTCATATTAGCAATATCAGCCTTACCACCAAAGTTAATTCTCTGTGTTCCAGCAAATCCGTCATCCCAAGTCTTGTTGCTTGAGTCAATCTTAGTCTTTGCACTCATATATAATGTAAATGCATTATCTGTTCCTGCATTAACAGTCTGTCCATCTGTAAACTTTCCTGCTGCTGCCGCCTCAAGCTTAGCACCATCAAGTTCGTATTCCTTAACAACTGGCTCTTCAACTGCTGCTGTCTCCTCAACTTCAATCTTGAAAATATAATTGTTATTCTCAAGACCACCAAGGTAATATGTTCCTGCATCTGCTAATTCTAATGTAGAAACTACTGCTGCATTCTTTGCTGCTGTTACTTCTGTCTTAGTTACTACATCTCCTGTAGAACCAAAGATTGCAATCTGACGATTGTCATCTCCACCTTCTACCCAATAAACCTTTACCTTTGCTGCATTAGATGTCTTGAAAGAAACAAGATTCTTCATATTAGCAACATCTGCTTTACCACCAAAGTTTACTCTCTGTTTACAAGCGTAACCATCTTCCCATGTTTTATCACTTGAGTCGATTTTAGTTTTTGCACTCATATAAAAAGTAAAATATCCATCAGTTCCTGCAGTAACAGCCTGACCATCTGTATACTTTCCTGCCGCTGCTGCTTCAAGTTCAGTACCCTCAAAAGTGTACTTCTTGCCACTCTCTGCAGCCTTTGCCTTGCTTGTGAATATACCACTAAACGAAGTAAATGGCATAATAGCAACAACCATCAGCACTGCTAAAAAAGCGGCTAAAATTCTTTTACCCTTTTTCATAAAATCCTCCTTATTATATTGTAGGCATAGTTAAGTTCCTGTTATTAACAGCATATAACATGTTCTTTTCGACATGTTGCACTACAGCATGTCCCCTATACCAAAAGTTACTATCATTTTAACCCAACCGCCGATTTGCGTCAATAAGCATTATGGTTAATTTTTATGTATATTTTCTATATTGCCAACGAATTTTGTGCAATTCTGCTATAATTATCCAGTATTAATGTACATAATGTCTAGATAAAACAATTATCCCCTGCAGTATCTGATGATACTACAGGGGGTAATTATTCTACTGTCCACCAGTAGTTAATACTGACTGAACTGTCTTAAACAGAATCTTAATATCAAGCATAATACTCCAGTTATCAATATAATCCAGATCCATCTTAACAATTTCTTCAAAATCGCTAACCGTCTTTCTTCCATAAGCCTGCCACATTCCTGTGATGCCTGGTTTCATAGAAAGCCTTCTCTTATGATGTCCTTGATATTGCTTAAACTCTGCTACCGTTGGTGGTCTTGTACCAACAAGACTCATATCTCCCTTAAGAACATTAATGAACTGTGGAAGCTCATCAATACTTGTCTTTCTTATGAACTTGCCAACCTTAGTTATACGAGGGTCATCTTTCATCTTAAACATAAGACCACTCATCTCATTCTGTGCCATAAGATTTTTCTTTCGTTCTTCAGCATCCATATACATAGAACGGAACTTATATATCTCAAAATAACGGCCATTCTTTCCAACACGTTTCTGTTTGAAAAAGATTGGACCTGGCGATTCTATCATAATAGCAGGACCTACAAAAATCATTGCAATAAACATAACTATAAGTCCTACAATTGCTCCGAGAATATCTATGCATCTCTTAACAAGCATTCCCTTCCAGTCATATATTCTGTTAGCAAATGTAATAACAGGAACTGCTCCTATGTAACCCAGCTTACTGTCAAAATCCTTATAGCTGTCAAGAATCTCAAGCTTAAGATTAACTGTTACACCCATATCCTCAAGTTCCATAACCATAGGCTTGATACTTTCGCGTGTCTTGTAATCCACATCAATAAACACTTCATCAACAATCTCATTCTTAATATAACGCATCATTGAGTGGACATTGGCAACTACAGGAAATCCTTCTATTGACTGACCTGTCATATCTTCATCAGTAATTACAATACCATCTATACGACGCATCCAGTCATTCCTTGCCACAGCTTTAGTAAGTGTATCTTTTGCCCTGTCTTTAATAGTGACAACAAGTATACTGTTAGCACGCTTTCCTCCATTACGATGCTTCATATATACCTTGACAAGCATCCTTAATAAAAACATAAGCACTGTTCCCATAAAAAATGTAATTACATACACACTTCTTGGAACACCCTGTGCAGTTTTACTCAAAAGTTCATAAACAGCTATAACAGCTGATGAAATAAGACTTTTCTTCATAACAGAAGCAAGTTCTTCAAATTTGCCACGATTAAGTACATCGCCTTTAATGTTACAGAATAAAGCAGCTATTAATACAGCTATAATAATTGTGACTATATTGCCATTAAGCACTTTCATTACATATGAAAATGTATTATTTCTTATTTCCATCAGCCATATAAAACCAGACATGTAATAAGACATTATAAGCGCTATTGCATCTGTAATAAATATTAAAACATTCTGAATACTCTCTTTGGTTTTGTTTACATTAACCATACGTTAATTGGTCTTACCCTCCCCGCTATTTTTTAACTTTTCATAACAAGTCGTGTATTAATACTTCATATTAAAATATACTTTCCCCAACTGAAATACGCTAATCAGCTCATATTTCAAAATGAGCCTTGCTAATTATTATATAGTCACATATTAAAAATATCAATATATATTTGCATATTCTGTAGCAGCATTGCAATAATGATACATTGCTGTCATAAGATTCTTTAGGGCCGTATTATCTAAATATTTATCAACATATCTGGCGTAAACATATGCACCATACTCCAGCATCATTATTTTATCTTCACTATCTCCAATCCTCTGAACGTATATATTAACATTATCAGCAAGCTCATACGCTTTCACATTACTGATATCTATATAATATAATGAAGCATCTGTCTTTTGTGGAGCAATGATATTCTTGTTTCCATCTTTATCTTTCACATAAAATGTATAATTATCAATATTATATCCGTCTGATAACTCAAAATAATTCCTTAATATTGTATCTGATTCAAGAACAAGAGAACTTCCATAATAGCTTATTCCTGAAACACTGTCTGCATTAACCAGCTTTCCTGTATATGTATTGAATCCAACCATATCCATATTCTTATCATCATCCGTCATTATAGAATTGGCAGGATTATCTGTGTTATATCCAAAATACTGCTGTGCAGCTGTTCCATAATTAAGCATTGCTTTAACTGCATTTACAGCTTTATCAGAATAAACTCCACTTTCAGCATTAATTACAGATTCAGCATAATCTGTTACTGAGTATGTATGAACTTCACCCTTAACGCCATTACTTACAATTCTGGCATTTACCTTATCAGCCATCTGCTTTGCTGCTATTCCGCAAGAGAACACATACAAACCGTCAGTTGTCTTTCTTGCATCGGCTAACATAACCTTTGACACATTTCCATCAGGCATAGTAAATTCCATGTACGTGCTGCTGTCCTTAACCAGTTTATCAGGAAGATTCATGTAGAAATTCATATCAATCTTTCCGTCCATGCTTAATGTATATCCTTCTAATACATCACCCAAATCAACATTATTTGATGTAAATGCTTTTATGCAGAAGTTATAATAATATTTTCCATATCTGCCATAACCATTATAATAATAGCTTCCTTCACAGTCAGAATCATAGCTTACTACATTTTCCCAGACCATCTTATCATCAGTTTTCCCCGGATTAGTGCTCTCTGAATACGAATATTCAACTTCAAATGCCTTCTTATCAATATTTACAACAACTGCATAATAAGTTCCAGGATTGAGAATCACTTCTTCCTCCAGAGGAATAGTGTGTATTCCTGCAAAAGTTGTTCTTCCACTTGTACTCGCCTCAGCATGCTTAGTCCCGCTTAGCGGGTTGGTGGCATCCTTAAGGTCAGTATATATATCAATTGTATATCCAACATCTGCTGTCTGTGTAAAAGATAAAGATACTGACTTAAGAGTTTCAGATGCAACACCTTCTTTTTCTGATACATAAAATACATTAGCTGCACCTGTATAATATCCTACTGTTGCTGTATGCAGCCCGCCATCAAGCTGATAATTATTATCCAGCCCATCCTCTGCTGACATATCAAATACCCAAACAGTATCTGCAAGCGAATAAGTTTCATATGACATCCAGAAATAATCAAAATAATCTCCCCAGCTGTTTCTTATAAGCCATGCACCATTATTTGAAGGCTTTGTAGTTGTCGCAAAATTATCCTTGGAATAATCATCGTCCCAACCCACAATCATAACTGCATGTCCACCACCATTATTTTTCTGTGGTCACGGTTGTTGAGCTGTGATTTTATAAAAAGGAACGGATTGAAAGGCACAC
>ENA-UEQI01000313-UEQI01000313.1-human-gut-metagenome-genome-assembly--contig:-NODE-313-length-19149-cov-25.217544_pt1 | contig 19149 bp, 9 predicted proteins | sample MGYA00242946_ERZ507945 | MGnify/ENA primary metagenome ERZ507945 (study PRJEB26167, sample SAMN06115467) | human gut metagenome | host: Homo sapiens | place: China:Guangxi | collected 2016-06-08... | reverse complement strand
AGCGTGGACCAATATGCTGAAAATTGTATTGTTGTGGCTTCGGGGGCTAATATGTTACTTGGACAAGAGGATATTGAAGAGTCTGAAAAGTCGATGAAGACGGATTCGGTTTATAATTTCTTGTTGACAGCGCCAACGGGAGCCGGTAAATCTTTATTGTTCCAGCTTCCTGCCATTTATTTGGGACAAGAATATAAGTTACTTACAATTGTGATTTCTCCTTTGAAGGCTTTGATTGTTGATCAAGTGGAAAATCTGCGTGATTTGGGATATGAAAAGGTGTCTTATGCATCTTCCGATCTTTCACCTGAAGAAAAAAATGAGGCATACCGTCAGGTGCGCGAGGGAGAGACGGATTTATTTTATCTTTCTCCCGAATTATTGTTGGCTTATGATATTAAACATTTTATAGGTGACCGTCGGATAGGATTGATTGTGGTGGATGAGGCACATACGGTAACTACATGGGGGAAGGAATTCCGTGTGGATTATTGGTTCCTGGGTCGTCACTTGGATAATTTGAAGAAGAACTTGGGCTATGCTTTTCCGGTTTTTGCATTGACTGCAACTGCCGTTTGGAATCCTCGCGGGGGGAATGATATGGTTTTTGAAACCATCCGCTCTTTGCGTATAGACCCTTGCAGACTGTTTGTGGGAACAGTGAAGCGCGAAAATATCGGCTTTGATATTCGTTTGCTTACTATTGAAGAAGATGAGAATTATGATAAGGCGAAACAACGTGTCATTATCGGACGTACCGATGATTTTCTGGATGAACATAAAACTATCATGTATTATCCTTTTGCCGGCAGCATAGACACCCGGATTAAAATGTGGGTGCGTTCTACTAACTGGCGATTGGTGTCTTCTTATTATGGAAAGAAGGACAAGGCTCAGAAGGCAGCGATTGTTGAAGCTTTTAAGGAAGGTGACAAACGGATGATTATTGCGACAAAAGCATTCGGTATGGGTATTGACATCAGTGATATTGACCGGGTGTATCATGTGGCTCCTTCGAGTACATTTGTTGACTATATTCAGGAGATAGGACGTGCGGCACGTGATAAAAGTATTAAAGGTATTGCGGCCACCGACTTTCATGAACGAGATTTCTATTTTATGAAACGCTTACACTCTGCCGGAGCCATTACGCAAAATCAGTTGGGGATGATTTTGAAGAAGCTTTGGGAAATCTATTTGATGAAGGGCAAAAGCAAGGAGATGCAAGTGTCTTTGTCGGATTTTGAGTTTGCAGTGAAACTTCCTCGTAAGCAGAACAAGTTGGAATATGAATCGGATTTGGGACAAGTGATAAAAACGGCTTTGTTATGGATAGAGGAAGATTTATCCAGCCGTTTTGGAGGACAGCCCATTGAGATAAATTCCCGGACCCTCTTTACAGATGGATATGTACAGGAAAAAACAGGGGATACTGCTTTCAGGGAAACGTATAAAAAGTTTATGACTCCCGTGGTCGGTGCGGAAGGTATTTATAAGGTATCTTTTGAAGCATTGTGGGAAAGCTGTTTCTCGGAAATGGGTTATCGGGAGTTTAAGCGCGATTTATATAATGGTAATTTGTTTGAAGGAGTCCGTGCGGCGGCTGTCGGCAAACATGAGGTATTGCTGAAAGAAGATGCAGGAGATATATGCACAAAACTGGCGAGTCTGCTGAAACGGTTGAAAGATTTGCTGACTGTTAGTTTGTATGGCAATAAGGGCAAGTTTGAAGAAGATGATTTGCGCAGTATCTTTGCCGAATATGATATGGATGTTCCTTCGGCAAAACGTTTCCTTTCTTCTTTGTTGGAATCGAGAGTGGAGGAGGGAAGAAGCGTCAGCTATATCAGTAGCACGAAGAAAAAGGATGAAGACAAGTTGGTTTTTACTGTTACCCGAGGCTTTGACTTGTTGCTCTCACGTTATCAGAAGCTCTGCTCTCAGCGTATTACAGGAGTGAAAGGAGATTTGTTGCTGTTTTACACCACGCCTTTTTCAGACCTAAACATGCTTCTCAATCTTTTGTCAATGCTCAATGTGGTCGATTTTACTGTCGAAGGTGGTGTGCCTTCGGTAGAGGTGACTGTTAATATGCCTGAAGTGCTGGAGAAAGAGGTGACATCGGAAGCTTATAAAAACTTCGTGCTTGAAAATAATGAAAAGATATTCCTTGAACAGATAGAGCTGTTCCAATTGTTTTTTGGTAATACTTCCTTGGATGATGAGCAGAGATGGGAGTTTATAGAAGACTATTTCACGGGAATGAATGTGGAAGAGATGAAGAAAAAATATAGCCCCTTGGGATAGGACTAAAAGGGAGTATGTCAAAACTAAACCGGGCTATCCCATCGTCAGGCTGTAGGGGCAGCATTATCCATGTTTTGACACACTCCCGAAATGCTATGTCAGGCGGTGACTTTACATGCCTTCTTATACTTTGAAATCATGTGCAATTTTCTTGTATCCGTAAACGGCACGGCTTCCCAATTCTTCTTCTATGCGTAGCAGTTGGTTGTATTTGGCCATACGGTCACTGCGACTTAATGAACCGGTCTTGATTTGTCCGCTGTTGGTAGCAACGGCGATGTCGGCAATAGTTGCATCCTCCGTCTCACCCGAACGGTGACTGGTAACAGTGGTATAGCCATTACGTTGAGCCATTTCGATGGCGTCCAATGTTTCGGTCAGCGAACCGATTTGGTTTACTTTAATCAGGATAGAATTGGCACAACCTTCGCTGATTCCTTTCTCCAGGAATTTCACGTTTGTTACGAACAGGTCATCACCTACCAGTTGACAGCGATTTCCAAGACGTTCGGTCAGCATACGCCAGCCTTCCCAGTCATTTTCTGCCATACCGTCTTCAATGGAGTCGATAGGATAATCCCAACACAGTTTTTCCAGATAAGCCACTTGCTCTGATGCAGTACGCTTTTCACCTTTTGTTCCTTCAAATTTCGTATAATCATAGATTCCATCATGGTAGAACTCTGAAGAAGCGCAGTCCAAACCGATAGTGATGTGTTTGAATGGCTCATAACCGGCTGCTTCAATGGCTGCCAAAATGCAATTCAATGCATCCTCGGTTCCATCCAACACAGGAGCGAAACCTCCTTCGTCGCCAACAGCAGTGCTCAGTCCGCGCTTCTTTAATACGGTTTTCAGTGCGTGGAAAACTTCTGCTCCCATGCGCAATGCTTCGTGAAATGATTTGGCACCGACAGGGCGAATCATAAATTCCTGAAAAGCGATGGGAGAATCGGAATGCGAACCTCCGTTGATGATATTCATCATGGGCACGGGCAATACGTACGTGTTTGTTCCTCCTATATATCTATATAAAGGTATATCCAGATAATTTGCCGCTGCCTTTGCCACAGCCAGTGATACGCCCAGAATGGCATTGGCTCCGAGTTTGGACTTAGTGGGGGTACCGTCTAAAGCCAACATAGCCATATCAATGCCGCGTTGGTCTGATGAGTCCATGCCGGTCAATGCCGGAGCAATGATATTATTAATGTTGTCTATGGCTTTCAGAACTCCTTTTCCTCCATAACGGGTCTTGTCTCCGTCGCGTAATTCCAAAGCTTCATGTTCACCGGTGGATGCACCCGACGGAACAGATGCACGTCCCATGATACCGGATTCTAATGTTACGTCTACTTCTACAGTGGGGTTGCCACGTGAGTCAAGAATCTCTCTTCCTTTAATCTTTGCTATTTTCATATTGATTCTAAAATTTAATTGGGTGGTTTTATGATAATAACAAAAAAGGAAGAGATTTTGTTCTATTCACTCATCCAAACTCCGAGCATGACTCCGATAATTCCTAAAACCACACTGCCAATCGCGTATGCAAAGAAGGTGGGATAAAAACCTGATTTTAATAATTGAAGGCTTTCATTGCTGAAAGTAGAGAAAGTGGTGAACCCGCCGCAAAGTCCGATAGTGAGCAATAGACGCAATTCATTGGTGATATGAATGCGTGAGGTGAGCGTATAAAAAACACCTATCAGTATGCAACCCAGGAAGTTGACAGCAAAAGTCCCCCATGGGAAAGCCGTCCCTGTCTGGCGCTGAATGGCAATGGTAAGTAAGTAACGAAGCACGCTTCCTGTTCCTCCTCCGATAAAGATATATAATAATGATTTCATAACTGCTGCATTTTGATGCAAAAATAGCAAGGATTATTCATTCGGAGAGAAATTTTTTCTGTAATTCTGGAAAGTTTTTCTTATCGGCTTATAATAAAGGCTTTGGGTATTGTAATCTTATAAATTTTCACCTACTATAACAGCCTTTAGCTGCGAACTGATGCCATAGAAATATACAGGTGATGCAACAACAAGCATGTCTGCATGAAGGAGTTTGTCGTATATCAGTTGCATATTATCGTTCTGAAAGCAAGAATTGTTCTCACGCTTGAAACATGAGTCACAGCCTATACATGGATTAATATGATGATCACGAACAAGTACAACTTCCACATTATGCTTTTCAGAAGCACCTTTAACAAACGCTTCAACTAACAAGTCGGTATTACCTCCTTTACGAGGGCTACCTGAAAGTACGACTATATTCATATTCTTTTATTACTGTGAAGTAAACGTATCTCAGCATTCATACAAGATGCCACCTTGTGAAAAAGTTACATTCGAAGTGAGCAGCATTCTACATGAATCTAATGAATTTATCAGTATTCCCACCACTCTTTGCACTTTATACATTGTGCTGTCCCATCACTATAAGTTTTAACTTCATGGCTACCACAGAAAGGACAAGGTGAAATTTGTCCATGGGTATGAATCATCTTGTCTGGAGGAGCGGTATTATTCTCACTTTCTTCCACATAATCTTCTTCCCATTTTTCAAGGAATTTAGGTTTCCAGTTATACCCACTATTGAAATCCGGACACCAGCTCCTTGCCATTCCTTGCTTAGAGCAGTTTGATATAGCTACCCCATCAACGTCTTCTTCATTTACTCCATGTATGAAATAAATGCAGTCTTCGCAGGTGTAATTATCTTCTTGGTTCATTCTAATGGATTTTTTGAATTTACATTTTAAAAAGTTAATAAATCAAGTTTTAATAAGCATTGTTCATATCACATACCTGTGCTAGAAGCTATTTTATAAGAAAAAGAATATTGATATTTTTTATCTCCAACATGAATCAATCTTCAAAAGGAAATACATATCCTACAATTTTTTGAAAATCATCCGTATTAAAATGAAGTCCTTTCCATTGAACAGAATAACTATGATTTATATGTTTTGCACTATAATATTCATATAAAGGTACTGTTCCTAAAACCTGCGATTTATAAATATAACCTGTTATTCTTTGGTATACATCTGTATTACTCTGATTACCTCTCCATACAGAACTTAAACTTTGATTTATATATTTTGCACTATAATATTCATATAAAGGAACAGTTCCCTCCACTTGACTCGCACAGAGATAGCATGTTACACCTTGATAATCATCCGTATTAAAATGCGTTCCTTTCCACTCTGTAAAATAACTACTATTTATATGTTTGGAGCTATAATAATTATATAAAGGCAACAATTCCAATATCTCCAGTTTAAAACTATCAATGTATTTTTCTACTGCATTTTTTAATGCTACTTTTTTTGCAGGATCTGAAACTAAATCATAAATAGGATAAGTAGCATTCCAATCAACATCAACCAAACGGGAATGAGTATCATCAACTGATTGTGTCCATGCACCTAAATTGATAGTAGTCGTAGGTCCCTGATTAGGAGACAAAGTTATAGTAGTACCAGAAGTTGTTCCTCCTAGACATTTAATATCACACGTCCAATTAGAATTTTTCTTATTCGTTTCAGTAATAGTTGTAGTATTCCAACTTCCATTTGCATCGAGCCCCACCTTTTTCATATTATATTTAGCACCAGCTGTTACAGTCTTCATTTTCTCTGTGCGATTGGCTTCTTCTACAATAACAGATTTATAATAGGCCCTATAGGAACCACCCACTGTTATTTTAGTCAGTACATGAGTTCCATACATTCTAACTATCTCATCAGCTGAGTATTTATTTAAATCCGCTATAAAATTTGAAGATAAATACCGTGATAAGGTTTCAGCATTAGTATATAAAAGATATTGTCTCTGTTTCTTTATAACTTCCGCTCGCGCAAAAGAATATTTGGAAGAATATGAATATTTAGAATCAGACTTAAATCCTGTAGTAATACTCCCGGAGAAAAATCCTTTTGATGTATCAGACTTACCCATTGCAGCTACAGAACCAGAAAAATTTGTATTACTTATTGTTTGCTGAAGAAAAGACCATGCATCCTCACCAGCAGTAACTTTTTGTTCTATAGTTCCAATAAAAGGATTATCAAAACGTCCCTTATTATCTCTAATAAATGCTTCTACATCTAAAACCGGTTGACGAACAGAAGCTTCTCCCAAGTAGTCTGATGTTATATCATATCCATAACCTAACACATCATAAATTCCGTCACCTGCCGCAAACGACAAAAAATAAGGGAGAAATGGAACAATGATACCGGTTAGCAAAATTGTAATCATCGCTCCCACCGGTTCAACAAGCCCGGACAACACGCCATACAAAAAAGCCCTCTTTTTTGACACACCAAGACTGCAAAGAGGCATAGAAATAATTGCTCCTTCCGGAAAGTTTTGAATCGCGATTCCAAGTGCCAGGGCAAAAGCACCCGAAAGTGTAATCCCTGTATTGCCAATCAGCACTCCCGCAAATGTAACACCGACTGCCATTCCTTCCGGAATATTATGCAGTGTCACCGCCAGCACAAGCATGGCTGCCTTCCCAAGTTTCGTTTTCGGTCCCTCCGGCTTATCACTATCCAAATGAAGATGTGGAATCACACTGTCTAACAATAACAAGAATATCATGCCAAGCAAAAAACCGACACACGCAGGAATCCACGCAATGCCGCCCGCCTGCTCCGTCATCTCAATTGAAGGTATAAGAAGCGACCACACTGAAGCTGCAATCATAACACCGGCGGCAATGCGCGAGGCAATCATCTGGTTCTTGTCTATCTTATAATGATAGCGGAATTCGCTGTTTACCTTCAGGAACTGTGCAAAAGGAACACCCAGCAGCTTTTTGTCCTTCTCCTTGAACGACTTTCCGAAAATACGATAAATGCACGAAGTAAGGTTACCTGCCGAGCTCACTGTCGTCTGCCACCAGATAGGATTGCGCACACCCGGCAAAGATGCGTTGTCGTAGGTGTACATATACTCAAAGACCGGAATAAACTGGTCGCGCAGGCTGACGTAGAGTGCAGGATTCTCCGCCTGCAACTCCTTGAAGGCTTCCGTAGGGTCGCGAAGTACGTTGAACGTGAGTTTGAACGGTGTAAAACTATGCTTGCTCGTACGCTTCGGCTGGAAATCGTATGTAGCGTTTCCGCCAAACGCCAGCAGTTTATAATACTTGGCACGGTTCAACTGGTCGATGTACAGTTTGAAAGTCGTAGTGGCCGGAAAGTCATACTCCTTGTCGCCAAAGCGAGGGAAGACCACGCGCGGAAACATAAGCGAGGTAGACAACCCCACTTCATAACTGTTCATCAGCGAAGAACGGTCTTTACCCGTCTGCCACTCATACGAACCGTCCAACTTTACATTCCACGCCTCACCGCCGCCAAACACATTGTTCTTCGTTACGGTGAACGAAGCTCCCGGTCCGGTTTGGTTATTGCTTTTCATCTTTACGTTGAAGTCCAGTTCGGCATCATAAGGCTTGTCGAGTGCCGCATGAATATTCACATCCAGCGTATCGCACACGAATGTCGTATCACGCGGGGTATACTGCATCTCAAGATAACGGAAGATGCCTACATTGTTCAAGCGCTCCTGCACGCGGGTCTGGCGATAAAGGCTGTAAAGGCGCTGCATGGAGCGTCTGCGGGAAATACCCGTACTGTCCTGCACCTGACGTTTCTGACGATACGCCTGATAGTTCAGCCATCTGTAAATCATATTGGGACGTACCCGCAGCTTGTCGTGATAATAGATGCGCAGGCCTTTGTAGTCGATACTGTCATTAGGGGTCTGTCCCTGCTTGCCATACAGATAAAAAGCTTTCTTGCCTACATAAAACGGTTTCTCGGCAACGGAAGGCATGCCGGGAGCAGGAACCATGCGCATGGCAACATGTCCGCCGGGCACTAAGGTCGTATCCGCCTGATAAGTCAGATAATCGGGACGGAAATAATAGCACCCTACATTGCGCAACAAAGTACTGATACGGGTACGTTCTCCGTCGAGGTCGGTCACGTTGAACTGTTCTCCCGGACTGATAAGCGAACGGCGCCGGCTCATATTCATAATGCGCAAGGTACGCTCACTGAAACCGTGATAATAGACCGTATCGATAAAATAAGGGTTGCGCATATCCACCGTGTATTGCAGCTTTGCTTTCAAAGAATCCTTCGGATCGATGAATGTTTTATAGCTGACCGTTCCGTTAAAGTAGCCGTAATCGCGCAATAAATTGGCGGCCGCCTTCTGCCGGATATCGGGATTGACAGTGGACATCAGTACGGGCTTTGCCGCAAAGCGGTTGAATATCCACCTGCCAAAGCCTTTCTCATATTTCACAAAGCCATTGTAAATCCATAACCCCATAGGAAAAGGTATACGAATAGTGGAACTACCCAGCAAAGAATTGTTCGGAGCAGTGGCAAGCGCCGCTTCAACCTCTTCCATGGCAGTCTCGCCTACCGGAGTGGTACTGCGGTTCTCGACAATCATCTTTTTTTGTCCCGTATACAGAATTTCACCTTCCGGCAAATGCTTGGTTGTGGAACATCCTGCCAGCAACAGTATGCCCGCCATATATACTATCAGTCGTTTCATATCATTCTACAGTTTGCTTCTTCTTTTTCCTGAAGATAAAAAGTTCGCCCAGGCGGTCCATTTTGCGACGAAGCACAAGGCCGACTCCGGTTTCCGTTATTTCCCCGTCGAGCACACTCTCGTAGTTCTTGTCATAGAACACACGGACATAGCGCGTACCGGACGTATCAAGGCGATACTCAAGCGAAATATTGTCGATAAACGATTCCGCATCATTCGTGGCATTGGCACCGGTTGTCACCTTACCGCCGATGACAATCTGCACACGGTCGTTGAAAAGACGCTGCGAATAGCGGAAGCTATAATCCGTCTGCTTGTCACCCGTTTCGGCTGACGTACGGTCTTCCATACCCATAGTGAAACTTGCGTTGATGCTTTGGAAAGCCGAGCCTGCCAATGAGTTGATCTGACTTTGGATAACACTGTTCAAAGCACTGCCCATAGACAATCCGCCGCCTTTGACACCACTGTTCATATAAACACCGGTCGCCAGCATGGCAATGGCCTGTTTGCTGCGCTCCTCGGCTCCCATAGCCTGCAACTCATTCTCAATGGTGGCATCATCCGGCGCCGTTATATCGAAAATAAGTTCGGGAGCGTCAAGACGATTCTTTATAGCTATGGACACATCGAAATTCACCACACGCGAACCACCGTCATCACCATCGGCTACCGAAGCGCGCATACGCTCCGTCGCTTTCAGGTTCAGCGTCGGGTTCATCGGGTCGCCTCGCCAGTCCACATAACTGCCGTTGTTAATCTGGAATTCCTTCAACGGAATGATAGGAAGCGAATACTTCATAATTCCGCCCGAAAGCGTATAACGTCCGGTAAGGCTTATATCGCCTTGCGGAGTATACTGCATGTTCAAATCTCCGCCGCCTTCCAATTCAATGAATTTACTGCGGTCGGGACTTAAATCGGCGCGCAGGCGCACGGCATTGTCGATATGTACGGACATAATCATATCCATACCGCCCAAAGACATGGCGGGAGCCTCATCAGTGCCCACCGAAGCCGTATCGGCAAAAGAAGTAAAGGTTACCAAACCCTCAAGGCGGTCTTCCACCGTCAACGGTGAGTCCGTCAGTACATAGGTAACATCCGTATTGCCCAGCAGGTTCATGTTACCGCGCATGGTCAGGGCATCCAAAGGCCCTCGTACCGTAGCGTTCAAATCGACAAATATCTTGCCGTAGATAAGACTTTCGCGGGTGCGCGGTGCATCCAGCAGCGTATAGTTCTCCGCCAGCAACTTCAAGTCCGCCGTAGGACGTTCCAAATTGCGGAAGTCCACCTTGCCGTTAATGGTAAACGGATTCTTGCTGGTAGTATAAATGGCAAACTTATCAAATATCAGTTGGTTATCCTTAATCTGCACGGGACGGTCGTCAAACCAGTAGCGGGCCCCTGCCTGACGGGCATATACCGATACGCTGTCCAGCGTGATATCTCCGTGCATCCTGGGTTTCTCCAACGGCCCGTAGATGTACATCCCGCCATCGAGGTCGCCGGTAAAGGACATCATTTGGTCGGGCACAAAAGCATTGGCAATCTTCATCGGGAAGTGTTCAAAAGAGGTAGTCACTTCCAGCGTGTCCTTTCCGTTCTTCTGTGTCAGTATGCCGTCGGCAGTCATCACTTCCCGGTTGTCATAACTGAAATATGTATTCAGATAATGCGTAGCGCCCTTATCGCCCGGCAGCCATGTGGCTCCCATACCGATGTCTCCCACATGCTGCCGCTCATAGGTCAGTTCATCGATATTGGCTTCGGCTGAAACCTGCAAGGAAGTAGGGGTCTGTATATACTGCGCCTCGGCAGAGAACAAGCCGGTGAGACGGGGCATATAAGGAAGCACCTCGCTCAGTTCGCCCAGTTGGAAACGGCTCAACTCCACGTTCATATTCTGCAATGAAATGCTGTCGTTCTTGTCCGACTGCATACGGAAGCCCAAACCGTTGTCACTATCCATATCGATATTGGCATAGACGCGCATGTTGTTATGCAGATATATCCAATTGCTGTTGTCTACGAAATGGAACTTACGGTATGCGATAACCGGCTCGGCAGGCGTCAGATTAAGCAATACTCCGTTGCCTTTGCCATGTCCCTCCGTCAGCGGGCGGGCATTGACGCCGAACAGCACTCCCGTCTGTCCCTTTCCGTCCACATAATTCACGGTCAGTTCGGCATCTTCACTGCGAATCTCACCGGTCAGCGTACTGCGGAATACGAACTGCGGATTCTTCGGTCCGTTAATCACCCCGCTTTGCAGCATCATCCGGGAAGTATCCTGCTTCACGGCAAAGAAAACCGTATCGAGCTGCAACGAGTCCACACGCAATCCGTGAACGGCGGTCCGTCCGTTGATGCCCCGTGCCGGCGTACTTCCGAAACGAAGGGTGAAGTCATTGAACCTTATGTTTTTTGTTTTCAGGAAATAGCTGACCGGATTGGCCTGCCCCGCCGTCAACTTCATGCCCGCCGAGGGCAATACCTGCCGCAAGGCGGCATGGTCGAGGCGTCTTTCCTCTATCTGTTTCGTCAGAATGGCTACGAACTTGTCCGACTGCCCCAGCAACTCCTCCAACGTGCTGCGGGCACGGAACTGCAAATCCATATCGCCGGCATCCATCCGCAACTTAATGGAATCGCGACGCGCTTCCGCTCCCAGATTGAACGCAACGGGATGTTCCAAAGGTTCGGATGCGATTCCCAGATTATACAAGTCCAGTTCCTCTACTTTCATGTTCAGTCTGCCGTCCATATATTTACGGTCGAGACGAAGGTCGGCTTCGGACTGCATCTTCAACAGTTCATTATCGCTCGTCAACCGTACAGAAGCTACCGCAGATTTCAACTCCGCATTCAGGTTCACACCCGACAGATTCCAGCGGGCATATTGCAGTTTGTCCAGTTTGGTTTCCACAAGAGCCGTCGTCTGACGGGAAGTCATATCCACTCCCCTGCCTTTGGCGGCAACATGCGCAGTAAGTGCATAAACAGAATCTTTGGGCAGGAAATGATGAAGCTGCAAGGCATCTATGGCGAGGTCTGCATGATAGACCTCGGTAGACAGGTTGTAAGCGGCATCCAGATTCAGACTGCCTTTGCCCTCCTGCACTTTGAGCAGGGCATTGCATTGAGGCCCGTCGAGCCCGAGACGCGCTACGAGGTTCATACTGTCGGGCACAACGATAGAGCCGTCGGGAGTGACCCCGGTAAGCCCGGTGAGGAAATTAAGGTCTTGCGTCTGCATCTCAAAGTCAAGCCCTCCGCTACGCTTCAGACTATCCGTAAGGTTCCACAACTCACCGCCGCCGCTCAATGAGAAAGCGCCGGGAAGTTCGGCCGTGAAACGGGAAATCTGCATCTGTTTCAGATTGCCTTCCGTACCGGCATGGATTACCAACGGGCGGAAAGGATAAGCCTCTTTAAAGGTTTCGGGCAGTCCGCCGGCAAAGAGCAATACATCCTGCTTGCCGATATTGGCGTTAAAGCGGGCGGACAACTGTCCGGTAGTGGGTATATCGACAAGTTTCCAATAGGTCTGCGCCGTCAGGTTCATCTCGCTGTGCGGGGTCTTGAGCTGCAAATAGGGAACACGGATAACGGCTGAGTCGGCAAAGAGGCGTCCGGTCAGGGAAGTCACCGTCAGCCCGGAACGGTCGTACATGGAGAACTCGCGGATAACGGCATTCATGTCGCGGCCGCAGGTCATCACCGAATCTATGCCGATACGGATATCGCGCAATGCGATGTGCGAAGCGTCAAATCCCTCGGCAGGAACGGCTGTGCCCGTATCGTAATTCACAGAAGTCCCCGTAAGGGCAAACTTACGCCAGCCATAGAACTGCCGCTTGAGGTCGGCTTCGGCATCCTCTATGCTTGCATCCCCGATAGTGGCTGCCAGCGACATGGAGTCGAGCGGCATCTGCAAATCCACCGACACATTCTTCAGTTTCAGGTTATGCAATGCTACGCGCCAGTTCAAGGCGGTTTCGGTGGTATCCTCCGGAGTTTCGGTAGTGTCGGCAAGCATCACCTGCACGTGGGTATCGCTCAGTTCCACCCGGTTCAGTACGGCATCCTCTTTATTCAGGTCTATGCCGTGACTGGCAAGGAAGAACCGTCCGAGCGTACCTTTTATGCGCATGCCTTCCAGCAGGCCGGAAGAGTTTACGGCCACCCGTTGCAAAGTGATGTCATCCACCTCTACCCTTCCTTTCAATAAGGGCCATGCCTGTACGCGGACATTCAGGCTTCCGAGGTTCAGCAAGGTATCGGGGTGTTGGATATCAGCAGTATCGCTTCCCGGCTGCACTACCTGAACACCTCGCACAAGCAGGTTCAACGGAAAACGAAGGTCTATCCGCTCTACGGAGATATTCATGCCCGTAGCATCCGATGCTATTGCCGTGGCCTGCTTCCGTATAAAATTCTGTACGGGCGGCACGTAAAGCAATATCATCAATATTACAAATAGGATAATAGGAGTAAGAAGCACCCAAAGTGCCCCTCTTAACCATTTTCTTCTCATTGGAACGTCAAGCTGTCATCGATTAATTCGTACAAAGTAAACAATTAATTTTGAGATAAAGTTCCTAATAAAAGAAAAATACTATGTTGCGCCGGTGTTTACGACCACTTATACCGCAATTGCTTACTCTAATCCGCCCGTGTCTGCAAGCGGATAATGTCCTCGATAAGAGCAAGCGAACGCAGTGCCCGCTGCCTCTGCCCGGCTGTAAAAGGAGTACCGCGCAAGCCTTCCAGTATTTTAAGCTCCGCCACCAGTTCCGTAGCGCCAATCAGCGTAAAGAGAGGAATCATCTTGTGCGAAACGGCCGCCACCTCGTCCATATCCGCCGCATCCGCCGCCTTTTGCAAACGTTCGGCATTGAGGCGGGTTTCGGTAACGAAACTCTCCATAATGGACTTTGCCGCCTCCGGGTCGTCACCGGAGAAAGCGGTGAGTGCCGAGAAGTCATAAGGAGCATCCGGCGATGAAGCCTCAACCGTCTCCGCTGCTGCTACTTCGCTCTGCACGGCAGATGTTTGTCCGATACCTTCCGCATTCAGTTCCCGGAACAGTTCCGCCACCGTAAACGGTTTGTGCAGGCAGCCGGCAAAGCCATATTCCTTGAACTCTTCCGGCTTCATATCGCTACGGGCGGTAACGGCTATCACGGGAATGGCCTGCGCTTGGGGCAGGTTCGACGCACGCAACAGTTTCAACAGGTCGAAACCGTTGATGGCAGGCATCTGTACATCGGTGAGCAACACATCAAAGGTGTCGGAACGCAGGGCATCCAACAATTCGTCTAATTGCATGCACGATACCGAAGCGATGCCGCTATGCTGGAGCATGGCTGCGGTAAGCGTAAGCTGAATGCGGTCGTCGTCAATCAGCAACACACGGAGCGAAGGTTGTGAAGAAGCGGGCATGCTCTCTGAAAGAGCGGAAGAAATTCCGGTTTCCGTCTCCTGATATTTCTCGCCGGTATCCTCCGATACCTGTACGGGGAACAAGGGAACACGCAGCGTAAATGTACTTCCCTTGCCCGGCACACTGTCCACGTCAATCGTTCCTTCCAGCAACTGCACAAGCATGCGCACAATAGACAAACCGAGTCCGAAACCCTCTTTGCCCTGCGCACCGGGAAGGCGGGTAAACTCCTGGAAAATCCGCTCCCTGTCCGCCGGTTCCATACCTTTGCCCGTATCGGCAATGGCCACCACCAGCCGGCGTTCCTCGTAACGCGCCGTCATCGTTATGCTCCCCTCGTCCGTAAACTTCACTGCATTGGACAGCAGGTTGTTGATAATCTGGCGGAGACGGAGCGGGTCGCAGATGTAAGTACTCTCCAGTTCGGGAGCAATATCGCAATGCAACTCCAGGCCTTTGGCAGAAGTCAGCGGTTCAAAACTGACATGAATCTCTTCCAGCAAGCGGGCGGGATGGAAGGTGACCCGGTTTATCTCCGCCTTATGAAGGTCGAGCCTGTGGAAATCGAGCAAATCGACCACCAGCTTCAGCAGATGTTCCGATGAGGTTTTCATATTATCCAGGTAGAAGCGTTGCCGTTCGTCCACCGTCAGACGGGAGAGCAGGTCGGCATAGCCCATGATGGAGCCGAGCGGCGCCTTAAAGTCGTGGGTGATGGCAAGCATCATCTTCTCGCGCGTGGCCAGCAGGTCCTCGGCACGGCGGCGGGCTTCTTCCAGTTCGCGGCGATAGCGGTTGCTGCGCGTAATGTCGCGCCCTATGATTATCAGGAAAAAGACGGAAAGCAGCACCGCACCGACGGCAATGCCGCTGATAGTCTTAATGGAGTGATGACGTACGGACTGCTGGTACTCCGCCTCTTTGCGGGCACGCTGCAGGGTTTCCTGTTCGTAGCCTTTCAGCAGACTGTCGATACGGGCGGTCAGCATCCGGTCCATGCGTTGCAAGGTACGCCTGCGGCGCTGTACAATTGCAATGTGCTCCTTCTGCTGTTGTGCCACGGCACGCAGCTTTTCCTGCAGGGAATCCACCGGATTATACACGTTAATCACCGTATCCGTGGCATATTCGAGGGAAGTCTTTACCTGAATGGCGGTATCTTTCTTAGGCGGCACGAACACCTCTCCCAAACGGCGGAAGAATCCTTTCTTCCTGGGCTTGGTAACCACCGTGTCGCGATGCGTAATGATGCGCTGCTGTACGCGCTGGTTTGTCACAAACGAATCCTGCCGGGTAGCGATAATATTTTCTATCTCCCGGGTAGAGACCATGCTGTCGTTCGTCTCGCTCAACACGCGCAGCATGTAAATGGTGTTCGCATCCTTCTTCCGAAGAAGCGTGATGAGACTGTCCGTCCACTGCACGTCCCGGTTATCGGAAAGCATAAGATGCTCCATCTCCCGGTGCACAAAGAACAGGGAAAAGAACAACACTCCCAGCAGCAGAGTGTATCCGACAGCTATCTTTACTTTCGATACGCTATTCATAAACAGGTAATAAAAGAGTTATGGAGCGACAGGGTGACAAAGCATCGCCCCGTGCATCATCTCGTCCTCGTTTTATAGCGGAAGCGCAGCCACAGCATCACCCCGGCACTGGTCAGACCGAACGGGAAAGCCATCCACACGCCGACCAGTCCCCAGCCCAACACAAAACCGCAAAAATATCCTACGGGCAAAGATATAATAAAATAAGAAATAAATGCAATAACCATCATCGGCTTTACATCCGATATGCCCCGCAGCGCATTAGCAAAGTTGATTTGCAGTCCGTCACCAAACTGATAAATCAAGAAAGGGAAGAACAAAGAGGCTACCAGCGCCGAAGCCTCTGCGCTATCCGTAAACCAGCCGCCCACCTGTCCGCGCATCACAAAAACGATGCTCATAAGCACTACTTCCATAGCCATTATCAAGTGGAAACCCGCAAATGTGGAGCGGCGTACATTCTCCATATCGTCTTGCCCCTTGAAATTGCTGACACGCACCGCCACCGCTGCACCCATACCGTAGTACATCATAAACGTGAATTGCGAGATGGTCAGCATTATCTGATGGGATGCCAAAGCGATAGTGCCCAGCCAGCCCACCATGATGGCGCTAAGGCTGAAAGAGGCCGTCTCCATTCCCATCTGCAAACCGACAGGCCAGCCCAGTGCATTGAGCTTCTTGAACACCGGAAACGACCATCCCATGCGGGAGAACCCGATCCGGTAACGGATAAAGCGGCGGCCGCGCAGCACAATCAACGCAAACACCACCACCATCATAATACGCGAGAACAACGTACTGATGCCTGCTCCCAGCAACCCCAGTTCCGGGAAGCCCAGTTTGCCGTTGATAAGGATATAGTTGCCTATGATGTTCAGCGTATTTCCGCCCAGCAATATCCACATGGCGGTCTTCGTATCTGTAATTCCGTCCGTAAACTGCTTGAAGCCGTTGAACAGCATCACGAAAACCAGCGAAGCAAGCAATACCAGGTAATAAGGTTTTATCAAAGGCATCAGTTCCTCGGGCTGCCCCAGGCGCTCCACGTTGAAGTATACCACCGTCATGATAAACGTAAGGAGCAATGCCACCAGGACATTCGCCACCAAACTGCAACGCAACGCCTGCCCCGCTTCCGCAAAGCGGCGGTTGCCGTAAAGACTGCCCACGATAGGCGTCAGCCCGTAACTGAAACCGGTACTGAAAATGATGCAAAGCGTAAATACATTGTTTACGAAAGAAGCTGCACCCAACTCCTCGGTACTGTGATGCCCGATCATCAGAGTATCGGCAAAACCGAGAATAATTACTCCCACCTGTCCGATAACAATGGGAAGTCCCAAAAATATCAACGCTTTATAATGCTGCTTATAGCCGGCTATCCAATTCATCATCTTATTGTCTAAAATTTGTTTCAAAGGGAGAAACCATTGTTCCCCTGACGGGAAACGGGAGTTTCCTCAATGGGAAACCGAAGCTTCCTCAACAGGAAACTGAAGCTTCCTCAACGGGAAACCGAAACTTCCTCAACAAGGAAACCGAAGTTTCCTTAACAGGGAACTTTCGTTTCGTCAAACGGCGCCCTTCCCCTCCTGCAAAGAGACGAAAAACGCTCCCTTTGACTGTCATTTATCACTCTTATAATATAATACTACGGCATTGCTTTCGCAGAAAGTACGCTGCGCCACAGTATGCAACTGCTCCGTCGTAACGGAGCGATAACGCTCTACTTCAAGGTCAATATCTTCCGCCTTTCCCGTCAGCTCGAACCAGGCAAGGTTTGTGGCTACGTTCAGATAGTTGATATTGCCGAATATCTGGGTAGATTCAAACTTGTTCTTAACCTTCTCCAGTTCCTGCCCGTCTACCGGAGACCGCTGCAACTCTTCCAGTTCTTTACGGACGGCAGCTTCCGCCTGCTCCAACGACACACCTGCCGCAGGCTTACCGCTGATTTGCAGCAGACCCGCATCACGCGTACCGCTGATGTACGCGTCGATACCGGAAAAGATATTCTGTTCCTGTACCAAGCGGCGGTTCAAACGGCTGGAACGTCCGTTGCTGAGAATATCGGACAGAATATCGAATGCGTAATAATCCGCACCCTCGCGACTGCACATGTGATAGCCCATGAACAAGGCATCCAGCGGCACGTTTCTTTCTACCGTCAGCCGGCGTTCCTGCGTTTGCTCCGGCTCCTGCGGCAATTGCCTCACCGGAACGTCCCGCCGGGGTATGGGAGCAAACCACTTCTCGGTAAGCTTAACGGTTTCATCCCATGAAATGTTTCCCGTCACTGCCAGCACGGCATTGTTCGGAGCATAGAAACGGTAGAAGAAACTCTTCACCTCGTCCAGCGTGGCTTGCTCTATGTGCGAGAGTTCCTTGCCGATAGTAGGCCAGCGGTACGGATGCACCCGGAACGCCAGCGGCCGGAACAGATGCCCCACATCGCCATACGGCTGGTTAAGGCAGCGTTGCTTGAACTCTTCCATCACTACACCGCGTTGCACTTCGAGGCTTTGCTCGCTGAAAGCCAGCTCCAGCATACGGTCGGACTCCAGCCAAAAGGCCGTCTCTACGTTCGGCTTCGGAACGGTGAGGTAGTAATTGGTAATGTCATTATTGGTCCAGGCATTGTTTTCTCCCCCGCCAACTGCAAAGGCGTATCGTAATCGGGAATATGCGCCGAACCGCCGAACATCAGATGCTCGAACAAATGGGCAAAGCCGGTATGCTCGGGATGCTCGTCGCGCGCACCGACATCGTAAACGATGTTCAGCGCCACCATCTGCGTGCTGGTATCCTCGTAGTGTACCAGCCGCAGGCCGTTGGGGAAACAATGCTTATTTATCTTCATACTTGTGTGACAGGGCGAGACCCTCTTCCCAAAGGTTTGACGCAATTCTGTTTATCAGTCAATCACAGTCACCTTCTCAATCTTCACATCCTCTTCCGGACGGTCGCTGCGGTCTGTCTTTACCTGTTGTATCTTATCTACCACATCCATGCCTTCAACGACTTCGCCGAACACGGTATATTCGCCGTCCAGATGCGGTGTGCCGCCTACAGTGGTATATGCCTTTACCTGTTCCGGCGTGAAACGGAACTCCGGTTCGCCGGCCACCTGAGCCTCAGCCTGCGCGATAAGCGTGTCCTGCAGATTCATCAGCCCTTCCTGGTCACCGTCCTTACGCATCTTGTAGATTTCCTTCATGTGCTTCTGCGCCAAAGCATTGAAAGCATTGTT
>ENA-UEQI01000305-UEQI01000305.1-human-gut-metagenome-genome-assembly--contig:-NODE-305-length-19293-cov-20.077852_pt1 | contig 19293 bp, 20 predicted proteins | sample MGYA00242946_ERZ507945 | MGnify/ENA primary metagenome ERZ507945 (study PRJEB26167, sample SAMN06115467) | human gut metagenome | host: Homo sapiens | place: China:Guangxi | collected 2016-06-08... | reverse complement strand
TTCGATTCGGTTTCGCTCTTGCAAATATATTGAAAGCCAGGAGAAACCGGGAACTTGTTCCCGGTTTTCTGAGGTGCTTCTATCCAGGGTGGTAAGTTAGCTGGTGATGCAGGTGCTGGTGATATCCTTCTTCTTGATGTAACACCACTTTCACTTTCAATCGAGACAATGGGTGGTATTGCTACAAGACTTATTGAGAGAAATACAACTATTCCTACAAAGAAGAGCCAGATTTTCTCTACAGCTGCTGATAACCAGACAGCCGTTGATATCAACGTTGTACAGGGTGAAAGACAGTTTGCCAGAGATAACAAGTCACTTGGACAGTTCAGACTTGATGGTATCCCTCCAGCAAGAAGAGGTGTTCCACAGATTGAAGTTACATTTGATATCGATGCCAATGGTATTGTAAATGTATCTGCTAAGGACCTTGGAACAGGTAAGGAACAGCACATCACAATTACTGCTGGTTCTAACATGTCTGATGAAGATATCGATAAGGCAGTTAAGGAAGCTGCTGAGTTCGAGGCTCAGGATAAGAAGCGTAAGGATGCTATTGATGCACGTAACGAAGCTGATTCAATGGTATTCCAGACACAGAAGGCTATGGATGAGGCAGGCGACAAGCTTGATGCTTCTGACAAGGCTGCAGTTGAGACTGACCTTAACGCATTAAAGGCACTTGTTGATGGTTCTGACCCAGAAAACATGACAGATGCACAGGTTGATGAAATCAAGGCTGCCAAGGAAAAACTTATGGAAAGTGCTCAGAAGCTTTTCGCTAAGTTATATGAGTCACAGCAGGCTGCTGGTGGTGCAGGCCCAGACATGGGAGCAGGTGCAGGTCCTGATATGGGTGCTGGTGCTTCTAATGGTTCAGCTCCATACGGTGATGATGTAGTTGACGGAGATTACAAAGAGGTTTAATTGTCAGCAATAACTGACTGGAATAAGGACTGCATGGGGTGTAAACTCCGTGCAGTTTCTGTTGATTAAATAAGAAAGAGGAAGCAATCATGGCAGATAAGAGAGATTATTATGAAGTCCTTGGCGTGCCTAAGGATGCCGATGACGCTGCTATTAAGAAAGCATACAGACAACTTGCAAAGAAATATCATCCTGATATGAATCCAGGGGATAAAGAAGCTGAAATAAAATTCAAAGAGGCTTCTGAAGCTTATGCGGTGTTAAGCGATGCTGAAAAGAGAAGACAGTATGACCAGTTTGGCCATGCCGCATTTGAAGGCGGAGCAGGTGGAGCTGGAGCAGGTGGCTTCGATTTCGATTTTGGTGACATGGGAGATATTTTCGGAGATCTCTTTGGCGGTATGTTCGGAGGCGGCGGAAGCAGACGAAACAGCAATGGACCAAGAAGAGGTGCTGATGTAAGAGTTAATGTAAGAATTACATTTGACGAGTCAGTAAGGGGAACAACCAAGAAGATAGATGTTACATTAAAGGATGAGTGCTCAAGCTGTCACGGTACAGGAGCTAAGCCTGGTACATCACCAGAGACCTGTAGCAAATGTGGTGGCCGTGGACAGGTAACTTTCACACAGCAGTCATTCCTTGGAATGGTAAGAAGCCAGCAGCCATGTCCTGACTGTCATGGAACTGGTAAGATAATTAAGGAGAAGTGTCCGGATTGTTACGGAACAGGCTATATAAGCAGCAAGAAGACTATCGAAGTCAATATCCCGGCAGGTATCGATAATGGCCAGTGTGTACGTATACAGGGCAAAGGTGAGCCGGGAGTTAATGGCGGACCAAGAGGTGACCTCTTAGTTGCTGTTATTATCTCAGCAAGCACAGAATTTGAAAGAGACGGATACAATATATTCTCTAATGTTGTAATAAGCTATCCAACAGCGGTACTTGGCGGTGAAATCAAGGTTAAGACTGTTGATGGAGAAGTATTGTACGAAGTTAAGCCGGGAACAGCATCAGGTACAAGAGTAAGACTTAAAGGCAAAGGTATGCCAAGTGTAAGAAATGCAGCACAGAGAGGCGATCATTATATCACTTTAATAGTTGATATTCCTACAAAGCTTAATCAGGAGCAGAAGGACGCACTTATGGCATATGAAAAGGCGCTTACAGGCAATGAAAGACACGGTAAGAAGAAAGGTCTTTTCGGCAAATAAATACTATAGCTTACATATGTAATGTAAGTTTACACTCACCCCACAATGTGGTAAAATCCTACATTGTGGGGTATTATATTTATATGTATAATTCCTTATTGTAAAGATTGGAGATTAAAGCAGTAATATGAATTTAGAGACAAGATATAACGAACTTAATAAAGATTACGGTGCATATGAGCTTGTGAACATTGAAAAGCTTAATGACCTTAATTCCGTAGGACTTTTATTAAAGCATAAGAAATCAGGTGCGAGAGTTGCAATTATTTCTAATGATGATGATAACAAGGTATTTTCTATAGGTTTTAAGACACCACCGGATAATGACACGGGAATGCAGCATATAATTGAACATTCTACCTTGTGTGGTTCAAGAAAATATCCGGTTAAAGACCCATTTGTAGAACTATGCAAGGGTTCTCTTAACACATTTCTTAATGCAATGACTTATCCGGATAAGACAGTATATCCTGTTGCAAGCTGCAATATGGCAGATTTCAAGAATATTATGGATGTCTATATGGATGCGGTATTCTATCCTGCAATGTATGAGCATGAGGAGATATTCAAGCAGGAAGGCTGGCATTATGAGCTTGAAGATGTAGATGGAGAGCTTGCTTATAACGGAGTTGTATTTAATGAGATGAAGGGTGTGTATTCTTCAGCAGATGATGTGCTTTCAAGATATACATTTGTATCACTCTTCCCTGATTCTGAATACAAGAATGAATCCGGTGGTGACCCTGAGGCTATACCACAGCTTAAGTATGAAGATTTCATTAAGTATCACAAGGAATATTATCATCCTGTGAACAGTTATATCTATCTGTACGGAGATATTGATGTTGATGAGAGGCTTGAATATCTTAATAACGAATACCTCTCAGCTTTTGATAAGAATGATGTCAATATAGATGCCGAGGTAACTTTCCAGAAAGCATTTGACGCACCTAAGTATGAGACAAGAGAGTATGCAATTACTGATGATGAGCCAGAGGAGGATAACACTTATCTTTCTTACAATGTTGTTATCGGAACATCAACAGACCCAGTAAGCTATCTTGCATTACAGATTCTTGATTATGCACTTATCATGGCACCGGGTGCTCCGCTTAAGCAGGCACTTATTGATGCCGGAATTGGAACAGATGTGTATAGTGTGTTAGAGACTTCTGTGTATCAGCCGGTGTATTCAATTATTACTAAGAATGCGAATGAAAGTGACAGAGACAGATTTGTGGGTGTTGTTGAAGACACGCTTTCTGATATTGTTAAGAACGGTCTTAGCAAGAGAATGGTTAAGGCAGGAATCAACTATTACGAATTCAAATACAGAGAAGCTGATTTTGGACCATATCCAAAGGGACTTATGTATTATCTCACAATGATGGACAGCTGGCTTTATGATGAGAACAAGCCATTCATTCATGTTGAGGCAGGAGAGACATTTGAAATAATCAAGAAGAATTCAGAGAACGGCTTCTTTGAGAAATTCATTGAAGACAATATTATTAATAATAATCATGAGGTAGTGTTAAGCCTTGTTCCAAAGCATGGACTTGCAGAGGAGAAGGAAGCAAAGGAAGCAGAGCAGCTTGCAAAGTATAAGGCAACACTTTCCAAGGAAGAACTGGAAGAGCTTGTTAAGCAGACAAAGGCATTAAAGGAATATCAGGATACACCTTCAAGCCAGAAGGATCTTGAGAAGATTCCACAGCTTGAGTTAAAGGATATCACAAGAGAGCCGGCTAAGTTATATATTGACCCTAAGAAGATTGGTGGTGTTGATGTAATCCACCACAATATGTTCACTAATGGAATTGCATATATAATGATGTGCTACGACTGTAAGAATGTGCCTGATGAACTGCTTCCATATATCGGACTTTTAAGCTCGGTTCTTGGACTTATGGATACTGAAAAGTACACATATACAGAGCTGACAAATGAAATCAATATTAACTGTGGTGGAATCTCAACTGATGCTGCCATATACACAGATAATAAGGATTTTGACAAATGTACTATCATGTATGAGGTTAAGGGTAAGGTTCTCTATGACAATATCCAGTTCGTCCTTGATATGATGAATGAAATTATATATAAGACAAAGTTCTCAGATTATAAGAGACTTAAAGAGATAATTGCGAAGCTTAAGTCAAGAATGGAAAGCACAATGACAAGTGCAGGACATTCAACAGCAATGCTTGCAGGTATGGCACAGTTCTCAAGAAATGCATATTATTCTAACGAGATGAGAGGATATGGGTTCTATGAGCTTATACAGAAGCTTGACTCACAGTTTGATGAGCTTAAGGAAGATATCTCAGATAAGTTAAGCAAACTTGTCGATTATATATTCCACAAAGAGAATATTATTGTCAGCTTTACTGCTGATGATAAAGGATATGATGCATTTGCACCTGCCTTCGGAAAGTATGCGGAAGAATTGAAAAAATCGGACATGCCAGCATGCGAAAGAAAGTACACACCTGCAAATGTCAAGACAGGATATACTTCAGCTTCACAGGTTCAGTATGTTGCAAGATGTGGCAATTTCAGGGATGGAGGATATGAATACACAGGAGCATTAAGAGTGCTTAAGGTTATATTCTCGTATGATTATCTCTGGATTAATGTAAGAGTTAAAGGCGGCGCATACGGTTGCATGAGCGGTTCTTACAGAAACGGTGACATGTATATGGTTTCTTACAGAGACCCTAACTTAAGAAAGACTAACGATATATATGAAAATGCAGCAGACTATCTTGAACATTTTGATGTAAGCGACAGGGATATGGTCAAGTTCATAATAGGAACAATCGGTGATATAGATACACCTATGAATCCGGCAGCAAAGGGAACAAGATCATTTGGTGCATACATCTGTAACACAGATTATGAATCACTCAAGAAAGAAAGAGGTCAGGTTCTTGACTGTAATGTAGAAAGAATAAGAGAGCTTGCTCCACTTGTAAGATGTGCAATGGATGAGAATTATTTCTGCGTTGTGGGAAGCAGCAAGGAAATCAATAAAGAGAGTGAGCTTTTTGATAAGATACAGCCACTTATCAAGGTGCAGGGATAATAGAAAGGAAGAATGTATGAATTTAGATGAGATGCTTGCAGCCAGTGGAATTACCGGGGGTGCTAAGGCAGAGAACACAAGAACTAAGACAGGCTTTGTAACATTTATAGGAAGACCTAATGTTGGTAAGTCAACACTTATGAATCAGATAATCGGACAGAAGATTGCGATTACTTCTAACAAGCCTCAGACTACAAGAAACAGAATACAGACTGTATACACTGATGAGCGAGGACAGATTGTTTTCGTTGATACTCCGGGTATCCACAAGGCTAAGAACAAGCTTGGTGAATACATGGTTGGTGCGGCAGAGAAGACAATCAGTGAGGTTGACCTTATATGCTGGCTTGTTGAGCCTACAACACATCTTGGAGCTGCCGAGGAGCATATCGTTGAGAAGCTTAAAGAGTGTAAGACTCCTATAGTTCTTGTTATCAATAAGACTGACACAATTAAGAAAGAGGAGATTCTACCGGTTATTGACTGCTACAGAAAGGAACTTGATTTCGTTGATATTGTTCCTGTGTGCGCAAGAAACGGCAATAATGTTGACGACCTGCTTGATGTTATATTCTCACATCTTGATTATGGTCCGATGTACTATGATGAAGATACAGTAACAGACCAGCCAATGAAGCAGATTGTTGCAGAGCTTATAAGAGAGAAGGCACTTCATGCATTAAATGACGAGATTCCACACGGAATCGCGGTTGTTATTGACAGCTTCAAGGAAAGAAGAAATGCAAGAGGTCCTATAACAGATATCGACGCTACTATCATATGCGAAAGAGATTCTCACAAAGGAATTATTATCGGCAAGGGCGGCGAAATGCTTAAGAAAATCGGAACTAATGCAAGATATGAGATTGAGAAGCAGCTTGACATGAAGGTTAATCTTAAGCTATGGGTAAAAGTTAAGAAGGAATGGCGCGACAGTGATATTCTTCTTAAGAACTTCGGATATGACAAGAAGAAGGACAAATAATATACATGACAGGAGGGTGCGATGGCGGAGGTTACTACTGTTACAGGCATGATACTTTCCGCCATGCCTGTCGGGGAATATGACAGAAGACTGGTTATACTGACTAAGGAGTATGGCAAGATAACTGTATTTGCGAAAGGTGCGAGAAAGCCTAACAGCGCATTGATTGGTGTTACGAGAAGCTTTATATTCGGAACATTTGAGGTGTACCGTGGACGCGAATCATATACGATGTATAAAGCATCGGCTAAGGAGTACTTTGAAAATGTGGTAAATGACCTTAATGCCGTGTGCTACGCCTGCTATTTTGCTGAGATTGCAGATTATTATGGCAGGGAGAATCTTGATGCAACAGAAATGATTAATCTGCTTTATATCACTCTAAAGGCATTGGGCAGAGGTGCTGTAAGCCATGAACTTATAAGATTCATATACGAGATAAGAATGATTGCAGTCAACGGTGAATGTCCGGATTTCTTCACGTGTCACGAATGCGGAAGAGAAGATAATCTGTATGTATATTCATATTCAAGAAACGGACTATGCTGTAAGAATTGTGCTGCAAATGTATATGATGGAATTACACTTTCGGGCTCAACGGTATATACACTCCAGTATATTGTTACAACACAGCTTAACAGGCTGTATTCATTCACCGTTACTAAAGAAGTCCAGGAAGCCGAAGCCGTTTCTGACGCCGTCCCATACGCTTAGTGCCGCCGCAGCGAGAAAAAGCAGGATGGCAATGATCTCAATCACCCAGCCGATACTATGTGCGCCGGGAAATCGTTCCTTTGTATCGGGGATTGCGTCCAGATTTTCCTTTGGTGCGGATGAGAAAAAACGCTTGTCCTGAATGAAACCCACCCCGCCGTATAAAACAAGAAAGTATGCCAGAAATACCATGAGCGTTACAAGAACCGTGATTTTCATTTCGACTTTACCTTCTCTCCTTCACGTCCGCAAATATGGCAGATCATTGCATTCCCGCGTCGGGGTATTTGATGAGGCCATACAGCGAGGAGCATCTCCCATGTATTGTTTCAAAGCACGGTAACGATCAAGGCTGCCAGTGCGGCAGCTGCGGCAAACAACGGGATACCGCGCCAAAACGATTCGATATGCTTTTTCGGATCCTGATAGTATTTCTTCTCCGGCAAAAACGAGAAACGGATGCGTTTTGTACTGCGCCACCAGAGCAGATCGATCACAAGGAGATCGAACAGGCCCAATCCCTCGCCGAATGCAAGGAAGTACCAAAATGCTGACAGGTAATTGTTTAGGCCCAGCACACTTTTCAACGCAAGCCCCAAAACGGAAAACACCACTGTAAACAAAAGAAGATTACTGAGCAAAATGGCAGCGGTGGATTTTGCCTTCGGAACTGCTTGCCCAAGCTGAGGGTCGCTTTGCACACGGGTCTGAACCTCATCGGGATAGGAACGCAATCCGATGAGATTTTTCCTGTCCGTGCCTGTTCCGAGAAAGCATACGCCCCAATACAGAAAATAAAATACAGCGGCGATCATGATTTTCATATATATCTACGCTCCCATTCCATTTGCCGACCATCTCCGCTCCTGACGAACGCTTTTCATACCAAACTGCCTCCCCGCTATTTTTTGACCTTCATGCAAAAGTCGCAGCGGTCATCCCCACGCCCCAGCGTTTTCGTTCGATGCCAAATGAGCTTCGGATGCAGCCCGGTATAGCTGATGTCGTCGCTGTCGCAAAAGCAGCAGCACAGCTCCGGGCAGCCGTATTCTGTGCAGGTGTCGTGATAGGGACACTTCATCATATCCACACGCCAGACGCCGTTACCGGCCTGCAATTCTTTTGGGTCAAAGCCCGCCGCCGGGCCGAAAACACTTCGCGTGGATTTGACGAAAACGCCTGGAACAAGGCGGTAAAGCCCCGGTATGTACAGCAGGGCGGCAAGCTGTTTGTGGCTCGTTCTCGCCAAGCGCTCCACATAGCCGTGAACGGTTTGCAGTGCCTCCTCTTTCGGCATGACACGCTGCAAGGTCTCGTAGGCCGCAATGCCCGGCAAGATCTGCCGCTTGAGGTGGTATTGCTTTTCCTTGCTTGCACCCGCATTTTCAGCCAGCAGCGCACTCAGGCGCATATCAAAAGCGGTGTTCAGTTCCTTTGCCTGCGCGGGAAAGCGCAGTGCCGCAGTCTCCCGGAAATCACGGGAAAGATAGGTTTCCTTCCTCTTCATCGTCCGTTACCCTTTCTTTTTGTACCCGCAGTCGCAGTAGGATCCGCCGGAAGCAAGGGTATACTGCCGCACAAAATTTGTCACACCGCCTGCTTCGCTCATGGTGTAGTCCAGATGGCACAGGGCTGGGGTCAGGTCGTACAGACCCAGCTCCTTCATCAGCACACAGATGCCGCATTTGGTAAAGCGTCCCTCGTAGCCGCTGCCATCCGGGTATTCGTAAAATTCCATGTTCCACGAGTAGGGGTTGCGGTCGGCGGCTTTCAGGGCGGCAGTGGCTTTCATAGCGGCAATATCCTTTGGGGTAAACTTGCTTTTTCCGCTTTTGCGGCAGAACCACTGCATGGGCTTTGTCATCATGGATCTTGCATAGTAATCCGTCATCCTGTCCACCTCCGGGCGCTGCGGCATGGAGAGGATGAACGCGCCGAGCATTGCGCAGTTGACGATGTTCATCTTGAAACGGTCGGCCTTTTCAAACTCCGGCAGCCTGCGGATGATCTCTTTGTATTTCGGCTTGGCGGTTTTGGTGATCTGCTTTGCGGTGGCTGCATCATAGCCCAGCACAGTGGTCAGTTGCTTTTGAAAGGAGCCGGCAAACAGCACCCACATCCCAAAGGGCATCCCGACATACTTCATTGCAGGTACCTCCCGGCTTCCGCTTCCAGTGCCTGCCACACCGGGTAGGCTGCACCATGCTCATCGAAAAACTTTTTGAGATCCCGGTTTAGTGCGCTCATTTCGTCGATGGCGTTCATGGCGTGGTCGGAGGCGCAGAGTTTCCCCAGCGAGGTGGCACACATCAGCTTGAAAAAGCGCAGACAGGTCTTGCGGTATTTCTCCCCTTCAAAGTCTGCATCCTCCTTGGGCAGAATGGTGTGCCCGGCATCTCGGATGGCGCGGTATCCCTCGATGTTGGCATCCAGCACACGGTTCAGGTACGCGGTATCTCCCCTGAGCTTTTTCAGGTCGCCGTCTGTCTTATAGCAGGCGAAAGCCGCAGGCATCACAAACGCGGCATGGCAGAGCAGATAGTCCTCCATGTTCGGCTCGTAAACAACCTTATATTTTGTGCCGTGGAAAATGCGCCCGATCAGCTGTTTATTGGAGATTGCACCCGGCAGCTGTCCGATGGTGATCTTTTTCAGGTCGATGGAGACCACCCGGTCAGCCTTCCGATGCCCGGCAGAAAGCGCAAAGGCAAACAGGACGTTCTTTTCCGGCAGTGCCGCCGCCAGCGCCCTCGCCTGCACATTGTTCCCCACAAAAACGATGTTCTTCGTCCGATTCGCCCGCAGCGTGTCCAGAACGGAATCCAGCTGTGTATAGCGCAGGACCACAAAGATCACATCGTACATTGCATCCGGTGCAAGTTCAGTCACCACCGGAATGCGGCTGACCGAGGTGCGGAGCGAAAATTTGTCCTTGATCCGCAGGCCGTTCTGCTTGATCTCCGCAGCCCAGTTTCCCCGCGCAAGCAGAGTGACATCCTTTCCGGCGCGCAGCAGATTTCTTGCCAGATTGCACCCCAGAACGCCTGCACCATATACCAGAATTTTCATAGCTTGCCTCCAAATCCGATCTTCACGATCTACATTTTCATCCTGTTGTCCCCGATCCTTGCGAGGAATCGGAAAAAGCCGCTGACGGAAGGGTCTTTCCGATCACTGTACTGTCATCATTGCCGCCAGAACCATCGCTATGACTGCCATGCCTACCGTACCAAAAAGCCATTTTTTCTGCTTGTCTTTTGCAGTAATGTAGGGCTTCAGATCTTCTGTTCCGGGGATCGTCCATGCGTTCGTGTGCCCCACCCAATAGCCGTCAACCAACAGGCGGTCCATGAGATTCATAATGGACAAGATGACGAGCAGCTGCCAGAAGCCCGCCGCAAAGCCGTGCGCACCGTTTATCCCATAGACACAGACCAGCACATAGCTGATATAGCCGGGGACGCAGACGGCTTTGAAAAGTAGAGAATTGCGCTTGATTTTCTCGTGTGTTGTAAGTCCCAGCTTCACGCACCGCTGCTGCACCGCCGGGCTGTAAAGATGCACCATCCCAATAGCCCCCTTACGGATGCCCGCAGCGCAGATCAGAACCAGCAGTGCCCCCAGCCCAAGACCTTCCAGAATCACCTGTAAAAGCATTACTTATTCCTCCTGTATCCGTTTTCATCCCGGTATTCGGGATGTTCCTTTACGTATGGATCCTTATCGCCGCAGATGGTATAGTCGCATCGGCAGCCGTCCACGCAGGTAGTCGTCCGCACCAGCCTTGCGTGAAGCAGTTCCATCGCTGCAAAATCCACATTGCACAGGGCGGGCATAATGTCCGTAAATCCGAACCGCTTGGCAAATTCCGCCGCCGGACACGCCGTAAATTCATAATAGATGGGCTTGCCGTTTTCGTAAGGTGCAACATCCATCTCGTAATCATGCCATGTGTCACAGTGCTTTTGGGCGGTGCTGAATGCCCGATACATCAGCTTTTTCCAGAATGGCTTGTTGATGTCAACGAAGCGCAGCTTCCGGAAGGACGGCAGGATCAGATTTTCTTCGATCTCTTCCATTTCGCGGAATGTGACCACATCCCGGCACACATCGTAAAAGCACATGATGGCGATGCAGTCGTAGGTTCCGCCCATGCCGTTGTGAAAATTCTTCCTGCCGCCCAAATCGGTGCGCCAGTCGGAAAGAAGCTCTGCGTATTTCAGCTGCACCTGCTCCCATATCACTTCGCGCTCCACCTCCGGATAGTGCAGAGTGATTTTCGCCAGAATTTCCTTTTTGCAGGGTTTGGAATATAGCACATGGCAGCTACGGTCAATTTGTAATTCGCTGTCCTTCATCTTCCCACGCCTTTCAGAAAACCGCTCTTTGCATTTTCTTCGGTGTCGTCCGATTCGTCATAGGCATCGTAAAGCGCATTGGGGTCGTGGACTTTTTTCTTGAACGGTGAGCACAACTCATTCCTGTGCGCAAAGGCAAACTCCATGTTGTCCGTCCAGCCGGTGTGGCCGGTAATGAGCAGCGGATGCAGCCCACGTTTTTTCAGCTTTTTCTCCAACAATGCCAAGGACTTCACCGCCAGCTTGTTGTCCTCCGCCAGCGAGGAAATGAAGCTGTAGCCGCCGTCCGCGCCAAACCACAGCGTGTCGCCGGTAAAAAGGTACTTATCGTCAATGAGGTAGACCATATGTCCCCATGTATGACCGGGAACGAGAAAACACTCGATTTTGATGCCGTCAATGTCAAGTACCTGCCCATCGTGCAGCAGTACCTTTTCGTTGTTGATCGTGACCTGCGGCAATTTATAGAGATGATAGATGACTTTTCGCCGCACCTCTCCGGTGAGATAGCGGTTTTCAATCTCACCGATGTACAGCTTCGCGTTCCGGAACAGACCGGGGCTGTCCGCTTCCACCGCGCCCACATGGTCGGTGTCCTGATGGGTGATAAGCATATGGTGTATCGACTTCAGATCAATCCCAAGCCAGCTCATTTTTTCGGCAAGGCGGTCGTAGTTATATCCCGCATCGACCATAACAGTCGTATCGCCTTTGCGGTAGAAGAAGATGTTCGCCACCCATTCGCGCACGCAGGCAACATTCTCGTCGATCCAGCCGGTGTTCAAAGGCTTGAAGATTTCCTTGCCCCGGTACATCCAGCTCATTGCTTTTCTTTGAAATTCCGTTGCTTTTTTCGACATGATCGCACCTCATTTCTGTGCTGTGATGCACAGCCAGCCCTTTTTATTTTTGTGGTTCTGGATCTTACAAAATCCTACTTGCTCCAGATACGTTTTACCGTTCACAATGCAATACTTTTTACCAGATGCGCCCACTGCTCCGGGTGACAGGCCAGCAATTCCTCGTGCTGCAAGTTCTGCTCATGGAGAACAGGATGTGCAAAATGCCGCTGATACCGGGCACGATATTTTGCGCCCATTTTCAGGGCGTAAAAAATATGGATCTCGGTACCGGGTACATGGATCTTATCCGGCAGCGGAGTGATAAGATCGGAGTAGAACTGATTTTTACAGCTCTGCATAGTCACATAAGGGCGGGCCTCACCGAACATTTTCAGAAAGGCTTTGACATAATCCCCCGACTCTCTGGCACGCTTATCCAAACGCTTTTGGAGAAATTTTGCCTTAAACTTTCCGTCCCGCACCACAGGGTAGATCAATGGCAGCAGAAAATCAGTCTGCAATTTTGCTGCCAGCGGCGACGCCTGATCCAGATCGGAGCTGCCCAGAATGCCACAGTCCATGTGGATGTTCTGCCGTGCCGCCAGCAGCCCCACAAACGAGCCGCCCAGAGAGCAGCCGTAGGCCGCCCGGATGTGACCGCCGCAGTGGGTCTTGAGGTAGGCCTCGATCTTTTCGGTCTCCTCCAGCATGGTGGGAAATTCGGTCTGTTCAGTCTCATCAAAGCCATCGTAGCTGACGCACAGCACCCGGAAGCTGTCAGCCAGAAGCGGGATCACGGCACCGAAATTGCTTTTCCAATGGCAGCAGGTGCCCGGCAGCAGCAACAGCACCGGGGCATCCTCTGCACCAAAATGGTAGATCTTCATCCTGATACGCTCCTTCTCTATTTATTTTCCACCTGTAAATAGAAGAGATATATTTCTTCGTATAGGGCAGAGTTATGAGTTAGGTAAAGCTAACTTTCTGTTCTATAAAAAGCCGCTTCTCAGCGGTCCTTCTGCCAAAATAATACGCCCTGCCGTCTCCTCTGTCAAGAAGTTTCGGCATTTTCGGAGATTTTGAAAAAGAATTCGTTATCGAAAGCCCAAACCGTCACCCCAGTGCCACATCCAGCACCATCATCACGCTGAAGCCCACCGCAAAAAACACCGTACCAATGTTGGAGTGCTGTCCCTGCGACATTTCCGGGATCAGTTCCTCCACCACCACATACAGCATGGCTCCGGCAAAAAGGTCAATGGCTTTGCGGTACTATAAGCTCGGCGAGACTCCTGCCTACTACATTACCGCATGGTACAAACTGTTGAGCGGCAAGTGGGAGTTTGGCAAGGTCCACGCCACCGAGACCACCGTAGAGGGTGTTACTGTGGAGCTGACCACCGCCGATGGCAGCGAGTATGGCCTGCATCATGTGACCAACATCTGGCGCGGCACTGAGCTGGGCTTCAATACGGACGAGCCCTACCTTGCGTCCATCATCGGCAAGACCGTCACCCAAATCACCCTACTACACCGCCGATGGCGTGTATGTTCTGCCGGTCAGCGTAGCGTTGTAAAGTCGCGGGCAACTGCCTGATTTAGCAAAATACAGTACAAAACGGCAAGATTTCTTGATTGCGGGAGACCTTGCCGTTTTATAGAAACTTGCGTCTTGAATGCACAAACACTAACGCGAGCTTGCCTATGGCAGGCAGAACAGGCTCATCTTGCAGGAAGAGAAAAACAGGAAGTTCCCGTTGGGGAACTCCCTGCTGTACATATCGCTGTTGTCTGTGGTCTTAATCGCAAGTTTTACAAGCAGCGCAATTCTCAACGACCGATTTGCGATATGCAATTCACGGTTGTTATCAACGAATCAAAGCGATGGCAGGGTGCGTCCTATTCAGGGGCGCACCCTGTTTTTGTGGCTATTTTTACCATCACATAAATTTGCACTGCCGTTGCCATAGCAACCGACAAAGGAAAGTGAATTTGATAAAATGCCCTGCGGTTGGTTATTGCCAACTAACTGCCACAACCAAAGAACCATTGATTTATCAAAGGAGTTTTCCATGAAAAAGATTTCTCGTCGTTCGTTTATCACTGCCATGGCTGCTGTAAGTGCAGCCGGTGTTCTGGCCGCCTGCGGTTCTTCTTCAAGCAGCACGGCTTCTTCTGTGGCTTCTTCCGCTGTATCCAGCGAAGCAACTTCCTCTGCCGCATCTATGGATGAGACCGGTACCCATACCGTCGTAGACCACGGCGGCAACGAAGTAGAAGTGCCTAATAAGGTCACCCGTGTCGTCATCGACCAGATTCCAATCCTGTCCACCTACATGGCCTATTTTGAGGGCAGTGCTCCCTACATCGTGGGTTACTGCGGTTCTTTCAAGTCGGTCATTTCTGACACTGTATTGAAGAATATCGCCCCGGAGCTTCTGGAGTCCAGCGATACGGTCTATGCTCAGAGCGACCTGAACATCGAGGAGATCATGAAGCTGAATCCCGATGTTATCCTGTACAATGCGGGCAACTCCTCCCATGCCGAAATCCTGAAGGCCAGCGGAATCCCCTCCATCGGTTTTGCTACCGTGGGCGCATCTACGGAGGCCGATCCCATTGAGCGTTACGAAGAGTGGCTGAAGCTGCTGGAGCAGATCTTCAACGAGCCGGACAAGACCGAAGCCTTTGTTGCTGCCGGTGATGAGATCGTGGCCGATGTGGAAGCCCGTATTGCGGAAATTCCTCAAACAGATCGCCCCAGTGCGCTGATTCTGTGGAAGTATGCAAACGGTGTGCCGCAGGTATCCGGTCAGGGCACCTTTGGCACCTACTGGATGAAGCGTCTGGGCGTAATGGACAAGGCACTGGAAGCCACTGGCTTTGCACAGGCCAGCATGGAGCAGATTTATAGCTGGGATCCCGATATTCTTTTCTTGGATGGTCCCGGCCTGCAGCCCCTGCGCACCGAGGACGTGCTGAGCGGGAATGTTGACGGTGCTGACTTCTCCACCCTGACTGCCGTGAAGAGCGGCCGGGTCTACAACACTACGCTGGGTATGTGGAACTGGTTCACCCCGAATCCAGATGCTCCGCTGGTGCTGGCATGGCTGGCCTGCAACACCTACCCGGATGCTTTTGCCGATTATCCGCTGGGCGATACCATCAAGGAATATTACAAGACATGGTACGGCTACGATGTGACGGATGACGAGCTGGAGGAAATGCTGCTGTACTGATGAAAGATACCATCTGGATAAAAAAAGGCCGGTTCACACCTCTGGCCGTGGTATTGATGTTTGCTTTGCCCCTTGTGACCGCACTCATCTGCCTGTGCTTTGGGCGAATGAGTGTTCCGATAGGCGAAGTCCTTTCGGCTTTGCGCACTGCTCTGACGGGTGAGAGCACCTCAAATGTACAGAACTACTCCATCGTCATCAATCTGCGGCTGCCCCGCATTCTGATGGCCATCATCGTCGGCGCAGGTCTGTCTTGTGCAGGCAATACCTATCAATCCTTATTCTCCAATCCGCTTGCCACACCGGATATTTTGGGTGTAACCAGCGGCACCTGTGTGGGTGCAATTCTTGCTATTATCCTGTCTTGCAGTATTCTGGAAACGCAGCTCATCGCCTTGGTCTTTGGCCTGATTTCCGTCTGTTTTACTCTGAAAGTCGCAGGCAAGAGTGATGGGCGTTCTATGGTTTATCTGGTGCTGGCCGGCACGATTGCATCCTCTCTGTTCAACGCACTGGGTTCGCTGCTGAAATATACTGCCGATCCGCAGGACAAGCTGCCGGAGATCACCTACTGGCTCATGGGCAGCTTTACCAGTGCCAGTTACCAGAAGATCCTGATTGGCTGCCCACTTATCGTTGCCGGAATTATCATCATCTATCTGCTGCGCTGGCGGCTGAACATCCTTTCACTGAGTGATGACGAGGCTCGTGCCAGCGGCATCAACATCAAGCAGACCCGAATGCTGTTCATTGTTGCATCTACGCTGGTCACGGCTTCAGCCGTTTCCATGTGCGGTCAGGTGGGCTGGATCGGTTTGCTGATCCCGCACGCATCCCGGATGCTGGTAGGAAGCAACAACCGTTATGTGGTGCCCCTCAGTCTCAGTCTGGGAGCCAGCTTTATGATCCTGATTGATACCCTGTCCCGCAGCATCAGCATTATCGAGCTGCCTCTTTCCATCCTCACCGCTATCATCGGTGCGCCGGCATTTATTTCTCTGCTGAATAAAACAAGGAGCAACCTGCAATGATCTTGGAAGTGCAGAACGGTTGCTTCGGCTACCCGAAGCAGCCTGTGATTCTCGAAAATATCAATTTGCGTCTGGAAGAAGGACACATCCTTGCAATTCTTGGACCAAACGGCATTGGTAAAACCACCCTGCTCAAGTGCATGATCGGTCTGCTGCCATGGCACAGCGGAAAAACCCTATTTTATGGGAAGGATATCCACACCCTCAAGCCGAAGGATGTCTGGAGCACTATCTCCTACATTCCACAGTCCCGTGGCTTCGCTTTTTCCTACACCGGTCTGGAAATGGTTCTGCTGGGGCGCAGTGCGCATCTCGGAACCTTTCAGCAACCCGGCAAAGAGGAAATCGAAATGGCGGAAGCCATGATGGAACGAGTTGGGATCACCCGTCTTGCCAACAAGGACTGCAACCGGATGAGCGGCGGTGAACTACAAATGGTGCTCATTGCCCGTGCCCTCATCAACGAGCCGAAGCTCATCATTCTGGACGAGCCGGAAACCGGTCTGGATTTCCACAATCAGATCTTAGTACTGAATATGGTGGAGCGGCTGGCGCATGAATCCGGCATCAGTGCCATCATGAATACCCACTATCCCACCAATGCCATGAGCGTAGCGGACGAAGTCCTGATGCTGAACCGCAAAGGCGAATTTTTCTACGGTCCAGCTGCGGAGATCTTGAACGAGGAGAACATCTCGTATTCTTTTGATGTTCAGGTGCTGGTGGATGAACTGCATTATCAGGGGCGGTCGGTGCGCAGCATCGTTCCGGTTGCTCTGCGGGAGGAAACTGCTGTATGAACAATGTCCCTTTTACACTTTCTCAGGTTCGCCCGATCCGGGACGCTATGACCGTTTCCCGACCTTCCGGACTGGGCTATGGAGTGCCGGTAACATGGTTTTCCTTGGGCGCAGGCACTTCTATTACCCCGGAATACTATGACTGCACCACTCTTTATCTGGGTGGTGAGGGAAACGGCAAGTTTCTTCTGGGAGTCGATGGGCAGGAAGTGTCTGTCAAACCCGGAGAAGTGCTGTATGTACCGCCGAAAACACTGTGCGGCACAAAAACCGACAGTGGAATGATCTATACTGAAATCATTTTGAAAAAGGAGAATTTTACCATGAACAACATCATCAAGGCAGGCCAGCCCACCGAACTGAAGAACCTCATTTCTTATGAAGAGGGCAGCATCGCCAATCTGGACATCGCTCATGCAGACAACATGAAATTTGTCCTGATGGCTTTTGACGAGGGCACTGGCCTGACTCCGCACCGTGCTCCCGGCAATGCCATCCTGACCGCCCTCGAAGGCAAGGCCATTATTGGCTATGAGGGCAAGGATTACGAGCTGAACGCAGGCGAGAGCTTCCGCTTCGATAAGAACGGCCTGCACAGCGTTACCGCACAGGGCAAATTCAAGATGAGCCTGCTGCTGGTCATCGAATAAGCGATTTTCTGTTTCATAACTGACGCAAAGAACCCGTCTAGACGTACCAGACGGGTTCTTTGCGTCTGCCAGATTTAGCAGTAGTAGAGGAACGAACGCAGGCGGCTCCATGCAGTTTCATCCCAGTCGTTATCAAGGGAAAGCTGGAACAGTGGGGCACTGCAGGCATCGTGCAGGCCGCGCATATCCAGAATCATAGCGGTATTTTCATACCGGGGTGCAAGGGTCAGCACTGCATTGGTACGGCTAGAAAGCTCCACGGCCTTGGCGTACCGATATCGACCGTTCCCGCCTGAAAAATTCGGCAAGGCAGAGTCCGCAATGAGGAACAGTGTTTCAGCGTCTTCTGCAAAGGCACTGTGCGCTCCAAGTTCATTACCAAGGGTCTGCATCTGCCTCTGCATCTGGTCAAGCCAACCAGCCGATGGTTTGTTTTCATCCAAATTGTCTTTCCACAGAAACCAGAGTGCCTCGCTGAGCGGGGCGCGAAGCACCTGTTCGCCTTCGGCTTCCAGCGCGGCAAGTACGCCGCTGTCCAGTTCTGTCAGGCAGAGCGGCGTACCAACAGCGGCAATGCGGCGGCCTTTGGTGAGAAGTTCTCCGATCTCTCTCGCCGCTGTGTGCAGCTGCTCCCAGCCGGGCAGAGCATCCCACTGTGCTGAAATGTCTGCACGTTTATCTGCCGGAGCAGCATAGAGGATATCTCCCGCCAACAGTGCGCGGAAGAGTGCGTCACAGTTCTGCGCCATTTCGGGCAGTGTTTCCAGCATTGGGCTGATAAGTTGAGCATTCTGCTCTTTTCTGCGGTCCAACACAGCACGGATGACGCGGGCGTACTGACCGTCTGCTTCCGCTCCCTGCGTCTGCGGAATCAGGAACTGCGCATGTGTCTGGTCGTTTTTTCGCTCGGCAAGGATACTGCCCAGCAGTGCCGGGAAAGGCAGGTATTCTTTTGCACTCGTCTCTGCTCGGCCAAGGCTTAGAATATCGTCCGTCAGGTGCGGCAGCTCGTAGGGATCTGCCCCTTGCTGTTTGAAATATGCGGCCAGATAGGGCGTATAAGCACCCATCGCCGGAAGATAGAGTGGCACATTGGGGGCTGGTGTCTGTGCCAGACGACAGGGGTGAATATCGACCTGCTCGATGTTGAAATGTGTCGGCAGAGCCACCGCCGGGCGGTGTTGCAAGCTGTTCAGGAACGCTTCAATGCGAGTGATGACACCCACATTGGAAAAATGCTCATCCACTTCGATTTGCAGGTAGGGTTTATCGCCCATCTCCTGCTTGAACAGGTGTGAGAGCATGGTGTCCGGGCCGCAGCCGTGGTTCGTCAGGTAGACAGCGTAGAGGTTCGGGTGGTGAGCAATCAGCTTTGCTCCGGACAGGATATGCTGCCCGAACGGATAATAAAGATTATCGTATTCATCGGAGATGTCCAGCGC
>ENA-UEQI01000297-UEQI01000297.1-human-gut-metagenome-genome-assembly--contig:-NODE-297-length-19587-cov-10.115172_pt1 | contig 19587 bp, 15 predicted proteins | sample MGYA00242946_ERZ507945 | MGnify/ENA primary metagenome ERZ507945 (study PRJEB26167, sample SAMN06115467) | human gut metagenome | host: Homo sapiens | place: China:Guangxi | collected 2016-06-08... | reverse complement strand
GGATACCCCAAGTGGAACACCACCGGTCAGAACAACTAATTCCCCTTTGGAAACAAATCCTGTTATCTCTGCCACATCAACTGCCTTCTCAAACAACTGGCTTGCATCCTGTTCCTCTGTGATAAGAATCGGTTCTACACCCCACTCAAGGTTTAACTGACGGCATACCTTTTCTGTCAGGCACTCACCAATGATCGTGCAGTTTGGACGGTATTTGGAGATCATTCTCGCAGTACGTCCGGACTTCGTTACCGTCACGATTGCCGCTGCACTTAAATCACCAGCCATCGTACAGGTTGCATGTGAGATTGCGTTTGTCACATCCGGGTTACACATGGTCCTGCGCTGTCTGAATCTCTGTAAATAGTTGATATCATGCTCTGTGCGGGTTGCAATACGGACCATTGTTTTTACAGCTTCAATTGGATACATTCCTGCAGCAGTCTCTCCGGATAACATGATCGCACTCGTTCCGTCATAAATAGCATTTGCAACGTCTGTGGACTCTGCTCTTGTTGGTCTTGGATGTTTCATCATGGAATCTAACATCTGAGTTGCTGTAATAACGATTTTTCCAGCCTCACATACTTTTTTGATGATCATTTTCTGCATAACCGGAACATCTTCTAACGGGATTTCAACACCCATGTCACCACGCGCCACCATGATACCATCGGACACACGGATGATGTCATCGATATTGCGGACACCCTGCATGTTCTCGATCTTGGAAATGATCTTAATATCCTCGCCACCTTTTTCTGCAAGGATTTTGCGGATTTCCATAACATCCTCTGCGGTACGGACAAAGGAAGCTGCGATAAAATCATAATCATTTTCTACCGCAAAACAGATATCTCCGTAATCTTTTTCACTGATAAATGGCATCGTGAGGTCAACGTTCGGAACGTTCACACCTTTTTTATTGGAAATCACACCATCATTTAACACTTTACAGACAATATCTCTTGCGTTGACCTTGGTATTCACTGGTTTTGCAACCGGTTTGATCTCTACAACTTCCAGACCTACCAGACCATCATCGATCAGAATATGATCGCCCGGCTTTACATCATCTGCAAGATTTTTGTAAGTGATGGATACGCGCTCATCTGTTCCAAGAATATCATCGGTTGTCAGTGTAAAAGTCTGGCCTGTCTTTAACTCTGTTTTTCCTTTTTCAAGAGCCGCCTTTGCCCTCTGACGTCTTTCTCTTTTGCCTACCCCCGCATAAAGCAGCGGAAGCTCCACATTTTCAAGTGCTGATTGTCTAGGGAGCAGATTAAAGTTCTGAAACACAAAACCTATCTTCTTGTTTCTTATCTCCGAAAGCTTCCTATCCTTTGCCTGCATAATGTCACAGCCGTCAAAAACAAAGCTTCCCTTTGTCTGCTTGTCAAGACAGCCTATAATGTTCATAAGCGTAGACTTTCCCGAGCCTGACGGACCCATTATCGCCACATATTCCCCCTCTGAGACATCAAGGGAAATATCCTTAAGCACAGGCACAGCTTCCTTGCCCTGCAAATAATCCTTGTAGATATTTTTCAATTCAAATACCATTGCAAGCCCTCCTTATTCAGCGAAAGCTGCGTCAGCATCAGCAGCGTCGGCATTCTCACCGTCTGCATTTTCTGCATTTTCCTCTTCACCGTAAAGCTTGTTGAAGTATTCTTCTATCTCCTCGTCAGTCATGCTTTCAAACATATCCTCGTTTATAGCCATGCCGTCCTCATCACTTCCGTCAAAAGCGATGTCCTCGTCGCCGCCCTCGTTATCAGCGTCACTGTCCGTGTTGTCGTTCGGGTCAAGGTCATTAGGCGGAACAGACACATCAGCCTCATTGGTGGTAGCCGTCATGCCCTCCTCGATAGATTTGTCAGGGTATGCGATATAATCGCCCTTTTCAAGACCTGACTTTATCTCGCAGTCACCGTTCTCCTCGTCCTTCTGACCTATCTCAACATATCTCTTTTCTATCTTTCCGTCCTCGTTCTTAGCCCAAACGTAGTTCTTCTTGCCGTCCTTGCAGATAAAGTCGGAATAGAGCCAAATTCCTGTTTTGTTTACAGAAGTGTCCTGACCGTTGTCTATCTCAATAAGAACGTGCTGACCGAGCATAAGTCCGTCAAGGCTCTCAGGCTTAACATAGAAAGCATAGTTTGAAGACTGGCTCATCTCATCGCTTGAACCGTAGCTGTACATATCTTCACCAGAATTTTTCTGCGGACTTGTGTCAACAGAAGTTATCTCGCCCTTCCAAGTGGAATCATCAAGCCTTGACTTTACGATAACAGAAGCTCCCTGCATGATATCTTTGCTGTTCTGCTCGTTGAATCTGCCCTTTATTCTGTAGTCGCCCTCTTCTGTTATCTGCATTATAACGTCGCCGCCGTCCTCCTGAAGCTTGTCCACCGTCTTGACGTTCTTTACAGTTCCGTCGATAGAAGCGGTGACGTATGCGTTCTTTGTGGAAGCCTCCAGCTTTTTGATCTCAACGTTTTTAGCCTTTATATCATATTCGTTCTTGGCATTGTCGCTCTGCAAAGAAAGAATCTGGGTCGTGTATGACACAGCAGCGTCCTGATCGGCGTTTTTCTTTTCCTTTTCAAGCTCAGCTATCTGATTCTTGTTTGAAGCTATCTCGTTCTGAAGCCTCTCCACCTCGAGCTTAGCCTGCTCAAGCTGAAGATTTATAGCCTCAACGTCATATGTAAGAAGCTTGTCACCCTTTTTAACAGAGTCACCGTTCTTAACAAGTATCTCGTCCACCGTCTTTGAGCTGTCATACTTTACGTCCACAGACTCCTGTGCCTCAACAACGCCCAAGAACGAGCGATTAGAAAGCTTGAAGTCCGACGCAGTGTTAAGTGACGATACCTTCTGCACATATACCTTCTGTGAGCTTTTTGAGCCTCCCTTGCCGGTCTTTTTCCATACGAAAAAGCCTCCCACACACACTGTGCAGACGATAACAAGCACTATTATAACAGTGCATATCCTTTTTTTCGTGGTCATTGCAATACCTCCGTTTGTGATTTTTTCCAAAACAGCATAAAAAAATCCGCCTGACAGCAGCCAGACGGATAATACAGCCCCACCTTTCCCATAAGGGTATAGCATGAGCGTATTATTCTTTGTTATCTTGCTGTCCTGTTGTCTTTTGTTCTTATCTGTTTTTATGTATACATTATACCATAAAAAGAGTATAAGTCAATAAATAAAGCCGTTGTTTTAAGAAACTCATAAGAATCTCCCTTATCTATAAAGACGTGCAATAACCAATAAAGTTGCAAACAAAAAAATTTCCGCACACTATTTGCCACTACATACAAACAGCATATTTACATTGCTTGTAGGGGACGGCGCCCTCGACGTCCCGCTTGTTTGACATTCTTGGCGAAACAGTGTTCGTCCGTTTCTGCTGTTTATTACATCTACCACCAACAACAAAAAAAGGGCAGCCCACGCCGCCCTAATATGTATTATTTTTTCTTAGCCATAAGCCCTATCATTATAAGCACTACCACCGCACCGCCACCGATACAGCCGAAAAGCACCCAATCGGTCTCAGTGTTCTGGGTGGAGTTTTTCTGCGCCTTGATGACCCCCTGCTCCGCCATAGCCTCCGCCGCAGAGCTTTCCGTCACAACGGAGCTGTCCTCCACCTGAGGGCTGTCCGCATACACCGCCCACGGTATTATCATCATAAGCGACATCACAGTCGCCCCAAGCCCCGACAAAAGCTTTCTCGTCCTCATATAAAAAGACCTCCTCCGATACGCCATTTATCAACAGCAAAGCTTTATCACAGAGCTGCTTAAAGTTTTCCTCATTCAATTATACACATTTTCCAATAAAATTACAAGCAGAATTTTGTACAAATCATACATTAGTTTACACAACAATATACACAACACCTCACGAATTACAAATAAATCGCTGTAAATTTTGATTTATCAGTTTATTAATTGTGTATTGTCACAAAAATATATAGCAAAATTCATCAAAAATAGCATTGAAATCCTTGCCCATATGTGATATAATAACGAATAGCAACATACTGTTCACACTTTACTTGTAAGGAGGTCTTTATTTTGGAAGAACGTATGCAAATTATACAGGCAGCAGGCAACAGCAAGATACAGATAGGCGTTATACCGGGTCACTATGCAACTAACCACTCGCATATCAATTATTATGTAGATATAACATCTCTTAAAACTGGTTATAAAATGGCAAAGGAAGCCGCAAAGGAATTGGCAGCCACCTATGTTTCAACACATATCGACACTATCATATGCCTTGAAGGCACAGAGATCATCGGTGCCTTTCTCGCTGAAAGCCTTGGCGAAAGCGGCATAAACAGCGGTGCAGACGTAAATGTAGTAACACCTGAGCTAAACGCTGTAAATCAGATGATATTCAGAGATAACACTCAGAAGAAGATATGGGGCAAGCAGGTGCTTCTGCTTATCGCTTCCGCATCTACAGGAAAGAGCATAAACAGAGCTATCGACTGTCTGAAATACTATAACGGCAACCTTGTAGGAATAGCTTCCATATTCTCCGCTATCAAAGAGAACAATGGCATCGCTATCCATGCCCTTTTCACAGAAAAGGATATTCATGATTACATGACATATACATCATCAGAATGCCCAATGTGCAAATCAGGACAGAAGGTCGACGCTTTGGTAAACAGCTTCGGCTATTCAAAGATATAGCTTGTAACTTCATTCTCCATAAAAATAACGTTAAAGGGACGGAATTTGACTTCCGCCCCTTTTTCTTTTGCCAAAATGCGTAGGGACGACCTGATGTCGTCCACTTTGCTTATCACGCTTTTATGCCAATAAATTATCCAAACAAATGTGAAAACTTCTTTTTAAACCCAGCCTTGTCAAAACCAAGACCAAGCACTATATAAAGTATCGAGCTTGCAAGCACCTGTATGCAGTAAGCAGGAGTCTGACCGAAAGCCGAGATTATAGCGCTCTTTGAAAAACCGCCTGCCATAAAAATTCCCTCATAAAGACTGTAGCATACCACGCATATAACAAGTGCAGGGATAATGCCGAGAAGATTTCTCACGCAGATTATTTTCTCTGTCTTTCTTGAAAAGCAAAGAGCAGTTATCGCCTTTATAACGATAGTTCCCGGAAGCCATACCACAAATCCCGAAAGTCCGTCTGCAAGACCTGCTCCGATAGCGCCTGCCGCCATTGCATAAGGTGTAGGAAGCATTGAAGCCGCAAGATAAATAAGTCCGTCACCTGCGTGTGTGTAGCCTGCACCCGTAGGAATGTGAAGCCATGCCGTAAGAACATATATCATAGCCGCAAAAAGACCTGTCACACAAATAAGCTGAATATGCTTTGTTGAATTTTTTACCTGAACTGTTGTACTCATTATTATCACTCCAATTTAATTTCTATCCTTATTTTATACCTCCAGACTATGATTTGCAAATGCCTCAGTTTCGCACTTTTTCCACCGCAGATTGTATCTTTTGCACAATCCAAAAGTCCTATCCGAACATCACATTTGTGCATCAAAGCAATACCATATCCCACAATAATTTTACAAGAACATGACAAAATCAATTATGCACAAAACCAAGCTGTCATATAGGCTTTCTTTTGTGCTATAGGTAGAAGATAAAAAGGCGTAAAAAAAGAGCGGTCATAGGCAAGACCACTCCATTCTGCAAACAGACAGCTTAAAATCGCACAAAAAACGCATAAAAAAACGGGCGAGCAAAGCCCGCCCCTACAAAATATCAAATAACGTAATCATCTATCCTTGCATTTTCCTGATTTACAAGGTCCTGCAAAGTAATGCCGTCAACAACATCATTTATAGCACCGTAAAGCTTTTTCCATACCATCAGCGTTGAACAGCTGTCCTGACGCGGGCAGGTATTTTCTTCCCCCTCCAGACAAGCCACAGGAGCAAGACTTCCCTCTGTGAGCCTAAGTATCATTCCCACAGTGTATTCCGCAGGCGTTTTTGCCAGCTTGTATCCGCCACCTGCACCACGAACGCTCTTTACAAAGCCCGCTCTTGCAAGAATGGATATTATCTGTTCAAGATACTTGTCGCTGATGTCTTGTCTTTCAGCGATCACTTTGATAGGCACATATCCGCTCTGCTCATGTAAAGCAAGGTCAAGCATGAGCCTCAGTGCATATCTTCCCTTTGTAGATATTTTCATCAGCGTCAGATCCTTTCATAAATCCTATAGAAAATCTATGATTAATTATATATCATATTTGTAAAAATGTCAAGCAAAAACCACCGCAAAGGGCGTATTTACAAAAAACTTCTTTTTACCCTCTTTATTTTTCTCAAAAAGTAGTGTATAATACAATTAAGTATACAAGTTCACAGCAAAGAAAATAAAGGGAGGTCAAAAGCTATGAAAAACAAGCTTAAAGTAAATATTTATAACCGTACATACAATCTGCTTTCCGAAGAGTCGCAGGAGTATACCAATAAACTTGCGTTGGTGATAAATTCAAAGATAAAAGGCATGATGAAAGCTATCCCGAGCCTTTCCGTTCAGGACGCCGCAGTGCTGACAGCACTTGATTGTCTTGACGAGCTTAGCAAGGCAAATCAGAATATCGAGAATATCCGCACCCAGATAAAGGACTATGTTGACGACGCAGGCAGAGCAAGAAGTCAGGCTGACGAAGCTCAGAAAGAAATAAGAGAGCTTCAGGCAAAAGTCCATGACCTTGAAGAACAGCTCGAAGCACGCACAGTTGTAAAAAGAGAGCCTGAGGACGAAGTTATAAACGCAAACGAGCTTCTTTCGCAGGAGATAAAGAACGCTATCGAAAGACCTGTCCACCCTAATCAGCCTAACAACGGCAATTTTGTCGGCACAGTGAATTACAGACCCGAGGGAGGAAGCCGTTAATGGCTCACAAAGCTGAGATACTTGCCCCCTGCGGTTCTTTTGAAGCTCTCGAAGCCGCCCTTAGAAGCGGCTGTGACGCAGTTTATCTCGGGGGAGAGAAATTTTCCGCCAGACAAAATGCCGCCAATTTCACAGATGAACAGCTAAAAGAAGCCGTAAGGCTCTGTCACCTGCGAGGTGTAAAGGTCTATCAGGCGATAAACACTGTTGTCTTTGACGAACAGCTTGAAGAATGCAAAAAAGCCGTCAAATTTGCCGCAGAAATTGGCGTTGACGGACTTATCACCCAAGACCTGACCCTTGTGAAAATATGCCGTGAATGTTGCCCCGACCTTGAATATCACGCCTCCACCCAAATGACCATCCACAGCGAAAGCGGTGTGAAAATGGCTAAAAACCTCGGTTTTTCAAGAGCCGTCCTGTCAAGAGAGCTTCCCGAGCATACCATAAAAGACCTCACCGCCCTTGGCATCGAAACAGAGGTCTTTGTCCACGGCGCACTTTGTATGTCTGTTTCAGGTCAGTGCTATATGAGTGCGTTGATAGGCTCACGAAGCGCAAACCGCGGCCTTTGCGCACAAGCGTGCAGACTTCCCGCGCAAGGAGATAAGATAACAAAGGGGCAGGAGCGTTACGCCCTCTCTCTGAAAGATATGTCCTATGTTGATAAGCTCCAAAGGCTCGAAAAGGACGGAGTTTACTCTCTTAAAATAGAGGGCAGAATGAAGCGCCCCGAATATGTTGCGGCGGCAGTGAACTGCTGTAAAAATTCTCTCGAAAACAAGCCTTATGACCTGAAAGCCCTTGAAGCGGTCTTTTCCCGCGGGGGCTTTACAGACGGCTATTACAATGGCAGATTAGGCAGAGAAATGTTCGGCACAAGGCAGAAAGAGGACGTTTCCGCCACCGCCAAAATTCTTCCCGAACTTCATGAGCTTTACCGCAGATGTGAAAAGCGCACAAAAGCCTTTTTCACCATAAAGCTTCAGGAGAATTCTCAGGCGGAGCTTTCTCTCCGTGACAGCGAGGGAAACACCGTGACCGTTTACGGCGATATACCGCAAAAAGCCTTAAAAAAGGCCTGCGACAGCGACTATGTAAAAAAACAGCTCTCCAAGCTTGGGGACACCATATATGAGTTCGGAGAACTTGAAGCCGCCATAGGCAAAGACCTTGCCTATCCAGCTTCCGCACTTAATGACCTAAGACGGCAGGCGGTAGAAAAGCTTGACCAAAAGCGTATAGACTTTTTCACACATACTGCAGATTTTACCGACAAAGCACTTGCTGATTTCTCCGCCTTGCCAAAAGCCTATGAACACAAAAAGATCCGCATAATGCTCTCAAAGCTCTCTCAGCTTGAGGGTGTTGACCTTGACAAAGCAGATCTTGTGGGCGTGCCGATAGAGATAGCGTCAGAAGCGGCAAAGATCGTGTCAGACAAAAGCAAGCTTATGATAATAATGCCACGCTTCACATTCGACGAGAAAGCCCTATGTGAAAAGCTTTCAGCCGCAAAAGAAGCAGGCATAACAAAAATGCTCGCCATGAATATCGGTCACTGCCTTATTGCGAATGACCTTGGCTTTGAGCTTCACGCAGGCTATTCATTCAATCTCTGCAACTCACCCGCATTAGACGAGGTAAAAAAACTTGGTGCAAAAGACTGCACAGTGTCCTTTGAGCTTAAAGCGTCGCAGATAGAAAAGTTAAAGAAGCCCATTGAGATAGGCTTTGTGGCATACGGCAGACTTCCCCTTATGCTCACAGCAAACTGTCCTATAAGAAACGATATGGGCTGTAAAAACTGCAAGGGCAAGCTTTTTGACCGCACAGGCAGAGAGTTTCCGGTGAGATGTCCAAAGGGCAGAGATTGCGCAGAGATACTAAATTCCGATATTTTGTATCTTGCAGACAAGCTGACGGATTTTGACAATGCCGATTATATGGAGCTTCACTTCTATGAGGAGAACGCCCACAGAATAAACGAAATAATAAAGGCCTACAGTGGCGAAAGGGGCGCAAAGCCCGAAAACGCCACCAATGGCCTATACTACAGAGGAGTTTTATAAAATGAGATTACTTATAAAAAAGCTTAAGGAAAATGCAGTTATCCCTGCAAGACAAACAGAATTCAGCGCAGGCTATGACCTTTGTGCCTGCACAGACGCACCCGTAACCATAAAAGCAGGTCAGACCGAGAAAATACACACAGGCATATCAGCCGAGGTTCAGGGAGAGAAAAACTGCGTTCTTCTTATCTATGCCAGAAGCTCCCTTGCATCAAAGTTCGGCATCGCCCCTGCAAACTGCGTTGGCGTTGTTGATTGGGACTACAGAGGTGAGATAATCTGCGCTCTCCACAACAGTTCAGACAAGGACTACACCATAAACAGTGGCGACAGGATCGCACAGCTTGTGATAACCCCTGTTTTCACTCCCGAAGTAGAGGAAGTAACAGAGCTTTCCGATACAGAGCGTGGCGCAGGCGGCTTTGGCTCAACAGGCAAATAAGAATGGTGAAAACTGCATATGAAAATTTACAACGTTAAAATAAAGACCATGGACAGCGACAGACGTGTTATTGAAAACGGCTGGGTTGAGATAACAGACGGCATTATTTCCGCTGTAGAAAGTGGCTCTCCCGAAGCTGTCACAGCCGAGGACATAGACGGCAACGGCAGAACAGTTTACCCTGGTTTTATCGACATTCACACACATCTTGGACTATCCACAAGCGGCGTAGGCATGGAGGGCGAGGATTTTAATGAGGAATCCGAACCATGCACAGCTCATATCCGCATTGTTGACGGCATAAACCCTATCGACTATTCCTTTGAGCTTGCAAGAAAAGCAGGCGTAACTTGCTGTCTTGTATCCCCAGGCTCAGCAAACCCAGTTGCAGGCAGTATTGCGGCAGTAAAAACCTATGGCAAGCGAATAGATAAAATGCTTGTAGGCACAGTTGGAATGAAATTCTCAATGGGTGAAAACCCTAAACTCACCTATTCTGACAAAGAGGACGCCCCCTACACCCGAATGGCAGTGGCAGGCATAATAAGAGAAGCACTTATAAAGGCGCAGAAATACGGTGAAGCGGTCGAGCGTGCAATGGGAAGCGAGGAGGATATGCCTGAGTTTGACATGAAGTCGGAGGCTCTGCTCCCTGTTCTCAGAGGCGAAGTCAAGGCGCATTTTCACTGTCACAGGGCGGACGATATTTTCACCGCCATAAGGATAGCGAAAGAATTTGAGCTTGACTATGTGCTTATACACTGCACTGACGGTCATATCATAGCTGACGAACTTGCAGAGGAAGAAGCAAGCTGTGTGATAGGTCCTGTAATATGCGACAGATGCAAGCCTGAAATGGCAAATCTGACCCCAGCCAATGCCGGCATACTTTCTTCTCACGGCATAAAGGTAGCAATCTGCACCGACCACGCAGAAGTGCCGATAGAATATCTGCCCTTGTCAGCGGCTATTGCAGTAAAAAACGGTCTTGACTATGAAAAGGGCATTGAAGCTATCACCTGCACAGCGGCAGAGATAGCAGGCATATCCGACCGGGTAGGCTCTGTAAAGACAGGGCTTGACGCAGACCTCACCCTGTTCAGCGGCGACCCCCTTGATGTAATGGTATCTCCTGACATGGTGATATGCGGTGGAAAAATAATTTGATATGATACCAATGCGGAACGGTTTTCGTTTCGCATTTTTTATTTGCGTTATCCGCAATTTGTCATTTTTTTAACCATGTAGGGGCTGGCGTCCTCGACAGCCCGCACCTGTTTGCCTGCTCAATCCTGCGATAACCCCACAAATGGCGGTAGGGGCGAACAGCGTTCGCCCGCCTTTATTCGCCTACATGGTTTGTACAAATTCAACCTCCCGCAACTCCTCGAAACGGGACGTCGTGTTTCTGCAAAGCAGAAATTGCGCTGCTCCCCTACAGGTATTCGTGCAAGTTTCTGCCGCCGCAAAATCGCTCCGCTCTTTGCGGATATACGTTTTGCTTTGGGATAGAATAGCGGTGCAGATTGTGTTACTCCGATATTTCTTTTGTCTGATATCTTATTTCTATATGCTTTTAATACTACAATCTGCACCTAGTCGGCTATCGCCGAATGAGGCTCTGCCTCATACTCCGCTAGGGACTTTGCCCCTAGACCCCACAAGCCCTCCAGCGCCGAGCTTGAGCGTGCGCTTTATCTCTCGCTTCGCTCGGTGCTTGGGGGCAGCTTTGCCAATTCCTCACTCCTCACTCCTCACTTCCCCCCTCCTCACTTGATCGTTTCTTTTACTTAAAATGCACAAAAATGCTTGAAAAATATCAAAAAATTTGCTATAATATTATTGATTATATCCGTATGCTTCAACAGCACCGAAAGGGAGTGACTTTTTTGCCGAAATTTGAAAGCGGTATGGAAAATATGGCGGATATGTTCGTCTTTGAAACAGGCGACCTTCTGGAAAAGTTGGACGAGATCCTTATGCGCACCGAGCAGGAAGACTCTATCTCCTCCGACGATATCAACGAGATATTCCGTACCATGCACACTATTAAAGGCTCTGCCGCCATGATGAGTATGCACAATATGTCCACCCTTGCCCACTCAGTTGAGGATCTCTTCTACATTATCCGTGAAGACCCTACTGTGAAATATGACAAGCCTGCTCTCTATGAGCTTCTTTTCTCAGCCTCCGATAACCTTAAATCTGAGCTTGATTCACTCTATGACGACGCTCCGCTCACCGATTTTTCAGAGCTTGAAAATAAGATACACGCCTTTGCTGCCACCATGAAAGGTCAGCCTGCAGGCAACAGTTCCGATACTTCCTCAGCCGATACCGACACCTATGAGGGGCTTTTCCCTGATGATGAAAAAGAGGGCGTTCTCACCTATAAGGTCACATATTCCGAAAGCTGTGCAATGCCTGATATGCGTGCATTGGTGCTTTTGCGTGCCTTAGGTAAAATGTGCGAGGTAATAAAAACTTTCCCTGAGGATCTTGACGCCGACAATGCAGGGGACGAGATATCAAAAAAGGGACTTTACATAAAGCTTATCACCGATGACCCGAATGGCGTTCTTGACCTTATGAAAAACGCCGTGAACGTTGACAAAGCCGAGCAGGCGAAAAAGCCTGAGCAACCTGCTAACGCAGCCCAAAAACCTCAGCCTGCCCAAAAGTCTGCTCCGGAAAAGCCAGCCCCAAAGCCTGCTCAGCCTGCAAATACAGTCCCCAAAAAGCCTGCCGAAAAGCATGAGCAGTCCATGATATCCGTCAAGCTCGAAGAATTTTATTAATATTTCTTACGGCACACATTTTTCCGCACATCGTACATGTATCTTCTTTTTCCGGTTTGCTTTCTGCACGGTAACGGCGTGCTTTTTCCGGGTCAATGGCAAGTTCAAACTGCTTTTCCCAATCAAGATTGCGACGTGCTTCGCTCATTTCAAAATCCCAGTCTTTTGCACCCGGCAGTCCTTTTGCCACGTCCGCAGCATGGGCTGCAATGCGGGAAGCAATAATTCCTTCTTTAACATCTTCAAGTGTAGGGAGACGCAAGTGCTCTGCCGGTGTTACATAGCAAAGGAATGATGCACCATAAGTCGCAGCAATTGCTCCACCAATCGCACTGGTAATATGATCATAACCCGGTGCAACATCGGTCACCAAAGGTCCTAATACGTAAAATGGCGCTCCCTTACATACCGTCTGCTGAATTTCCATGTTTGCACGAATCTGATTCAGCGGCATATGACCCGGTCCCTCAACCATAACCTGTACATTGTGATTCCATGCACGCTGTGTCAGTTCACCAAGTGCAACCAATTCGGAAATCTGCGAAATGTCTCCGGCATCTTCAATACTTCCCGGACGGCAGGCATCTCCTAAACTGATTGTCACATCATACTCTTCGCAGATATCCAAAAGTTCATCATATCTCTCATAAAATGGATTTTCATTTCCGGTTAATTCCATCCATGCAAAAATAATGGAACCGCCGCGGGATACAATATTGGTGTGACGCAGATTCTGTTTAAAACGGTCTGCTGTGGCACGGTTAATTCCACAGTGAATGGTCATAAAATCAACACCGTCTTTGGCGTGCATTTTTACGACTTCCATCCACTCATCGGAAGTAATGTCTTTTAATGCTTTGTTATAGTAAACAACGGCATCATAAATCGGCACGGTACCAATAACAGCCGGACATTCACTTGTCAGTTTACGGCGGAATTTCTGTGTATCACCAAATGAACTCAAGTCCATAATTGCCTCAGCACCCATATCGACAGCCGCCTGTACTTTCTTCATTTCCACATCCAAATCAAGACAATCCTTACTCGTTCCAAGATTAACATTGATTTTTGTTTTCAAACGGGAACCGATTCCATAAGCTTTTAAGCATTTGTGATTTTTATTGGCAGGAATCGCAACCTGTCCTTTTGCAACTAACTCGCGGAGTTCTTCCACATCGAAATTTTCATAAGCGCTGACCCGCTCCATCTCCGGTGTGATAATTCCTTTTCTCGCTGCATCCATCTGTGTCGTATAATTACTCATTCTTATCCTCCATTCAAAAAAAGAAGACCACAAATGTGGTCCTCCATAGATTCTTCCTCCGTTGGCATTACCCACATCAGGTTTCGGGTCGAAGGTGTCACCTTCCTCTCAGCCTGTCTGCAAGCTCCCCGGATTTATTGACATACCGCTATTATAGCTCATGTTGCTCCTCTTGTAAACAAGATTCTTCCAAAAGATGAAAGAGAGCAATCTTATAAATCAAAACAATGCGGATGTCACGGTCACAGTACCGGTTTTTCACAAATTCACACGTCTTATACAAAAAAATAAGTCCGGCGGCCACTCCTGCCGGTACGTCTTGTGCCATAAGCGAAACTGTCCAGACAAAGAAGCAGAGCCATAATATTACTACTCGTTTATTCATTTTCACAAGTATTAATGATAGGCAAAGGTAAGCAAATCTTATAAATAACAAGAAAAGAAAAGCGACATTCTCACAGGAAAGGATTATTTTTGCACGAAAATCAGTAATTCATATGAAAATGACCTTGCTCGTCGTAGGACGAACCGTAGAACAGCACTTTATTACAGCCATCAATGATTACATACAGCGCACGCGACGCTATCTCTCGTTCGATATGGAAGTTATCCCGGAACTGAAAAATACCAAAAGCCTCTCCGCGGACGTACAAAAAGAAAAAGAGGGCGAACTGATACTGAAAGCGCTCCAACCGGGCGATGTGGTGGTGCTGCTGGATGAGGGCGGAAAAGAAATGCGCTCCATAGAGTTCGCAGACTATATGAAGCGCAAGATGAACACCGTAAACAAACGGCTGGTTTTTATTATTGGCGGCCCTTACGGCTTCTCCCCCAAAGTCTATGAAGCGGCACACGAAAAGCTGTCTCTTTCGCGCATGACCTTTTCGCATCAGATGATAAGACTTATTTTTGTGGAGCAGTTATACCGTGCCATGACCATACTGAACGGCGGGCCGTATCACCATGAATAAACCGGAAAGCCTCTCTCTAAACAATCTCCTGCAATAGGGCCGGAATTTCGGGAGTGCTGTTTTTTATAACCGTAATACGGCTCTTCCCTTCCGGCGTCAGTGCAAAGTGCATCTGACGCTTATCCGTTTTTCCCACCAGTCGGGTAATCAGCTTCTTGTCCTCTACCGAGCGGATTACCTTGGAAGTATTGGAAGCTGACAGTCCGAGCGCTTCCGCTATCTCGCTGGAGGTGCGTTTGGGCGTATTGAGCAGGGTACACAACAGCATACCCTCATTCAACGACAAGTCAAACTCCTGCATGAATTTTACTTCAAACTCGGCTATCGCCCGGTAAATATCGCGAATTCTACATAAAGTTTCCATTATTCCGTTTATATAAATAGATTCACATTCGCCTTGTCCGCGCGCTCCATATAGGTCGCTACACCGCCTATGGTAACTTCGTCCAGCAATTCTTCGCGCCGGATGCCCATCATATCCATAGACATCTGACAAGCAATAAACTCAACTCCTTGCGCCAACGCCTGAGAACGCAACGATTCCAAAGAATCTATTCCTTTCCGCTTCATCAGGAAGCGCATCATCCTGCTGCCCAAGCCCATCATATTCATTTTGGACAGTTTCAGCCGCAATGAACTGGACGGAAGCATCATACCGAACATCTTTCCGAAAATATCTTTCTCTGTCCGGGGTTTCTGTATCTTCTTCAAGACATTCAATCCCCAGAAGGTGAAGAATATCGACACTTTCTGTCCGGTTGCCGCTGCGCCGTTAGCGAGTACAAAGGTAGCTAAAGCCTTGTCTAAATCATCGCTAAAAAGAATTAAAGTTTTTCCCCGTCCGCCTGCTGCCGGAAGAGACGACGGGCAGGCACAAGCCTCATCGCCTTTTTCAAGCAATACCGTGTAGCGTCCTTTTTCTTCCTTTTTCTCTATCAGCTTGTTGCCCGTAGTGGCACACCAGGCAGAAGCATCACGTGCGAATCCGGCATCGGTCGCCACAATTTCCACCCGCTCGCCCGGAGCGATGCTATCCATGGCTTTCTTTACCTGCATGATAGGGCCGGGACATTGCAGGCCGCAGGCATTAACCCTCAAAGGCTCTTTGGCAGAACCGCTCTGTGCCGATTGCGACGGAGCGGATGCAGCAGGCTGAGCCGGCGATGATGCCGTAGGAGCAGGAATGGGCGCCACTGCTGCAGAATAGGTTTTATATCCGCCTATCAAGTTAGCCGTATTGCGATAACCGCGCCCTATCAGAATACGTTGTGCCAAATATCCGCGCAAACCTACGGCACAGAAAAGCACGACGGGCTTATCCGCCGGTATTTCCGACAAACGGTCGCGCATCTCGTCCAGCGGGATATTGACAGCTCCCGGAATCGTTCCGAACGAGAATTCTTCAGGGGTACGGGTATCTATCAGCATTACTTCGTCTTTCTTCTCTGCCAGTTCGCGCCAGGAAATAACCGGCATGGCGCCGCTGATAATATTGGAAGCCACGTATCCGGCTATGGCAATAGGGTCTTTTGCCGATGAGAAAGGCGGTGCATAGGTGTGCTCCGTTTCCATCAAATCGTAAACGGTTCCGCCATGTTTGATAAGTCCCGCTATCTGGTCGATGCGCTTATCCACTCCCTCGTAGCCTATGCATTGCGCTCCATAGAGTTTTCCGGTTTTCGGATGGAACGTCAGTTTCAAGGTCAGAGGCAACGCATCGGGATAATAACCTGCATGCGAAGCAGAATGGGTTACCGAGCTTTGATACTCCATGCCCCATTGTTTCAGACGCTTGGCTGCAAGTCCGGTAGAGGCTACCGTCATATCAAAGACTTTGGCGATGGATGTACCGATAGCTCCTTCGTAGGATGTGGTATTGCCCAAGGCCATATTATCGGCAACGATGCGTCCCTGACGGTTTGCCGGATTGGCCAGATAGTTGAGCCACGGTTTTCCGGTCAGCGGATGGGGATATTCAATGGCATCGCCCACAGCATAGATGTCTTTTACGGAAGTTTCCAAGTGCTCGTCTACCCGGATACCACCCGTTTCGCCCAACTCCAAACCTGCCTGTTGCGCCAATGCCGTTGCCGGACGCACACCGATAGAAAGCAATACCATATCGGCAGGAATCGTTTTTCCGCTTTTCAGAAAAACGGTAATTTCCTCTTCAGTACGCCGGAAACGGGTAACGCCCTCTTCCAGATAAAGGGAAACGCCTTTTTCGATCAGATGCCGGTGAATAGGTGCAGCCATGGAGAAGTCGATAGGCGCCATAACCTGATTGCCCATCTCTACAACAGAAACCGCAACGCCCGCATGATGCAGGTTTTCCGCCATCTCAAGTCCAATGAAGCCTGCGCCTACTACAACTGCGCGTTTTACTTGCTTGTCTGTGATATAAGCCTTAATCCGGTCGGTATCTTCTACATTGCGAAGCGTAAAGATACCTTCCGAGTCAATGCCTTCCAAAGGCGGTTTCACCGGATTGGCTCCCGGAGAAAGCAGAAGTTTGTCATAGGTTTCTTCATATTCCTTTCCATCTGCTTTACGGATAGTCAATGTTTTCTTTTCCGGATCGATTGCGATTACTTCGTTCTCTACTCGCACATCGATACGGAAACGTTTGCCGAATGATGCGGGAGTCTGAACCAATAATTTTTCGCGCTCGGCGATAACGCCGCCTATATAATAAGGTAATCCGCAATTGGCATAGGAAATGTATTTGCCTTTCTCCAATAAAATGATTTCAGCTTGTTCATCTATTCTTCTTAACCGGGCAGCAGCCGTGGCTCCACCTGCAACGCCACCGATAATTGCATATTTCATATTTCTGATACCAAGTTGTTCCACTCTTTTTATCCGTAATGACCAACATTAAACCTATATTTTCCGATTCATAAGGCTCGACTGTTACTTTACATTCTTTGCCTACGGAATAATCTTTATAATCACTAAGTCTGTCCGACCCCGCTTTCTTTCCTTCGATTGTTTTCTTCCATTGAAACACAAGGTTTTCCTCATTTTGCTCCAAAGTCTGAGAAATCTCGGGTATAATTGAAACTTCGACTGCTTCCTCTTTAGGCATACGTACCTTCGTTTCAGGTATTACGATATCCATCGTATTTACATCATGATAATCGTAATCTCCCTTGTCATCGTAACAGCCTGTTTGCAATAAAGCCGCTCCGATAAAACTTACTATACAGATGATATATTTCCTCATAACGTTTCTTTTTAATCTTGTTCATATTCTATTTCATCACCTTCTTCACCTAAAATCGGTGGATTCCCCGCCTCCTTATATTCTCTATAAGCTTGCTTGATTACATCAATATCTTCATCTTCCAAATCATCCCATACACGTTGGCATACATCCATAATAAACATATATTTAGCATCGCTATAGCTACCAAATCCCACATAATCACTCCATTCAGTCGGTTTCAACTCCCATCTGACATTTAAAACGATTTGATTCTTTTCTACCAGACCTTTATCAAACTGATGAAGAGGGTTATTCAAATCAAACTCCAGATAACAACCATAAACATTTCTACCTGCCTCTACTTTCGGACGATTTATTTTATAATAGAATATCTGGCAAACTGTATCAAGGTCAGTATATGTATACTTGCTTTCCAATAATACATCCACTGAATTCTGATAATCATTATTCGGAGTTACTTTCACACAGAAATCACGATTCTCTTTCAAAAAATCTCCTTGTATTCTTACCTCGAAACTGTCTACAGCATAAGGTTCTTTCTTCACATAATCCGTATCAACCAAAGTACGGACATGCGTAGTGCTACCATAGAAATTGATACGAGGTGTCTGGTCATATAAGTCTATCTCGTTTTCACTGCATCCTACATAAATGCCGCAAACAAGAATAGCTAAAACAAAATATATAATACGTTTCATAATGCTTCATCATTTAGAGTTGTTTCCAAAAATATACTCGTCATCCGGCAACGTCATCTGATAATGGGCTTCAGTCATCGTTTCAATCCCACAACCATAATAAGTGCTATAATTATGCGCTTTCAAGAAATAGAAAAGTTGACCTTCCGCGAAATATTCTTTTCTATATTCTTTCATTATCTCATTAATACGTTTAGTCTGATTTTTGTCTTCTTCCGAAGTATTATCAAGGTCATCATATCCGGTAGTCGGTATTTCATCACTATAAGAGATACCACGTGCAAAACGTACGGTATTTAACGCGTCAGCACTTTCCGATGCAGAAGGAACACATTCTGCTACAATATAATACATTTCGGGTAAGCGTATCAAAGGGATAGCGTCAGCACCGGAATAAGCATATCCGCCATTCAAAGGTTTCTGATTATATTTTCTACAAAAAACATCTGTCCGACTTGCCCCATTAATAACCTCAAACATTTCCGTATTTTTTCTCCAGTCAGTATTCCCTGCATCGGCAGTTTCATAGAAGAATTTAAATTTATCTCCATCCAGATAGAAATGTTGCTGAGTATTGGTATTCTCCATATCCATATAATTTCCAATAAGCAAATTGGAGAATTCATTGACTGTTATTCCAAAGATTTGCTCTGCGTAGCGTATGGAATTGTAATTGGAAGCAGTCTGCGATTTATACAATGTAAAATACTTAGAGGCGGCAATTACTTGTTTAGCATACTCCGTGGCCAATCCTTTGCTTTCCGCATCACCTTTGTAACAATATACACGGGCCAGCATAGCTTTAACCGCATATAGATTCATACGAAATTCACGATTGACAAGAAAATGATCTTTCTCTGTAAAATCTTCATCCGTCCGGTCGGTAAAAAAATCAAGAGGATCGTTCTCTTTCAGTAATTTTTCTGCGTCATTCAAATCTTTGAGAATAGCGTCTACCACTTCGCTGGCTGGTAAAACAGGAGTGGCATCCTTATCAAAAGCAATACGGTAGGGTATAGCTTTGGATGCAGGATGTTCTTTATAAACAGGACCGAACATACGCAACAAATCAAAGTGAAGAAAAGCGCGAAGCCCGAGTGCCTCTCCCTTCATAGTTTCATAATAGCGTTCGGTAACTAAAACATCTTTATTTTTGTCTACATACTCCAAGAAGTTATTAATATT
>ENA-UEQI01000280-UEQI01000280.1-human-gut-metagenome-genome-assembly--contig:-NODE-280-length-19854-cov-16.371694_pt1 | contig 19854 bp, 12 predicted proteins | sample MGYA00242946_ERZ507945 | MGnify/ENA primary metagenome ERZ507945 (study PRJEB26167, sample SAMN06115467) | human gut metagenome | host: Homo sapiens | place: China:Guangxi | collected 2016-06-08... | reverse complement strand
ATAAATCACCAACCAGAAGACCAGAAACAAAAGATTAACAATCAAAAAAGCGGGAAAAGCCAAACCGGCACATGACCGTTGATGATATGGCGGTGTTTTCCTACTACTCCAAACTCGTCTAAAAGCATATCGCATACTTTTTCTTCGTTGCGAAGAGTGTAGTAGTGTCCTTTTATCTCTTTATGCAATTCCTTTTCTTTCAGGAAATAGCGTTCAAAAGTAGCCATCTTGTTTTTGTCGAAGGCAGGAGAGTCTTTTCCGCTCCATAAATACCACACATAGTCTATGGCAAATTGCTTCTCTTCATTATCTTCTTCTGCAAAGTAAGCGGTGCGTATCAGATGCCCGACCTTTTCGAGCAGTTTTTTGCCTTTATAGGCTTTCCCGGCTATCATCACGTTTTTCAAGGTACCGTCTTCATTGAGGGGGACGGAAGCATGAAACAGCAGGTTGGAGTTGCTTACGGTGTACATGCATCCGTAGCGGAACAGGCAACGCATATGCTTTTTCAGTTTTTCGCTGCTGACGAATGAATGATGAAGCTTATTCATGATTTCTCTTTCTTCGGAAGTCAGCTTATAGGGGTCGGCAGGATCTACTGTCGGTAGGAAACTGTCTTTCAATTCATATTCTTTTCCGTCTAAAGTCAGTATATTCCGTTCGAAGTCGATGCGATGAAGCAACATGCGGTCATCCATTCCGAAATCGGGACGGCGTTTGATGATTTCCGCTTCCAGTTTGAATTGGATGATGCTGATGGCTTTATGCATTTGAGCAATCATGCGCAAGGTCTTTTCGTTGTACGTGCATTCCTGACCTTCTACTTTGGGACCGAACAGGCTGCACGAGTCTTCGGCATAAGTTTCCATGGCAAAGGTTGCCAGCGGCAGAAGATTGATACCGTATCCGTCTTCAAGTACGGACAAGTTACCATAGCGCATTGCCAATCTGAGCACGTTAGCCATGCAACATTCGTTTCCGGCTGCAGCTCCCATCCATAGAATATCATGGTTTCCCCATTGTACATCAAAGTTATGATAGTTGCAGAGAATGTCCATGATACGGTGGGGAGCGGGTCCACGGTCAAAAATATCTCCTAATACGTGCAGTGTATCGATAGTGAGACGCTGAATGAGTTGACAGAGTGCAATAATGAAATCATCTGCACGCCGGGTACTGATAATCGTACTTATAATGACATTGATATAAGCCTGCTTGTTGGGTACCATCGAACTTTCGTGCAGCAATTCCTGAATGATGTACGAAAATTCCTTGGGAAGTGCCTTCCGTACTTTGGAACGTGTATATTTGGAAGAAACATTTTGGCAGACGCGGACCAGTTGGTTGAGTGTGATGACATACCAGTCGTCTATATCTGTTTCCACTCCCTTGATAAGCTCCAGTTTTTGTTCGGGATAATAAATCAGGGTGCAAAGTTCTTTCTTCTCATTCTCACGTAAAGTATTGCCGAATATTTCGTTTACTTTTCGTTTGATGGCTCCCGAAGCATTACGTAGCACATGCTGAAAAGCTTCATATTCTCCATGTAAGTCCGCCAGAAAATGTTCTGTTCCCTTGGGAAGGTTAAGGATGGCTTCCAGATTGATGATTTCCGTACTGGCATCGGCTATGGTCGGGAAGCTGTGCGATAACAGTTGCAGGTATCGCATATCTTCTTGTATGGTTTCGGGGGTAATTTGATTATAAGCGTTCATTGTTATATTTTATAAAAAGAACATGAGTATTAATTGTGCAATAATGACACGGCTGAACATAGACAGCGGGTATACTGTGGCATAGCTCACTGCAGGGTTGTCACCGGGCAAAGTGTCGTTGGCATAATTAAGTGCCATGGGGTTGGCCATGCTTCCACACAGCATTCCGCAAGTGCTGCCAAAATCCAGATGGCTCATGCGCAGGGCGATGAGTGCCATGATTACGACAGGAAGAAAAGTGATGGCGAATCCTAAACCAATCCAGATTGCTCCTTCGGGGCGCATAACGGTCTCAAAGAAGTGGGCTCCGGCATCCAGACCCAGACATGCCAGATAGAGTGATAACCCTATTCCTCTCAACATCAGGTTGGCACTTCGGGTTGTATATGTAATCAGATGGAAACGTGGTCCGAAACAACCGATGAGAATACCTACTACGATAGGGCCGCCGGCAAGTCCGAGTTTGACAGGAGTACTGACTCCCGGAATGGCAATGGGAATTGAACCGAGAATCAATCCGAGCACTATCCCGATAAAGATGGCGGCAAGGTTGGGGTCTTTCAGTGTACGGGTAGCGTTTCCCAATACTTTTTCGACGTTTTCTATCGCTTTTGCTTCACCTACCACAGTGAGCCGGTCACCCAGTTGGAGGATTAACCCCGAAGTTGCAAGCAGTTGCACGCCACTGCGCATCACACGGCTGATATTGATTCCATAGCTGTTGCGCAGGCGTAGGGAACCGAGTTTTTTTCCATTGATTTCAGGGCGGCTGACAACAATGTGCTTGGAAATCAACTGGCTGTCGATAGCATTCCAGTCAATGTCTTTTTTATTCCAATCCTGAGCTTCCTGCTCGCCGAAAAGGATAGTAAGGGTGGGGGCGTCTTTTTCGGTAGTGATGATTAGCAAGCGGTCATCTTCTTTCAAAACCTTTTCAGAAGTGGGAATGCTTACCGCGCCGTTTCTCCATAAGCGGGAGATGACAAATTTGGGATAACTCAGTTCGGCTACTTCTTTGATGCTTTTATTAAAAATAGCGGGATTGTGTACTTTAAAAGTAGCAATGAAAGTCTGGTTGGCATCTTCGTGCTCGTTTGTTTCGATATCCGATGGGCGTACAAAAAGCTTGCGAACCACCAGCATGGCAAGGATGACACCGACTACTCCCAGCGGATAAGTCACCGCGCAACTCAACGCTGCTCCATTGGCCGGTTCGCCAAGTTGTTTTAGAGTCTGTTGGGCGGCTCCCAATGCCGGAGTGTTGGTTGTAGCTCCACAAAGGATACCTACCATATCGCTCATTGGGATTGTAGTGAGTTTGCTTAATATTACAGTCATCACCGTACCTATTAAGACCACTCCCATACCGAGCATGTTGAGTTTAACTCCTCCTTTCCTGAAAGAGCTGAAAAAGCCCGGACCTACCTGTAATCCTAATTCATAAACGAAGAGCACCAGACCGAAGCTTTCGGCATAATTCAACATATTGGAATCAATGGAGAACCCTAAATGTCCTGCCAGAATACCGGCAAAAAAGACAAAAGTCACTCCCAGTGAGATTCCGAATACATGAATCTTACCCAAGCCGAGACCTACGGCAGTAATTATCGACAGGATGACTACCGCTTGTAAAGGAGTATGCTCGAAAAATAGACTATTTAACCATTCCATGATGCAAAGATAACAAATACTAATTGTAATTATCCTAAATCCGTTTGACTATTTTCACCCAACCAGTCATCTATCAGTTTTCTTGCCAGACTGAGTTTTCCCGGAATTTCAGGCAGGTTATCTTTAGTATAAAAAGCTCCGGCATTTAATTCTTCCGCTTGCAGTTTGATCTCACCGCTTTCATAGTCAGCGGTGAATCCTATCATGATGCCGCTGGGATAAGGCCACGGTTGGCTGCCGAAATATTTCAGATTCTTGATGTGCAGTCCGGTTTCTTCCGCCACTTCGCGGTGTACGCACTCTTCCAATGTCTCTCCGGGCTCCAGAAAACCGGCGACAAGTCCGTTGAATGTGCCGCGAAAGTTACGGGCATGCACTAGCAGGATACTGTCTCCTTTTTGTATGCGCACGATGATGGCCGGAGAGATACGGGGGTAGAACTCTTGTCGGCATTGCGGACATTTCTTGGCAATGGGAGAGATTTGATGGGTGGGAACACCGCATGCCGGACAGTAACGGCTGTTTTGGTCCCAATTTAATATCTGAAAAGCCTTGCCGCCCATTTGGTATTCTTGCAACGGCAGAAAATCAAAAGAAGCCCGAAGTCCCATCATCTGTCTTGCCGGACTTTCGGAACCCGGAATGGGGGTGTGCAGAGAATAGGTTTTGCAGGGAAGTCCGTTCATCTCTCCTATTGTGTGAATGGTGCTGCCGATAGGAACTGCTACGGGAGGTTCTGTACAGCAAGGCACATGATATCCGTTTTCTGTTTGTAAGATTAGAATTTGGTCTTTATAAAAAACAAACCAATTACAATTTTCTTGTTCCATTATCTTGTTTTATTGTCAGTCTAAAATCATCGTTAATTGTATTCTCTTTCTTTCTTTGTCGATAGTCATTACTTTTACTTGAACATGCTGATGTATCCTGACTACGGTGCTCGGGTCGCTCACAAATTCCCTGCATAGCCGGGATACATGTACCAAGCCGTTCTCTTTGATACCTATGTCGACAAAACAACCGAAGTTGGTGATGTTGTTTATAATGCCCGGCAGTATCATACCTTCTTTCAAATCGTCGATGGTACGCACATTCTTGTCAAATTCAAATACTTGGATTTGCTGGCGGGGATCGCGCCCCGGCTTGTCGAGTTCTTGCATGATATCCGTTAGTGTAGGCAGTCCGACTGTATCGGAGACATACTTTTTAATATCAATTTTGGTACGCAACTCTTTATTCTTTATCAAGTCGTCTACCGTACAATGAAGGTCTTTCGCAATATGTTCCACCACCGGATAACTTTCGGGATGAACAGCCGAATTGTCCAACGGATTCTTTGATTGTGGGATGCGAAGGAAACCGGCGCATTGTTCGAATGCCTTTGCTCCCATGCGGGGAACTTTCATCAACTCTTTCCGGGAATGAAAAGGACCGTTTACCGTACGGTAATCCACAATATTTTGGGCAAGTGTGGGACCGAGACCTGAAATGTAGGTCAGTAAATGCCGGCTGGCGGTATTCAGATTGACACCGACCAGATTCACACAGCTTTCTACGGTTTGGTCCAGCGATTTCTTTAAAAGAGTTTGGTCTACATCATGCTGATACTGACCTACTCCGATGGATTTTGCATCAATTTTGACCAGCTCGGCCAGTGGGTCCATCAGACGGCGTCCGATGGAAACAGCACCGCGCACGGTCACGTCATAATCGGGAAACTCGTCACGCGCTGTCTTGGAAGCCGAATAGATGGATGCTCCATCCTCACTCACTACAAAAACTTGTAATTCACGGTTATAGCTTTGTGAGGTGACAAATTGTTCGGTCTCCCGACTGGCGGTTCCGTTACCGATGGCAATGGCTTCTATGGCATATTGTTCCACCAGTTTGGTGATTTTCCGTCCGGCAAGCTGATATTCGCTTTTGGGAGGATGGGGATAAATCGTTTCGTTGTGGAGCAGGGTACCTTGTGCATCAAGACACACCACCTTGCAGCCCGTGCGATATCCGGGGTCTATTCCCATTACCCGTTTTTGTCCCAGGGGAGGAGCGAGCAACAGTTGCCTCAGATTTTCGGCAAATACCCGGATGGCTTCTGCATCGGCTTTCTCTTTGCTGAGCGTGGCGAATTCCGTTTCTATGGACGGTTTCAACAGGCGCTTGTAGGCATCACGGACAGCTTCTGCAACCTGATGTCCACATTCGTTATTACTGCGTACATACATCCGTTCGAGCCGTTCACTACATTCATTGTCGTCAGGGCTGATGGTCACTTTCAGCAGACCTTCCGATTCTCCCCGGCGGATGGCGAGTAAGCGGTGTGAAGTGCATCGTTTCAGCGGTTCGCTGAAGTCGAAGTAGTCACGGTATTTGACGGCTTCCTCTTCTTTTCCTTTTATTACTTTGGAAGTGATGACAGCCTGACGCGAAAACTGATTGCGCAGTTGGTTACGGGCACGTTCGTCTTCACTTACTTGTTCGGCTATGATGTCACGAGCGCCTTTCAGTGCATCTTCTTCGTCTTTCACTTCTCCTTTGACGAAAGAGCCGAGACGGTTTCCCAGATGATTTTCACGTTGCAGCATTAAGAGGGTGGCAAGCGGTTCCAGTCCTTTTTGTCTGGCTGCTTCGGCGCGTGTTTTCCGTTTGGGCTTATAGGGGAGATATATATCCTCCAGTTCGGTGGAGTCCCAGCAGGATTCTATGCGGGTACGCAACTCTCCGGTCAGTTTGCCTTGTGTGTCAATAGTAGATAAAATGGTTTCTTTGCGTTTGGATAATTCGCAAAGTTTATCGTTGCGGTCTTTTATCTCACCGATCTGTACTTCGTCCAGCCCTCCTGTGGCTTCTTTACGGTATCGGCTGATAAATGGGATGGTGGCGCCTCCGGCCAACAATGATAATGTGTTATTTACTTGGTGTACGGCAACGCCCAGTGCCGTGGCTATCATTTTGCTGAATAATTCCATGTTTATTGTTTTCTATCGGAGTGCAAAGGTAATATTTACTAAGCAGAAATCCCTACTTCCGCAGAATAAAAAGAAGAAGCTGTCCGAAAAGGCGTTTTTTTTTGTTGGTAGTGTGTCAAAACTAAACCGGGCCATCCCATCGTCAGCTGTAGGGGCAGGGTTATCCACGTTTTGACACATTTACAACTCCAATGGTCACGACTTTGGGAGTAAATGCACAAAGTAAACAGTTTTTAGGCGGACAAACCTGATCCCTACCGGTAAAATGGCAGTCAACTCCCTACGGTTGACGATTGAACGGCTGTTTCTGTCAACGGTAGAATTGCAGTTCGCTTTTTAGCGAACGGACTTGGTGCTGCAAGGATTCTATCCGTTCCAGCATGTGGTGGATGGCGTCTATGCCTGCTACATTGATGGACAGGTCGTAGTATAAATGTGTATAACGCTCCAGTTCCGCCAGTTGCGACACCGGGATATAGCGTTCCTCGCCAATCACTTGAACGTTGATTAATCCGTCTTCTTCCAGTTCCACAATAAACGAAGGGTCTACGTGGCAACGGTCGCAATAATCATTGATAATTATTAAATCGGTCTGCATAATCCTTTTCTTTTTTAGTTGATACTATTCTTCAGTTGGCGGAACAACTCTTTCTGATGTTCAGTCAGGTTGGTGGGGATGGTGATGTTATAAGTCACAATCAGGTCGCCAAACTTCCCTTCTTCTTTATAAACCGGGAACCCTTTTCCCTTCAGGCGGACTTTGGTGCCGTTTTGGGTTTCGGGTTTTACTTTTAGCTTTACTTTACCGTCCAGCGTGTCTACGGTTTCTTCACCGCCCAGCACAGCCGTGTAAAGATTGAGTGGAGCAGTGACATAAAGGTCATTGCCTAAGCGCTTGAACACAGGGTCGTCCGGTATGATAAAGGTAATATACAAGTCACCGTCAGGTCCCCCGTTAACTCCCGGTGCACCGTGACCACGCAACTTGATGGTTTGTCCGTTGGCAATACCGGCAGGAACAGTGATACGGATATTCTTGCCATTCACATTAAGTACCTGCTTATGTGTCACGGCAGCCTCACGCAGTGACAGTTGCAGTTCGGCATTATAATCCTGTCCCCGGAATCCGGCACCTCGTCTGCTGCCGGCTCCCGCTCCACGATGTCCGAACAATTCTTCGAAGAAATCAGAGAATCCTCCGGCATTACCGCCGAATCCTCCGGCATCTCCGAAACCTTCTTCACCGTTGGAAGAATACCAGTACGAGCCGTTACCGGAAGAACCGAATCCGCCGGTCCTGCCTCCAAATCCTCCGGCTCCGTATTGTTGCTTTTGTTTTTCAAATTCATCGGCATGTTTCCAGTGCTCGCCGTATTCGTCGTATTTCTTTCGCTTTTCCGGGTCACTCAAAACTTCGTTAGCCTCATTTATCTCCTGAAATTTATCTTTGGCCGAAGGGTCGTTAGGATTTAGGTCAGGATGATATTTGCGGGCTAACTTTCGGAAAGCCTTTTTGATATCATCTTGGGTGGCACTTTTGTCCACTCCCAATGCTTTGTAATAATCGATGTAAGCCATATTGTTTTTAGTTAAATTTCGTCTGTAATGAAGGAAACAAAATACATGCCAATTAGTTGTGCTATAATTTATTTTATTATCTTTGCACCTGTATTTTTTAGATTTATTCTGAAAGAGAATGAAAAAAGTGATAATGATATACCGATTTCTACTGTTAGTCATGCTGATTACGGTTGGATTTCCACGTCCGTTAAAAGCTGAAGTGACTACAGACGGCGCGATTCTGATTATCACTTCCTATAATCCCGAAACACGTAGTATTTCTGACAACTTGTCTGCTTTTATGGACGAGTATAAACTGCGGGGAGGAAAGCGTCTCATTACGATAGAAAGCATGAATTGCAAGAACCTGTCCGAGGCACACCTGTGGAAAGAACGTATGGCTTCTATCCTTGAAAAATATGAACGTACTGCGGCACCTTCGCTGATTATATTATTGGGTCAGGAGGCGTGGGCATCTTTCATCTCTCAAAATTCGGAGATAGCCAAGAAAACTCCTGCCATGTGCGGAATGGTGAGTGCGAATACCGTTGTCCTGCCCGAAGACAGTGTGGATTTGGTGAAATGGTCGCCCGATAGCAAAGATATCTTTAAAGATTTTCCTGATTATAATATAGTTTCAGGCTATGTCTATCAGTATAATGTGGACAAGAATATTGAACTGATGCGTCGTTTTTATCCGAATATGAAGAAAGTTGCATTTATCTCGGATAACACGTATGGTGGTCTTTCCATGCAGGCCTTTGTAAAGAAGGAGATGAAAAAATATCCCGAGCTGGAGCTGATGTTGCTTGATGGCCGGAACAGTAGTTTTCTGGAGGTCAGTGAGAGAATACGCCATTTGCCGAATGATGTTTGTGTGCTTGTGGGTACATGGCGCATAGACTGTACGGAGAATTATGTGATGGGCAACACAACGTATATGTTGCGCGATGCTAATCCTACGTTGCCGGTTTTTACTATTGCATCTGTCGGTTTGGGGCATTGGGCGTTGGGAGGTTATACTCCGGTTTATCATAAGGTGGGAAAAGAAATAGCCGATGCCACATATAATTTTCTGGACGGTGAGACCGGTAACGAGACTGGAGTTGTGCCTGTTCCCGGCAATTATGTGTTTGATGTGAAACGGATGCATCAATTTGGATTGGATTCTATTAATTTGCCTAAAGGTGCTGAGTTGGTTAATAAAACTCCCGGATTTTATGAGCAATATAAATATTGGGTGATTGGAGTTGTTGCAGCATTCATGTTCCTGATAGCTTGTTTTCTGATAGCCGTATATTATATTGTCCGCATCAATCATCTGAAGGATAACTTGGAAAAATCCGGTGAGGAACTGTTGGTTGCCAAGGAGAAAGCAGAAGAGGCGAACAGATTGAAAACAGCATTTCTGGCTAATATGAGTCATGAGATACGCACACCGCTGAATGCCATTGTCGGCTTTTCCAGTGTATTGGTCGGCGATGACGCCACGAGTGAAGAGAAAGCACAGTATTGTGATATTATTCAGAAAAACTCCGATTTATTGCTTCATCTGATTAATGATATTCTTGATATCTCTCGCATGGAATCGGGGCGTATTAAGTTTGTGGAAGAGGAGTGTGATGTGGTAGAGCTGTGCCAAACGGCATTGAGTACAGCGGAATATGCTCGTCGTACTCAGGCAATATATCAATTTCAAACTCCGGTGTCTTCGTTGATATTAAAGACGGATGCGCAACGGTTGAAACAGGTGTTGATTAATCTTCTTTCAAATGCCGGTAAGTTCACACCTTCCGGTTTTATCCGTCTGGCAATAAAGGTAAACAAAGAGGATAACTGTCTGGAGTTCTCGGTGACAGATACCGGATGTGGCATCCCTGCCGGTAAAAGCGAAAGGGTTTTTGAGCGGTTTGAAAAGTTGAATGAGTATTCTCAGGGTACAGGTTTGGGCCTCTCTATCTGCAAGCTGATTGTGGAGAATTTGGGTGGTAAAATCTGGGTAGATAAGAACTATAAGGAAGGAGCACGATTTGTGTTCACTCATCCGTTGAATGAAAAATAATAGATGTAATATGAAATATTTAATATGTTTGGCGGCTTTGTTATGGGCCGGAATGAAGCTGACGGCGGCTGATAATGTGAAAGAGGTAGAGATAAAAATAATAGAGACGAGTGACGTACACGGTAATTTTTTTCCTTATAATTTTATAGAGAGAAAGGAGTGGAACGGGAGTCTGGCGCGTGTTTATTCTTATGTCAAGGAGCAGCGCAAGTTATATGGAGACAATTGTATTTTGGTAGATAACGGTGATATCCTTCAGGGACAGCCCACTGCTTATTATTACAATTTCATAGACACGGTTTCTACTCATGTGGTAGCCGAGATACAAAACTTCATGGGGTATGCAGTGGGCAATATGGGAAACCATGATGTTGAAACCGGACATGCTGTTTATGACCGTTGGATAAAGCAATGTAAGTTTCCCGTATTGGGAGCCAACATTGTGGACAATGCCACAGGTAAGCCTTATCTGAAGCCTTACGAAATCATCAATCGTGATGGTGTGAAGATTGCCATTCTGGGCATGATTACTCCGGCCATTCCTTCTTGGCTGCCCGAGAAACTGTGGAGCGGTCTTCATTTTGAGGATATGCAGGCATCTGCCGCCCGTTGGGTGGATATCATTCGGAAGAAAGAAAATCCTGATGTGCTGATTGGTTTGTTTCATGCCGGAAAATCAGGCAACGTACTTGGCAGTGTGGTGGAAGATCCTTCTATGGACATTGCTCAAAAAGTGCCCGGCTTTGATATCGTGTTGATAGGGCATGACCATGCCCGTGCTTGTACAAAGGTGGCTGATATAAAAGGAGACAGCGTACTGATAATAGATCCGGCAAGCAATGCGAATGTGGTATCTGACGTGACACTGAAAGTGAAATTGAAGAACGGGAAGGTGGTGTCTAAATCGGTTGATGGAAAGCTGGAGGATATGAACAAGTATCCGGTCAGTCAAGAGTTTATGGCACATTTCGCTCCGCAATATAAGGCTGTTAATGATTTTGTATCGCAGAAAATAGGAACGATTTCCAGAACGATTTCTACCAAAGATGCCTACTTCGGCTCTTCACCGTTTATAGATTTGATTCATAAATTGCAGTTGGATATATCGGGAGCGGATATTTCTTTGTGTGCTCCACTCTCTTTTAAGGCTGAAATTCCCGAAGGGGAAATTATGGTGAGTGATATGTTCAATCTGTATAAGTATGAGAATATGCTCTACGTGATGGAACTGAGCGGCAAAGAAATTAAAGGATTTTTGGAGATGTCGTATGCCATGTGGACCAATCAAATGAAAAGCGCTGATGACCATTTGTTGCTGTTTAAGCAACCGATAGAAGAGGGTAAGCGTGCTAACTTTGAGTATTACAGTTTCAACTTTGATTCTGCTGCCGGCATTAATTATACGGTAGATGTGACAAAGCCCCGGGGCGAGAAGATAAATATCCTGAGCATGGCAGACGGTACTCCGTTCGATATGGACAAGAGGTATAAGGTGGCTTTAAATTCTTATCGTGGTAATGGTGGCGGTGATTTACTTACCATAGGAGCCGGAATTGCAAAAGAGGATTTGTCTGAGCGCATTGTTTTTGCAACGGATAAAGATTTGCGCTACTATCTGATGCAGTATATCGAACAGCAAAAGAGCTTGCATCCGCATGCCATGCATCAGTGGAAATTCATCCCTGAAGAATGGACTGTTCCGGCGGCAAAAAGAGATTACAAGTTGCTCTTCGGAGAAGATAAAGAGTGATTTTGCAGGAATATAAAATGTAAGAACAATTATTTTTTCATCCGAGAAATTGAGTAAGAGAAGGTACATATTGGCTCCGTTGTTTCTGCTGGCACTGTTTCTGACGTACCAGGTAAGCATTACTATGTTTACTCACGTACATATCATTAACGGTGTGATGATTGTACACTCTCACACCCTTCGTCGGACGACCACCATACACATACTGCGGGACAGGTGATTACCATCGCCCACATAGGCTCCTATCAAACGCCGGAACCGGAGGCAGGGGTAAGCAATGTGACTGTGGAGTGTCCTTTGCTGTATGTCTTGGGGCTGAATACGAATACTTTCCGCGCTGTTGCGCCTCACACGCATTGCGTTCACCTGCGTGCCCCTCCTGTTTATTGTTGAAATATTAAAATTTGGTATGAAAAAGACAATTGCCTTTTTCAGAAAGTTCGAAGTCTTTCGTCTGAAAGAACTTGAAGTTTTCTAAAAAGGTCAAGGTCTTTTTTGAAAAGTTCCTGAAGCTTTTTGAAAAGCTCCTGAAGCTTTTTAATAAGCGATATAGGGAGCTTATGGAATCCTTTTATTTATAATTTAACAATAAGATAACTTAATAATGAAACAATATATTTTATTGCTCGTACTCATGGTGATGGGTGCGGGTATGACTGTACATGCTGAAGATGTAAATCCTGTGAAAGTTGGTAATGTAATTTCCGGCCACATAATAGAGAAAGGAACGGAAGCGAGTTTGCCTTATGCCACTATTTTGATTGTAGAAACAGGGCAGGGAACTGTGTCGGACGAGAATGGAGAGTTTGTTTTTAAGAAAATCCCGGCAGGAAAATATACGCTGCGCGTGCAATTGTTGGGCTACGAGACTCAGGAGAAGAAAGTAACCGTAAGCAATGATTTTACGGTGGATATTCATTTTCTGATGAATGATGACAGTATTTTGACCGACGAGGTGGTGGTTTCTGCCAATCGGAATGAGGTGAGCCGCCGTGTGGCGCCTGTGGTGGTAAATGTGATGAACTCCAAACTTTTTGAAACCGTTAACTCTACGGACTTGGCCAAGTCACTGAATTACCAGTCGGGACTTCGTGTGGAAAACAACTGTCAGAACTGCGGCTTCCCCCAAGTGCGTATCAACGGACTGGAAGGACCTTACTCTCAAATTCTGATTAATAGTCGTCCGGTGGTGAGTGCGTTGTCGGGTGTGTATGGGCTGGAGCAGATTCCGGTGAATATGATTGACCGTGTAGAAGTGGTGCGCGGGGGAGGTTCTGCCTTGTTTGGTGCGAATGCTGTGGGCGGCACTATCAATATCATCACGAAAGATCCGGTAAGCAATTCATTCCAGGTATCTTCCACTCTGTCGAACATGAATGGCAAAGTGTGGGAACAATATATGGGGGCCAATGCTTCGTTAGTATCTAAAGATAACACCTACGGCATTGCCCTTTATCAGTCATATCGCAACCGCAACCCCTATGATGCGGATGGAGACGGATTCTCCGAATTGGGGAAGCTGAATATGAATACCTTTGGCTTGCGTACTTATTACCGTCCCACTCAGTTCAGCAGAATCAGTTTGGAATATCACACGACGAATGAATTTCGCCGGGGAGGAAACAAATTTGATTTGGAGCCTTTTGAAACGGATATCACAGAACAGACCAAGCATGTGATTAACAGTGGAGGTCTGAGTTACGATATTTTCTGGAAGGAGTACAAACATAAACTGTCCTTCTACTCGTCTGTTCAGCATACTGACCGTAACAGTTATTATGGTGCACAGCAGAATCCCGATGCATACGGCAAGACAAAAGACCTGACTTGGGTTGTCGGAGGTATGTATGTCGGTAACTTTGAGAAAGTTCTCTTCTCACCGGCCACCTTTACCGCCGGTATGGAATATCAAAACAACTCTTTGCACGACATCATGTTGGGCTATCACCGCGATATGAAACAAGACGTGCGTATTGCCGGCGGATTTGTGCAGAACGAATGGAAGATGAACCGCTTTATTCTGTTGGCAGGCTTCCGTGTGGACAGTCATAACCTGATTGACAATCCTATTTTCAGTCCGCGTGTGAATCTTTTATATAAGCCGACGGATAAGTTTCAGGCTCGTTTGACCTGGTCTACCGGTTTTCGTGCTCCGCAGGCATACGATGAAGATTTGCATGTGACCGCAGTGGGAGGCGAAGGCGTACTGATAAAGTTGGCGGATGGATTAAAGCCCGAACATTCCAATAGCTTCAGCGGCTCTGTGGATTGGACGGCCAATATCGGGCATTGGCAGACTAACCTTTTGCTGGAAGCTTTCTATACAGGGCTCGACGATGTGTTTGTGTTGGAAAAGATAGGACAGGATGAACAGGGGAACACCGTTAAAGAGCGTCGTAATGGTAATGGAGCCCGTGTATATGGTGTCAACCTGGACGGAAAACTTGCTCACGGACGGGATGTGGCTTTGCAAGTGGGCTTTACGGTTCAGCGCAGCCGTTATACCAAATACGAGAATTGGAGTGAGGACGAAAATGTGGAGCCGACCAAGTTCATGCCACGTACTCCCGATTATTATGGTTATTTTACTTTGACCAGTGCTCCCTTCAAGAACTTTGATATGTCGGTGTCGGGTGTATATACGGGGCGTATGCATGTTCCTCATTTGGCTCCTGACTTTAGTGTGATACCCGAAAATTATGAATACAGTTATATCCGAAAAGACGAGTTGGTGCATACTCCCGATTTTTTTGATTTAAATCTGAAACTGAACTATACTTTCGTACTGAATGATCATATCAAATTACAGTTGAATGGCGGTGTTCAGAATCTGTTCAATGCTTTTCAAAAAGATTTGGATAAGGGAGGTTTCCGTGATTCCGGTTATTTCTATGGTCCCACACAGCCACGGACTTATTTCATAGGAGTGAAGATTACGAACTAGAAGAAGGACTGTCCGGTTGATACTTGGGTAGGAAAAGACGGGGATGCCAAAACGTTTCTGATGCAATCTGTGATCAATGTTTTGGCATCTTCCGTTTGTTATTTGCCGGCAGCAGTCATGGATTACTCTTGTTCCATACCCAGATTGCTGTATGTCTCGGTTATCTTGAAACCTGCATCCGGGTAATTGTACAGAGGGAAGCGCGGCTCAGTTTCCCCTTCCGTGTAATTCCATATGCTGTTATATTCTTCCGGATTTTCACCCATTTCCCGAAGTTGCAACATATATTGGTAGATGGATTTGTTTTCTTTGATGAAAACCTTTTCCATTTGATGAATAATGGGACTGTGTTTACGTGTGTGGTCATGGTCAAACTCCAGAATACGTTTGCCGTCCGGTGTAATGCCTACCATCACAAAAGTCATGCTTTTGCCTATTCCGGGCAGATTGAGCACACTCCGGTCTGTTGCTACGAAAGGTATGTTTTTCTCCGTGCAGAACTTTTTGACGGCTGTTGCCCGGTCATTGTTACTTCTCAGCAGGGTCAGAAACTCAGTCTCATCTTCCTTGTTAAGCTTTCCCAAGATTTTCTCTTCGTGCTGTTCCTGCAACGAACGGCTGTTGGGAGTGAAGACAGCATGATTTTCTTCAAATCCTTTGACGGAGAATGTATAGTAGCAGATAACTCCCAGTTCATTCAATACTTTGCGCAACTTGGCTGTATGCCCCCGGCGTGATGCTGCCACATTGTACACCAATTGATTGGTAATGGTCCATCCGGCAGCCAGAATCTTGCGGATGGCTTCTTTGGCTTCGGGGGTTACTTCCAGAGGTGTCTGGAAATGAGTCTGTATCAAGAATTGCTTGATGCCTATGGCGGACGCTTTGGTTTTGAATTCTTTCAGAATATCCATCAGCTCTTCATTGATGCGCATGGGCAGATAGACCGGCAGGCGGGAACCGAGACGGACACGTTGCAATTCTGCATACTTTTCTCCTTCAGGACGTTTGAGGTTGGCATTCCTTTTGCGTACCGCCATTTTATATACAGCCTCCAATATGTTGCGTAATGTCTTGTTTTGGCTCATCAGTGCATCGCCTCCCGTAATCAGAATATCTCTCAGTTGGGTGTCGTTTTCAAAATATTCCATCAGTTTCCGCAAGCGTTTGTCCCAACTTTCCTTGGGCTTCAGTTCCTCAAAATTAAAGTTCAGGCGTTCACTTTGAAAATCATACATACGTTGGCAAGACGCACATAGTCCTCCGCAAGCGCGTCCCATAGAATCGGGAATCAGGATGGCTACTTCGGGATAACGGCGATGAATGTTATGTCCGTCGGGCACCAGCCATCCGGCGGCATTTGGTTTGCCGGCTTCCACCACATCCTCTTTTTCCCATGCATGAATTTTCCCATAGGTGTTGATTAATTGTGGTGAATATAGGATATAGCTGCGTATGGCAGCATCATCATACCCTTTGCCGGTCGGGTTTAATAAAGAAAGATAGTAAGGGGTGATGAAAAAAGGCATTCCTTTTTTACGTGCCTGCTGATACAATTGCATTGTTTCTTCCGAAAGGGAGTTGCCCAACATCTTGTTCAGTTCCGTGGGGCTTTTGATGGCGAGGGCTAGATGGAAGCGTGCTTCGTTCCACCATTGGTTGACCCATTGGCGTTTTTCTTCATCATTGATTCCTTCGGGAAACACATACCGGCTGGAGGGGGCATGACGGTTTTCTATCTTTTTAATGAGCAATGAGATGATTCGTTCTTTGTTTGCATTGCGTATGGCACGCACATCTTCGTTCAGGCCACCGGGCCAACGTTTCATCCATTGACGTATCTGTTTTTCATTCGGAATGTTGTTGGGAACATGATAGAGGCGTAGGAACTGTTGGTATAAATCCAACCATAAATCAACGGAAGTCTCTTCATCGGTGATACGGTTTGTCAAGAATTGCCAAAGCAGTGAGATGGTTTTTATCTCTATTTCTTTTTCTGTAGATAATTCATATATCGTTTTGCTGTCATTTTCAATCAGTCTTGCAATGTTTTTAGCGGCAATAGGGTTTTTAATGTGTGCAGATAATAAATAATCATTTAGTTTATTCTTGAAAATAGTCTCATTCCGGCTTTCCGCAGCCAATGAAGTGAGTTGGGTTAATTTTGTTTCGAATAGAGTTTTTACATCTTTGTGGGATAACATCTTATTCTTTTGTTTCATAAGCAGTGTGATTTGTTTTTAGGGTTAATACTCGAATAATAGAACGCTCATTATGAAAGTTACTTTAATGGCAACTTTTGTTGTGGCTAAGATACAAAAAAACAGCTGGTGTGCAAGGTTAATTGCAAACAGAGATATCACCGCGGAAGAAAGATCTTTGAGGAAGAAGCGGAAAAAACATCCCCGGACAAGCAGACAAGCCGGTCCGGGGAATATCGGTTATAAGAATATGATTCTCTTTTGCAGGATGGATGCTATTTGTTGTTTTAGCAGCGGTGCATTGATAGGTTTGGACATATATCCGTCGAACCCGTTTTCCAGTACTCTTTGTTCGTCCGATGCATAAGCAAAAGCGGTTATGGCAATGATAGGCACATCAGCAGATAACTTTCTTATTTCTTTTGTTGCTTCGTAACCGTCCATTCTCGGCATATTGATATCCATTAAGATGATTTGGGGCCGGTGTTCCTTAAACTTTTCTATTGCTTCCTGACCGTCCCAGGCATGAATAAGAGAATATTCTTTCCGTAGGATAGACTGGAACAACCGATAGTTACTTTCGTTATCTTCGGCTATCAAAATAGTCAGTTTGTCTTTTTGAACGGTAATCGGTTGGAATTCTTCAGCCTTTTTTTCGCTCAATCGGGCCGGTTGATAAGGAATGGTAAACCAGAATGTAGAACCCTTCCCTTCCTCGGATTCCACTCCTATCGTTCCATTCATGTGCTCTATGATTGTCCGGCAGATGGAAAGCCCCAGTCCTGTGCCTTGTGCAAAAGAGTTCAATTTGACGAAGCGTCCGAATATAGAATCTTTTTTATTGGCAGGAATGCCGCATCCCGTATCTGTGACATGGAAGTATAGCATTTTATCGCGTATCTCGTATCCGAATGTGATGCTTCCTTTTTGAGTAAACTTGATGGCGTTTGTGAGGAAGTTATTGATAACCTGCATGAGCCGGTTTTTTTCCGTACGGATGAAACATGAGGAGAGGGGAGTTTCCGCAATGAGCTGTACCCCACTTCCTTCCATCCGGCATTTGGTGATGTTCTCCACTTCCTTTATCATATCATTGAGGTCTATATTTGAGTAACTGAACTCCAAAGTTCCGGCTTCAATTTTGGATAAATCTAATATATCACTGATAAGCTGTAATAACAGTGTATTATTACTCTCAATAATATTGATATATTCCTGTTTTTCCTGTTCCTCTTCCGTTGAGGCAAGAATATTGGAGAATCCGATAATGGCATTCAGAGGAGTACGGATTTCATGGCTCATATTGGCCAGGAAAGCAGATTTGAGTCGGTTGGATTCTTCTGCCCGGTCTTTAGCCGACATCAGTTCCTCTTCCATCCTTTTCCTGTCTGTAATAACTAAGGATGAGCCGACCAGGGTGAGTGGCCTGTTCTGCTCGTCTCTTGTCTCTATTGTAGCCTGTGCTTCCACCCAATCAATTTTTCTTCCGTTCTTTCCTTTGTTCAGCACACGGTATTCTTCTTTGACTTTATTGATTTTTCCTTCTATCAGATCGTGAAAAGCCTGCATAACCCTTGGGCGGTCTTCTTTGATTATTTTAGAGAAGTATTGTTCATCCGATACACTCAACTGTTCTTCCTTGATTTCTCCCGGCATGGCAGTCATAATGATTGGACGATTGATGTCGCATAGAATGGAGTGTTCTTTAAGATTCCATTTCCAGGGTATGATATTGGCTATTTCCAGAGCCAAAGATAATTTATGGTTAGTGGAACTCAGCATTTGTTGTGCATTATGCAACTCCGTACTGTCAAGACAGAATATGTCAACCGTGTCTTCTTCCAAAGACGGGCTGAGCACGATATCATAGAAAGTGTCTACGTCTTTAAAGTAATAATGGAATGTGATGGAGCGCTTTTCTCTTAAAGCTGTTTCCATAAAATGGGTAAATTCTGTCATGGATTCAGGAAATAGTTCGGAACCCTTTTTCCCGATTATATTTTCTTTTTTCCGGAAGCAAGTTTCAAAGAAACGGTTAACGTCACATAAAATTGTTTCAACAATATTCCCACTTTCATTTCTAATCACTTTCTCTTTCATATAGAGAATAGGCATATTGTCGATAAGGTTTGTATATTTGATTTGGTTTTCGAATTCTTGCTTTTGAACCCTTCTTAGTTCTTTCAACATTTGTATGCGTTTTTGTTGGATAAGGGCTATCAGCAAAAGTGTGATGAATATTCCTGCGATAACCCATATATATTTCTTCAGGAAATTTTCCGGCTTATCATAAAATATGCTGTCTTGAGGGCATAATTTAGGGTTGAGTCCTTTATTGACCAGCGTCGTATAATTAAATGTAGGATGAGCATCTGCAGGAACAAAGAAAGGAATTTCCCTTGCCGGTTTTCCATTAAGCATTTGTGAGACATTCCGGAGCAGTTCATTGATAAATATCTTTTCATTATACATATATCCGCCCACCATGCCTCCGTCGTCCATACCGGCATAGCGGATAGAGAACAGGGGAGAAGAAATGCTGGAAAGGCTTCGGTATGCGTTTATCAACATTTGTTGTGAGGTTAAAGTTTCCGCAAACCATGTGGATACTAAAACTCCGGTTTCTTTGTCGGCATTTCTTAAGGCATTATACAATTCGGGTAGCGTATAATTATAAGAGGAGATAAATTGATATTGGAGATATGGAAAATCCCGGGTTATAATATTCTTTAACTGCTTGTTGTATTCAGGGTTAGGATAAATGCCGTCTCCCAAAAAAATAAGTTTTTTCATATTGGGAATCATGCGCGTCATTAGTTTTACGCTTTCTTTCAGATAGGCCGGAGTATGCATGAAGGTGATATTGTAATCATCTCTCAAACTGTCTACATGAATTTTATTTTCAGGAGTTGTCACATCTCGTTTTCTGTAATAGCGGTCTCTTCCGGCTTTTTGTCGGCATCATCAACAGTTTCATCATCT
>ENA-UEQI01000229-UEQI01000229.1-human-gut-metagenome-genome-assembly--contig:-NODE-229-length-21536-cov-7.970455_pt1 | contig 21536 bp, 20 predicted proteins | sample MGYA00242946_ERZ507945 | MGnify/ENA primary metagenome ERZ507945 (study PRJEB26167, sample SAMN06115467) | human gut metagenome | host: Homo sapiens | place: China:Guangxi | collected 2016-06-08... | reverse complement strand
GATTTTGAATCCGGATTTGGTAATCGCAAATTTGAGCGGTCCGGAAGCAAAGTTGGAGATGGAGCTTACAATCACAAACGGCAGAGGTTATGTCGGAGCAGAGAAGAACAAGAACGAGGATACACCAATCGGAGTTCTTGCTGTAGATTCAATCTACACTCCTGTTGAGCGTGTTAACCTTACTGTAGAGAATACCCGTGTAGGTCAGGTTACAGATTACGATAAGCTTACATTAGATGTATTTACAAATGGTACATTGGAGCCGGACGAGGCAGTCAGCCTTGCAGCTAAGGTGTTAAGTGAGCACTTAAATCTGTTCATCGATCTTTCAGAGGCAGCACAGCAGGTTGACGTTATGGTCGAGAAGGAAAACGATGCTCAGGAGAAGGTTCTTGAGATGAACATCGATGAGCTTGAGCTTTCAGTTCGTTCATACAACTGCTTAAAGCGTGCAGGAATCAACACTGTTGCAGAGCTTATCAATAGAACACCTGAGGACATGATGAAGGTTCGTAACCTTGGTCGCAAGTCTTTAGAGGAAGTTTTAGCAAAATTAAAAGAATTAGGTTTAGAGTTAAATCAGACTGAGGAATAATTCATTCGAATAATCCTTGCACTTATTCTTCTAAATAAATTGGTCATACATAAATTTTAAATATCATATTTATGTTTATGTGTGACAAAACTCATAGCGGCAGGGCCAGTAAGACCAAAGAGCGTGACCATGTCTGATACATGAGTGGCAACTGATTTGAGCATTTGCTTTTTGAAATAAGGCAAAGCTTTATCACAACAAGATACGATGTCTGGCAGTAAGACCGAAGAGCGTGACCGGATGTCCCACAAATGGAGGAAATTAAAATGGCAAAATATCGTAAGTTAAGCAGAACATCAAGCCAGAGAAAGGCTTTACTCAGAGGTCAGGTTACACAGCTTCTTGTTAACGGAAAGATCGTTACAACAGAGGCTAAGGCTAAAGAGGTTCGTAAGATCGCTGAGGGTCTTATCGCATTAGCAGTAAAAGAGAAAGACAACTTCGAAGAGGTTACTGTAACAGCTAAGGTTGCCCGCAAGGACAAAGATGGCAAGAGAGTAAAAGAGGTTGTAGACGGAAAGAAAGTTACTGTTTATGACGAAGTAGAGAAGAAGATTAAGAAGGATTCTGCTTCACGTCTTCATGCCAGAAGACAGATGCTCAAGGTTCTTTACACAGCTAAAGAGTCTGACGGCACAAAGAAGGGAACAAAGACTATCGATGTAACAAACAAGTTATTCGATGAGATCGCTCCTAAGTATGCTGATCGTAACGGTGGTTACACAAGAATCGTTAAGATTGGCTTAAGAAAAGGTGATGCAGCAATGGAAGTTCTTCTTGAATTAGTTTAATTTCAATTGCAATTTAAGCGGGTAAGGAAACTTATCCGCTTTTTTTGGAATCTGCGGTAAGACTTAAAAGGGCAGGAGGTCATATGGGAATAGTTAAAGCAAAAAACCTCACATTTGAATATATAAGACGAGATGAAGATGGTAATGTTGAGGGAATAACTAAGGCTGTTGATAATGTGAGTATTGACATTAAGCAGGGCGATTTTGTTGCCGTGTTAGGTCATAACGGCTCTGGTAAATCAACATTTGCAAAACATCTGAATGCGCTCGTTATGCCGACAGAGGGAACTGTGTGGGTTGATGGTATGGACACCAGGGAGGAGAAGAATACTTTGAAGGTAAGACAGACTGCCGGAATGGTATTCCAGAACCCTGATAACCAGATAGTTGGAACTCTTGTTGATGAAGAGGTTGGATTTGGACCAGAGAATATTGGTGTTCCAACGGAAGAAATATGGGAACGAGTTGAAAAAAGCCTGAAAGCAGTAGGAATGTATGCTTTCAGAAACCAGTCGCCAAACAAGCTATCTGGAGGACAGAAGCAGAGGGTAGCGATTGCGGGAATTGTAGCAATGAAGCCAAAATGTATTGTATTGGATGAACCAACGGCAATGCTTGATCCATTGGGACGAAAGGATGTACTTAATGTGCTTCATGAATTGAACAGGCAGGAAAATGTAACGGTTATACTTATCACTCATTATATGGAAGAAGTAATCGATATTGACAAGCTTTATGTAATGGATGATGGTAAGCTGGTAATGTCAGGAACACCAAGAGAAATATTCTCACAGGTAGAGAAGTTAAAGGAATTGAGACTTGATGTGCCACATGTTACAGAATTAGCCTATGAACTTCAGAAGGAAGGAGTTCCATTAAAGAATGGAATATTGACTTCAGAAGAATTTACAGAGGAACTCATTAGAGTTAGAAATGAGGGTTTCAATGTCAATAATAGTAGATAATATCAGTTACATTTATGAAAAAGGAACTGGCTTTGAGAGGCAGGCTTTGAAAAATGTGAGCTGTGCAATAGAAGATGGTGAATTTATCGGACTTATTGGTCATACAGGTTCAGGTAAATCAACATTTATACAGCATCTTAATGGTCTTGTTAAACCAACTGAAGGCCATATATATTACAATGGCAAAGATATATATGAGCAGGGCTTTAATATGAAAGAATTAAGAAGCAGGGTAGGACTGGTTTTTCAGTATCCGGAACACCAGCTTTTTGAGACTGAGATATTCAAAGATGTATGTTTTGGTCCTAAGAACCTTGGTCTTTCACAGAAGGAGGTTGAAATCAGGGCATTTGAGTCGTTAAGACTGGTTGGAATAGATGATAATATGTTTTATCAGTCGCCATTTGATTTGTCAGGTGGACAGAAGAGAAGGGTAGCTATTGCGGGTGTACTTGCGATGAAACCTGATGTTCTTATTCTGGATGAACCAACGGCTGGTCTTGACCCTAAGGGAAGAGATGATATTCTTAATTGTCTTAAGTATTTAAGGGAAGAGACAGGAATGACTATTATTCTTGTGTCACACAGCATGGATGATGTTGCTAACTATGTGAGCAGAATTATGGTAATGAATGATGGTGTGCTGACATATGATGACACTCCAAGAAATGTATTCAGGCATTATAAGGAGCTGGAGGCAATAGGACTAGCAGCACCACAGGTAACTTATTTGATGAATGATTTAAAACAGGCAGGCTTTGATGTTAATACAGATGCTATCACAATAGATGAAGCGAAGGAAAGCATTTTGTCAGCACTGGGATAAAGGAAGTAATATGATTCGAGATATAACAATAGGACAGTATTATCAGGCAGATTCGGTAATACACAGACTGGACCCGAGAGTTAAGCTTATGGGTACCTTAATATTCGTAATATCCCTGTTTCTGGGAAGTAATATATGGCTGTATCTGGTTGTAGCAGCATTTTTGGCGATTGTAATTGCACTGTCAAAGATACCTCTTAAATTCATTCTTAAAGGTCTTAAGGCAATTGTAATATTAATTGTAATCAGTGCGGCATTTAATCTGTTTCTGACGCCAGGAACGCCTCTTATTAAGATATGGAAGCTGACGATAACGCATGAAGGTCTTAATACGGCTGTATTTATGGTTATAAGGCTTATTTTTCTTATTATGGGTTCATCCCTTATGACACTTACAACAACGCCTAATAACCTTACAGACGGGCTTGAGAAGGGACTTGGATTTCTTAAGTACATTAAAGTTCCGGTTCATGAAATTGCAATGATGATGTCAATTGCATTGAGGTTTATCCCGATTCTTATTGAGGAAACAGATAAGATAATGAAGGCACAGATGGCGCGAGGTGCAGACTTTGAGTCAGGTAATATTATTAAGAAGGCAAAGGCTATGATACCTATTCTTGTGCCTTTATTCATATCAGCGTTCAGAAGAGCTAATGAACTTGCAATGGCTATGGAGGCGAGATGTTATCACGGTTCTGAAGGAAGAACTAAGATGAAGCCGCTGAAATACTCCAGAAGAGATATTAATGCATATCTTATTATCGCATTGTATCTTGCATGCATTATTGTGGTTAAGGTTACGCTTAAGTTAATATAATCAGTGTGTACACAGATATGACATTTATAATAGTTTGATTCTGGCTTTTAAGGAGGAACGCCATGCGAAGAATAAAGCTTATCGTAGCTTATGATGGAACAGAATATTCCGGCTGGCAGATTCAGCCGGAAGCACCAACTATAGAAATGTATCTTGACAAGGCAATTCACGAGCTTACAGGTGAAAATGTGCATGTGACCGGAGCAAGCCGTACAGACGCAGGTGTACATGCATATGGAAATGTAGCTGTATTTGATACGGAATCGACAATACCTGGAGACAGATTCACATTTGCACTAAACAGATTCCTGCCGGATTCGATAGTTATTCAGGATTCATGGGAAGTGTCTTCTGATTTTCACCCAAGGCACTGTAACACAAGAAAGACTTACGAATACCGCATACTTAATACTGCTGTTCCGTTGCCTCAGAAGCGCAATTTCACATGGCATGTTGCAGGCAGTATTGATATTGAAAAGATGAAAGAAGCTGCAGCATATATTGTTGGTGAACATGATTTCAAAAGCTTCTGCTGTGTGAGAACTCAGGCAGAATCGACTGTCAGGACTATATATTCACTTGAGGTCCTGCAGGAAGGCAGTGAGATAATAATTCGTATTAAAGGAAATGGATTCTTATACAACATGGTAAGAATTATTACAGGCACGCTTATTCAGGTAGGAAAAGGAAGATTCAAGCCTGAATATGTGAAACAGATGTTAGAGGCAAAGGACAGGACTGTTGCAGGGCAGACTGCTCCCCCACAGGGACTTACACTTGTTGGCATTGAATATGTGGATAATGATGATGCAAGGGTTGTCTGATGTGGATAACTTTTTTTGATAAAACATTTGCAAAAGTATATTGACACACGTGGTTATGTGTTATATAATTCAGAAATGTGGCGTGATAAGTGCGCCCATAATTAAGGTTTTAAGTGTTTCACCAATGCCCCGGAGAGACATTTATATACATTAATAATTAAGCATTATAGCAATATTTCAGGAGGAAAACTAATGAAAACTTATATGGCTAGTGCATCTACAATTGAAAGAAAATGGTATGTAGTAGATGCTGCAGATTATACATTAGGTCGTTTAGCATCACAGGTTGCTGCTGTGTTAAGAGGAAAGAATAAGCCAACTTACACACCATTCCTTGACTGTGGTGACAATGTTATCGTAATTAACGCTGATAAGGTTAAGTTCACAGGAAAGAAGCTTGACCAGAAAGTTTACTACAGCCACTCAGACTATGTTGGTGGTTTAAAGGAAACAACACTTAAGGAAATGATGGAAAAGAAGCCTGAGAAGGTTATCGAGCTTGCTGTTAAGGGAATGCTTCCAAAGGGACCTTTAGGACGTCAGATGTTCACAAAGCTTCATGTTTATGCTGGTCCAGATCATGAGCAGGCAGCTCAGAAGCCAGAAGTATTAAAGTTTTAATATAAGGACACATATAAGGAGGAATTAACAGTGGCTAAGAAAGCAAACGGAAAGTTCTACGGAACAGGTAGAAGAAAAAGCAGTATTGCTAGAGTATATTTAGTACCAGGTACAGGTAATATCACAATAAATAAGAGATCACTTGATGAGTATTTCGGTCTTGAGACACTTAAGGTTGTTGTAAAGCAGCCATTAGCTCTCACAGAGACAGCTGACAAGTTCGATGTAATCGTTAACGTACACGGTGGCGGATACACAGGTCAGGCTGGTGCTATCAGACACGGTATCTCAAGAGCTCTTCTTCAGGTTGATTCAGAAGAATACCGTCCATCACTTAAGAAGGCTGGTTTCTTAACAAGAGATCCAAGAATGAAGGAGAGAAAGAAGTACGGTCTCAAGGCTGCACGTCGTGCTCCACAGTTCTCAAAGAGATAATATTTACAATCCAAAGCGTCTTATTGCGCTTCAGAAAAGTATGTTACACCCCAGAATTTCGGTTCTGGGGTGTTTTTTGACATTAATTACATTAACCCTTCATCTGAATCCTATACTTAAGTGGCGAAACAAGAAACTCCTTTTTAAATGCATAACTAAAGTAGCTTGTACTTTTAAATCCGCATTCATATGCAATTTGATCTATTGGTTTGTCAGTATTTGACAGTAAAACTATAGCATGTTCTAATCTTACCTTGGATAAATATCTTGAAAAAGCTTCTCCTGTATTTTGTTTGAATAGCCTTGAAAAATGAGAGCTAGAAAAGCTAAATAATTTACAAATATTATCCACATTTATATCAGTCATATAATTAGAGTCTATATATCTCATAACATCATTGATATTTTTGTTTATTTTCTTGCCCTGGCTGCCGTTTATATCATGAGATAACTCATGCTCAATAATAAATATAATTAAGTATGTAAGCAATGCCTTTAATTTAGAATCTGAGTATGGTGAATTAATATTATACTCAGTCAGCATCTTTTCAAAAATATTCCGGACAACTTGCTGGTCTTCCTGATTCAGAATGTGGTATTTTTCAGCGTAGAATCTGTTAAATGCAACAGCAGATATTTCTGACTTTATATAATCAGCTATATCAAATGAATATTTAATAAGTATGCTGTTATGCGTTTCATTGCTGGTATAAAAGGTCTGGTGCTGTAATCCAAGAGGCATTGTTCCAACATATCCTCTGAGAATATCCCACTCTCCATCAGTTGAGTATACATGATGACTGCCAGATATCTGAAAACCAATCTCATAATGTTTTATACATGCACTCATTGATGGCATATGAAAATTAATATCTTTTCCGTTATAAACGATACTTCTGTTTATTTCAAAATTATTACCATCTTTTATAGGTCTTGGCATGCATTTTACTTCCTTCCAATGATATTAAATATAAAAATAGCATAATATCTAAAATTCTATTTGTAAAGTGATATTTTTTTTAAAGAAAGCGACAAATTAATAATGTATAGTATATATGTAACTAAGCAATTGTTTTTTTGAGGGGAGATTAGTAATGAATGATGAGAGAATGCCAATTAACATTTATAAACTTGATGCTTGTTATAATGATAAGGGAATGAATAGTAATGAACTTATTAAAGATTATAAACGGAATATACATAAATGGTATTTTATAGCTGCTGTCGACATTGTGTTTGCCTTGATTATAGCATTTGTTAATTTTAAAGTTCCTGACACGGTAATGATGAGCCTGATTATTTATATTGTAGTATTGGCACTGCTTATAGTAAGTATTGTCAGGATTCATGGATATCGTTTACAGTGTAGAAGTATACAAGGAGGATTTAACAGATGAAAAAATATAAGCTGAGTACGAGGATAAGTGTCTATATAGCTGTGATTTTATCGCTGGCTATGAGTGGGTTGACCATAAGAAGCCTGATTGTTAAAAGAAATGTTCATTCAGTAAGTGTTACATTATATGGAATTGTATTTGTGTTATTACTGGTTGTGTCAGCAGTTTCATTGATTGTGTACATATACAAGAGTAAGATTGGAATATATGTAAGTATTGCCTGTCTGGTTATTATATTTGCATATGGAATTATAATGAAAGATTCACCATTACAACTCATAATTATATTTCTGCCAGTTATTTACGCTATGTTTTCAACTAGAGAGTAATTGGAATAATTTAACATTCTTTGATTGGACTTCCAGCGGTTCTCACACCACTAAAAAGTCCAATCGTATTCCATTAGAAAGTCAAGCGGCAGTAGAAAATAATTATAAACAAGAACCGTCTCTCAATGTTGAGTGGCCATCTGATGAAGAGGCAAAGTTTAAATGGATATCATCTGAGATTCTAAGCCTTAATAAGGAAGGGGCAAAAGTGAGGGTCAAAGCTCAAATTGATTTTATAAAATATCATTATGAAACAGAATGTACAGTCAGGTGGAATGAAAACCTATCAGGGACTAAAATTAAAAATGCTAGTATTACGGCGGTGTAAGCATTTGTTGCGGATGGTTGATATATTAGAGTTAATATGATACTTGCTGATTTAGAAGTCGACACATTTAATAACATTGCCATTGAGATGGAATAATATTCTTTCTTTAATAAAGTAATAAGCAGTTCTGGAAATCTGTGGGTAGTGCTACGCATACAACAGATATGTAACACTACCAGACACAAATTTCCAATCTATGGGATTTTCACGCTCTACAAACGCTCTCAAGGAGATAATCTTTACAATCCAAAGCGTCTTATGGCGTTTACCAGAAAAGTATATTACACCTCGGAATTTCGGTTCTGGGGTGTTTTTTTAGTTTGTGAACTATGGTATTATTATGATATAATGATTTTTCAAAAGGTAAAGCGAGAAATATGAGATTTGATAAGAGAACGTTTTAATAATGTATTATATTATACAGTATAGGAGAGCCATATATGATTAAAATAGCATTTTTCGATATAGATGGAACATTGTTGAAAATGGGAAATAAAGAACCGACAGATAAAACAGTTAAGGCGTTAAATTCTCTTCACCAGAATGGAATTTTGCTTTGTATGGCGACTGGCAGAGGCTATCTTTCAATTCCTAAATTCAAAGATATTACATTTGATGTGCTGCTCACATTTAATGGTTCGTATGTAATGGCTGGAGAAAAGATTATTTTCAGGAATCCCTTGAATAATAATGATAAACATCAAATAATTCAAAATCTTAATAAAATGAACAGAGCAGCTGCAATTAGTAATGAGCATTTTATTGTTACGAATGGCACAGATGAGCATCTGGAAGAGTACTTTAAATTTGGAAATGAAACATTGACAATTGCAGATAATTTTGATGAGTTATGTAAAGAAGATATTTACCAGATTATGTGTGCGTGCAGAAAAGAAGAATATGCCCAGATACTCCAGGGAACTGAAGATACCCAGATAACTGCATGGTGGGATAAAGCAGCAGATATTATTCCATTGAATTGTGGTAAGGGAAATGCGGTAAATGCAGTGCTTAGTTATTATGGATTATCGAAAGATGAGGCGATTGCTTTTGGTGATGGTAGGAATGATATTGAAATGTTAGAAGCTGTTGGTACAGGTGTGGCAATGGGGAATGCCATTGATGAAGTCAAAGCAAGAGCGGATGTCATATGTAAATCAGTTGAAGAAGACGGAGTGTATCATTACTGTCTGGAGAAAAAACTTATTAAATGCTGATGGACTAATTATACAGCAGGGTTGCAGAGTGTTATATACTCTGCAACCCTGTTAGTCATTTATAGTCTTAATTTTACCACCATTTCTCACGGTAAGAGTATTCACCGCGGTAATTAGAAGCATTATAATCAGGATACTTGAAAGGTGCATATACATCATCCTTAGGGGCATCATCCTGTGTATATATGTACATTGAATCATAATCCCATGTGACAATTTCATCACGGGCATCGCCGTAGAGATTTACAGCTTCAGCACACATGGTAGGATGACCATCGTCAGGGAATTTAACAACCTGGATACCATTGCCATCAATCATTCCGCCGCGCTCTATATCAGCATTAAGAAGGATGAAGTCCTGACCGTCACCAGTCCAGTTTACAGGAGTTAAGAGATTACCATTAAGCTCGTTCTCCATTTCCCATAACTGATTACCCTCGCTGTCATAGAAATATATAATTCCCTGGTGTCCCCAGAAATTAACAACAACCATTTCATAGCCCGGGCGGTTAGGAAGATAATTAGCAAGACTGACACGCTGGGCATGGCCTATGCCATCCTTTTTAAGAAGCTTTCCGTTAAAATCAGATATCAGGAAGCCTTCCTTTCCTGCAACACAGGCAAAGAATTTAGTACCTTTGTGTGGTCCTGATTCGAATCTGCCTGGAACAATCTCATCAATATGGTCTTCATTAACAGGCATAGTCCACATTTTATTACCGTGGCAGTCAAGCATGTTATAACCAACTAAAAGTTCATCATGTCCATCCCCGTTAATATCAATTGCAAAAGGAAAATGTCCGGTATTCTTATCACTCTGGAAATGCCACATAACCTCAAGGTCATCGTTAAGTGCATATACTCTGCAATAACGGTCCTTAATGAGAATATCGCGTGGCTTGTCAAGACCACGGAAATTACATATACGCATACCATCAGGATTAATTCTGTCAAATGCATAGATTTTATCAGGAACACCAATAATAGTTCCGTCCTCTTCTGGTGTAGAGAAAGGTGTTTTGGCACGTTTCTTCACTTCACCTGTTTTGCCATCAAGAATCAGCACTTCAAAATTCTTGGCTGTAATAACCTCATCAAAGCCATCACCGTCAATATCATATATCTGCATAGGCATATCTGCTGATATAGTTCCAATGTCGTGATTATCAGTAGGTTCACCATGCTGCCATAATATATTGCCATCAAGGTCAAATGCGGTGAGACAGCTGATTGTTCCATAAGCATCACGGTTTACTCTTTTCTGGCACTGAGCCATAACCATCTGATACTCGCCATTGCCAAGAAGATGACCGAAACGAAGCTGTCTTCCGGTGCCGCAGCCTTTAAGGTCAATTTTCTTAAGAAGCTTCATCTTAGGATAATGTGCCTGTGCATCTTCACATTCAGCTTTATAAGCATTTCTTGCAGCATCAATAGAAGCAGCAGTACTTTCAGAAGTAGTAACATTTACAAAACCAAACTGTGTAGGGATAGTTGCAGTAATGGCAACCTTGCCACCCTGCCTTGCATATTCAGTGTCAAGGTCAAAATAAACCTTATCATCAACACTGCATATAACATGGCTGCCTTTAATCTCAGCCTTAAGTACATAAGTATCATCACAGTTGTAATCAAAAGGTACAGAATCGAGTACAGTAACCTCCTCCTTATGACGATACTCAAGTCTTAACTCATGCTCTTCAAAAACAAGGACAAGAAGATTAGCAGAGTTCTGACAACAAAAACCGATGCCGGCATTGCCCCATTTGGTAGTAAACATACGCACACTTGCAGTTATAGTATAATCGCGCCAGAATCTGTCACCGCTTGTGAGCATAGGAAATGTGCGGTGTGGCTTGTCATTGCGGATACGCATCTGCTCCATAAAATGTTTTCCATTATATTCAGAAATAATCCAGGAAGCCCCCTGACCGTTATAAACGTGGTTGCATACCGGGTCATACCATTTACCATAATATCCAGGATAATGGATAAAATGATACTCACCCATTGCCGAATGATTCTTATCATAAGGAAATTCACCAATAGGAAAATCAGAGAAATCTTCATTAAGTAAAATAAAATCTGCCATAATAACCTCCGTTCTAAAATAAAAATATAATTAATGGTTCTTTCTGTAGCTTCCGGGCGCTTCGCCCATGATTTTTTTAAATGTACCGCCCATAGTATTACTGTCGGCGAAACCACATTTGTCAGCAATCTCAGTAATAGAGAGGCTGGTGTTGACTAAAAGGTCTGCTGCTGCGTGCGTTCTTACATAAATAAGATACTCTCTGAATCTGAAGCCTGTAAAAGCCTTAAATTTCTTGGAAAGGCTCGATTCACTCATATTAAAAAGTTCTGCAGTAGCAGCCATAGTTATGTCATTGTGATAATTCTCGATAATATATTCAATAACCTTCTGGATAAGTTCATTACCTGTATCCATTTTCGTAATAACATTATCTTCATACATCTGACAGCGCAGAATAAAAAGTATAAGTTCATGAAAATAAGAATGTATGAAAGATAAAGACAGACTATCTACACCATTGTGTTCATAAGAAATCTTCTGGATAATTGATGATATATAATCAAGTCGTCTTTCTGGTATATGGACAACAGGATGTTTATGGAAAATGCTTTCTATATCCAGAGAGGAATCATCAGCAATCCACTTTAAATCATCATTATTAAAATATAACACATATCTTGTATGGTCACTTCCGGCGAGGTAAGTAGTCATGTGCGCCATGTCTGGTGGGATAAGAGCAAGTCCGCCCGGATTTAACATATATATTTCATCACCTACATAAAGGGTGCAGGAACCAGAATATATAAACATCAGCTCCCATCTGTTATGTTCATGAAAATGTTTCATCTTATAAGATGGAGGCACAGTAGCAATATCCGTGTGGAAATTGTCATTAATAAAATGGTACATTGCCGTCTCCTTGGTATATGAATAATATCTTACGAAGCAAAATCATATACTGATTATAGGTCGTTTATAGAGAAACTGTTACTGATTTTTTACATATTTTTTTGATTTTGAAAGATTTCGTGCTGTTTTTTTGTATCTATAAAAAAACAATGTGAATATAATAAAAGCATCTTAAGAAGCAGAAACAATTTAATATTAAGGAGGAATAATATGATACGAAGAAACAAAATTATTGCTTCTGTTGCTGTCAGTGTCATGACTGGCGTTCTTGTTGCAGGCAACTTAGCTCCATTACAGGGATACTATGCATTTGCACAGGAAACAGGAGTAAAAACTGCAAGGTATTCAGCAGTAAAAGACATTAACAAAACATTAGAAGGTTACACACCAATCGACAGTTCAGATCCGGTTGAATTCGGTGGAACTTACATTAAGTATCAGGGTGAGACAATCCAGTTGTCGGAGACAGCCATATATCTTGATGGATCGTTATCAGATGAGCTTGCTGCCCAGTACCCATATGTATATAACGATATTACTAAGGCATTGTCAGCAGATGCATTAAAGAATGGAACAGCAGACAAACCAATGACAGTATATGTTGCACCATATGTGTACTGGATAGATGATCCGGCAGCAACAGATATAGTACAGAAGACCGAGGGATATTCAGCACCTTATGGAATGGTTGTTAATTCAGATTATCTTACTATCAAAGGTCTTACAGGAAATCCTGATAATGTTGTGCTAGCCGGAAACAGAGGACAGTCACATGCCTCTAACGGTAACTATACTATGTTCAGATTCAACTGCAGCGGTGCACTTACAGTTAAGAACATAACAATAGGTAACTATTGCAGCGTTGATCTTGATTATCCGCTTATGAGCGAGCTTAATCAGGCAAAGAGAACAGAGACAATCACACAGGCACAGCTTGCTGATGTTTCTGGAGATAAGATGTTTGCAGATAACTGTAACTTCATAAGCAGACTTAATCTTGACCCAATAAATGGAGCATCAAGAAGTCTTTATAATAACTGTCATTTTGAAAGTACAGATGATGCTCTCAATGCAAATGCTGTATATGTAGGATGCGATTTTGATTTCTATGGAAACAGGCCATTATATTCATCATATGGTACAGGTTCAACATTCTTAGGTTGTACATTTAATTGTAAGATATTAAATGTTGAAGCTGAACCAACACAGTTCTTTACTAAGGAAGGCGGTACAATTACCGCAATAGACTGTGTATATCACAGTAATTTAAGTGTACCTATATCAATTGGATGGACTAAAACACCATCAACTTCATTAAAGTGTTATCAGAGCAACATAATTCATAATGGACAGAGCATCACAATCGGTGGCGAGGGTGCTAAAGAAACTGTTGATATGACAGGTAAATCAGTGCTTAATGCCTACAAGGTAGTATCAGGTGGTAAAACATATTACAACACATACAATCTTTTAAAGGGCAGTGACGACTGGGATCCATTAGGAGTTAAGGATGTAATTAAAGCAACCGGACAGGACACAGTTGCAACACAGCTTTCAATAACATCAGATGTCACAGAGATTGAATCTGGAAAGGAAACAGCTTCAATAGGAGGAACAGTTAACTATTTCTATGGAACTAATGATACAACACAGAAGATAACATACAGCGTATCAGACGAAGATAAGGCATATGTGAAGTTAACAGATAATGGTGACGGAACATGCAAAGTAGAAGGTACTAATAATGATGATGCAGCTAAGAAGGTCATTATAAATGCATCTACAGAGTCAGGTCTTGAAGCAGCAGTTGGAATTACTGTAAAGCCAAGCAAGATTGAAGCACCAGCATTTACAAAGGCACCAGTTATTACTAATGACGGACAGGGTAGTCTTAAAGTAGATTACTCACTTGATTTAGGAAGCAGAGAAGACATGTCTGCAATCTCATGGTACAGATGTACAGATGCAGAGGGCAGCAATCCTATACTTGTAGCAGTAACAAGAAATGATTCACCAGAGTATACATATAAGTTAACAGCAGGTGATGTAGGATATTACATCATGGCTAAGGTAGAATCTAAGAACATCAGAAGTGATTATGGAACACCGGAAAATACAGTATATGACAAGGCAATCGGAGTGAAAGATGTAAGAAGCAAGAACTTTGCTACAGATTTCTCTAACTTCCCTAATGTAAAGCAGTCAGAAATCAAAGCTGGCTTCTGGACTGTAGATTATAACCGTCCGGCAGATACAGAAAGTTTTGGAAGCTGGCAGGGAGCTGATACAGAAGAACCTTGGAAATATGGAACAACAGGTAACGGCTGTGTAGGCGCTGGATTATATGAAGGTACACAGGGCGCAAGACTTATGTATACACCAGTAGAAGGAACATATGGTGATATGTCACTTAAGCTTGTAGTTGACCCAGCCAAGACAGCAGGCCAGGGATTTGGTAGTGCAGGACAGTATATGGATGTACTTCTTAAGTTCGATACATCTACACTTACAGGATACGGATTAAGAATAGTAAGAACAAAGGCTTCATCTAATGCCGTAACATTTGTACTTGTAAAATATGACAATGGAACAATAACAGAGATTTCTGATAAAGTTATTGCAAGCTGCTATGCAACAGGCTGTACAATCAGCTTAAAGGCTGAAGGCAATAAGCTCACAGCTCATGTTGAGACACCAACAGAACAGCTTGCAGACCAGGCAGCTAAGGGATATCCACATGTGGTTGACCTTACAGCAGAGATTGAAGCTAACAGCTTTGGTGGAGTTGCAATCCAGCATACAGGAACACTTGGCGCACGCGGATGGCAGAATACAACAATGCTTCATAACTTAAATGTTACATGGGAAGGTGAGAATAACCAGAACCCAGAATATGTTGAAGGAAATCCATCAGATAACGAGAATCCTGCCGAGACACCTGATGATTCAACAGGAACATCAACAGGAGCAGACACAACAGTCAAGACTGGTGATATGAGTCATACAGGAATGTATGCAGCATTAATGGCAGCAGGACTTAGTGGCTTACTTGGAATGGCAGCAGTATACACGAGAAGAAGAAAAGATATCTAATTTCATAAGAATTTTCTTTACAGGAGCACCCGCAATTATATTGCGGGTGTTTTTGCGTGGTGAATGTGTGACCGTATGTGATTGACATTTTAATTATTATGCTATAAAGTTTTATAGAACTAACCAGTATAAGATGGAGGATAAAACTTAAAAGCATGAAATATAATATCAGAAAATATATATTGGCAGGAATTACAGCAATTCTTGCAGCGGCTGTTTTGACGGCATGTGGTGGCAGTAAGCCAGAGAAGGACGATACAGTCAAGAGTACACAGGAAATATTTGCAATGGATACATATATGTCGCTTACTGCATATGGCAGCAATTCAGAGGAAGCAGTAAGTAAAGCAGTTCAGGAGATTAACCGGCTTGATGCAATGTTTTCGGTAGGAAATGAGGACAGTGATGTTACTAAGATAAATGAAAATGGAAGCGGTGAAGTATCGGAAGAAACCGCATTTATAATGAACAGGGCAATGCAGGTATCTAAAGAAACTAAAGGTGCTTTCGATATTACGATATACCCGGTTATGGAGCTGTGGGGATTTACCACCAAGAATTACAGAGTGCCTAAAAGCAGCGAGATTGCAGAGGCACTTAAGGGTGTTTCTTATACAAATGTGGAGGTTAACGGGCAGCAGGTGACATTGTCAGATGGTGCAAGCATTGACCTTGGTGGAATTGCCAAAGGTTATACTTCTTCAAGGGTGATTCAGATTATGAAGGACTGCGGCATAGAGCATGCGATTGTCAATCTTGGGGGCAATGTGCAGGTGCTTGGAACTAAGACGGACGGTTCAGACTGGAGAGTTGCCATACAGAATCCTGCCAGTGAGAATAGTTATCTTGGAATATTAAGCACGGCGGATAAGGCTGTCATTACATCAGGCGGGTACGAGCGGTATTTTGAGCAGGACGGACAGGTATACCATCATATTATAGACCCGCAGACAGGTTATCCTTCAGACAGTGACCTGACTTCTGTTACAATTGTGTGTTCAGATGGAACTATAGCAGATGCATTGTCAACGGCACTTTTTGTAAAGGGGCTGGACGGCGCTAAAGAACTTTACAGAAGCGGGGCTATAGATTTTGATATGATACTTTTCGATGGAAGCAGAGTGTATGTATCGGAGGGCATTGCCAGCGGTTTTTCAACAGGTATGGATAAGGAAATAATTACCAGACAGCCTTAATGAGAATTATTATTAACTGTCTGTATTGACAAATGTGGTGAGAAAAATATATTCTATAGAGCAGTTAGCGAAAACTAATTACAGATAGATTAATATACTTTTGTTGAAGACAGCTAACCAAGATATACAGACCCGAAGGAGCAGACATGTTATTAATAATATCACTTATAATCGTAGCTTTATTTATATATTTTCTCAAAGATTCGCTTAAGAAATATGCCAATATATTTTATATAGGTGTGGCAGTAATCTCTATTGCAGTATTCCTGCTTGAGTTTCTGTCAATGCCTTTGTTTGTAAAGAACAATATATTAGGAATATTTGCAAAAGGTTCTCTTGGAACGGCAATGTTCGTTGCAGTAATGTACGCAGGTGCACTTCCTAAGGGCAGCAAGCTGATTGCACCGCTTATGAAGATAAGAGGTGAATTGTCAATTACAGCGGCAATACTTGTCCTGTGTCATAATTTCACATATGGAATGACATATTTCAGAATGTTATTTACTAAGACAAGCCTGTTATCAGCCACACAGCTTGCAGCTGCGGTAATAAGTCTTGTGCTTATAGCTATAATGCTTGTGCTTACAGTTACATCTTTTCCATCTGTAAGAAAGAAGATGAAGGCTAAGAAGTGGAAACAGTTACAGCGCACAGCATACGTATTCTACGGTCTTATGTATGTACATATAATGCTTATCAATATTCCATATGCAAGACTTGGACTTGGTACTTATATTGCAAATGTTGTTATCTACAGCATAGTCTTCTTAGGATATGCAGCTATGAGAATAGCAAAGGCTGTATCAGTAAAGGCAGCAAGAGCCGGAAAGACATACGGTAAGAAACCAGAGACGGTTCTGTATGGACTGGCATTGGTTATATGTGCAGTGATGACGGTGTCGTGCTTTGCAGGAAGACAGACAGTGTCGGCATCGGAAGACAATGAGGAATGGAACGATTTCTTTAACGAAGAGACAGTTGCAGCAATGGTCAAAGAGATTGAGAGCAGTACGGCTAAGACAGATGCCGAAGGAACAACACAAGAGAGTCTGGAAGAATCTGTTTCATCAGATGGACAGTCAGACTCACAGGCTGGTGGTGTAGGAAATGAAGTGTCGGGAAATAGCAATAATTCCGGTTCGGATAATGTTTCTGGTAATTCATCAGGTAATAGTTCTGACAGTGGTAATCAGTCAGCTCAGCCGGATAATGGTTCTGACAATAGTGGAGAGCTGAGCGGCGGTTCAGGCAGTGATACACCGGCTAATACAAAATTTAAAGCAGATGGAACTTATACAGGTTCCGCTGTGTGTGAGACTTATAACTACAATGTAACGGTTACAATAGTCATATCAGGAGATACGATTACATCGGTTACTGCTGAATCAGAAGCGAGTGCGCAGGATGTGCAGTATTTTAATATGGCAAATGCAAAGGTTCCTGCACAGCTTCTTGCAAATCAGAGTACATCAGGTGTTGACAGTGTTTCTGGGGCTACTAAATCAAGCAATGCCATAAAGAAGGCATTTTACTATGCTTATAAATCGGCTAAGAAGTAGAGCAGATTTGTAATAGAAAAAATTATAAGGAGGCAAAATTCCTCTCCTCACCAATGGGTTCGGATTTTGCTTCGCAAAACAAGGAGGAATTATGAGGAAGAACATTTTTACTAAGATTGCTGCTGTTGCAGCCGCTACTGTTCTTGCAGTTACAGCACTTCCAGCTCTTGTGTCTGATACACATGCAGCAGATGATGAGTATTCATATGTATATGCTGGACTTACATGGCAGGAATACTGGGCTAACGAGGGCGTATATAACGCAGGAGATGTAACATCATCTAATGAGAAGGATACACATGGTGAGTACGATAAAGGCGGTTTTGATACAGTAACAAGAGCTACAACCAATCATGGTCTTCACAGAGGAAGCTACCAGTGCATGGCAACAATTGATACAGAAGATGGTAAGAAGTATGAGCTTGCCGGCTGGAGCAGTGATGGAAAGCAGATGATACTTACAGATGGTACACAGCTTTCATACAACAGAGGTACAATTACTAATGCTGATGGTACAACAACAAAGTTAGTATCATATGAAGTAACTGGTATTAAGTATGTTCCGGTTAAGGTTAAGACATCTGATCTTGCTGATTTTGAGCAGCATTACAGAGTTGTCAAGAATGGTGAGAAGTTATACGGTGGATTCGGTGAGAACAAGCTTAGCTCATATGAGTATACAGCAGCAGTTAATGCAGATACTAACGGACTTAAGACAGCTGTTAAGAATGCAGATGGAACATATTCATTCTCTGCAAGACAGACTGGAAGTGGAAAGTCATTTGCAGAGCAGGATATAAGTGTGGCTGCTAACATTACATCTACAGTAAAAGATGCTACAGGTTCATACGGTGAATTCTTAAGAGTTGATATTAATGGTGATGGTTATGGCGCATTAGGTGCTATGATGCAGGCTGTTAAGTGGACATATTATGGAAATGATGCAACAAGAACAAATGCTGTTGCTACATATGGTACTAAATTCGCAGCAGATAACTGGATGCACAAAGTAATGGGAATCCAGCTTGGACTTACAGATTCAGCACGCTGCCAGTTACCAGCAGGATATGATGGAACAGGTTACTGGTCACTTACTGTATATGCATTAGGATATACTGATACTACAATTGATTTTGAAGCAACTGATGCTAATATCGTTAAGATTAAAGCACCTGTAAGTGATACATCAAAGCTTTCAGCAGCTATTGCAGCAGCAGATGCACTTAACGAAGCTGATTACACAGCCGAGTCTTGGGCAGCTATGAAGCTTGAGTATGAGGAAGCAGTCGATGCACTTGCAGTTGCAGAATATCAGGCAGATGTTGATGAGGCAACAGAGCATCTTACAGCAGCAATCAATGCATTAGTAAAGGTTGATGCAGGTACACCTTCTGATTCAGAAGAGTCTGGAAACACAACTGATGCAGGTACATCAGATACATCTGTATCAAATGTTAAGACTGGTGATTCTAACAACATAATGGCTTACATCGTAGCAGCAGTACTTGCTTTAACAGCAGGTGTAGCAGTAACAGGCAGACGTAAGATTAAGAATGTAAGATAACTGATACGCTAAAATCTAATAAAACTATAAACAAGCCAAAGAACCGGGTCGGAGAGAATCCTTTGTGGGATTTTCTTGCGGCCCGGTTCTTTGTTAATTGTGAGTGAATTAATTTCTATACTTATCAAGTGAGCATTTTGTTGCATTAATAATATCTCGAAGAATATAAAAATCCTGTGTCGAGCAGGAATCCAAAACATTTAGTATTTCTGCTTTGGTAGATAGATTAATACTTGGTGTGTCATAAAGCAGCTCATCAGTCTGTACAGATAAAGCCTCTGCAATATCAACAAATACCGGTAAGCTGAGCTTAGTGTTTCCTGTTTCAATATGGCTTAAATGTGTTGTAGAGATTCCTACTTTTTCAGCCAGTTGTTCCTGTGATAATCCACAGCCTTTTCTGAATTTTCTGATTTTTTGCCCAATCATATAATAATCCATAATACACCTGCCAATAGAATATAATTATACTTGAATTGTATGGTCGGAAATGGTAATATTACATAAACTATATGGGCTATTTTGTGCTTATATAGTTAAAATATTCTGGCGCGAGGTGGAAACATATGAAAAAGAAGTTAAAACAAATAATATGCACTCAGATGTTGCTGGTTATGTCTATACTCAGTATAGGTTGTAAAAATAATCCAACTGTAGAAACGGGAGAAACAGTAAGTAATAGGGAGACAATTTCTACAGAAATAAAAAATACTAATGTGAGTACAGAAAATAACACTGTAAGTATAGGTGAAGTAAAATCCGTTAGATACAGTGGATATAAGGATTATTATTATACTAGCGTTGATGGAAAGGCATATTTATTTGATACAACAGGAAAAATAATAAAAACTTATGCATATGGGGAAGTGTGCCCTACTGAATTTTTTGATGGAATTGCCATAAAAAAAATGGTAGATACAGCTCATAATAATGGATATTATGTTATTACAGATTATGATGGAAATGTAATAACATCTAAATATGTTTCATCAGCAGACCGTTTTTTTAAGATATATAATTTAAATGATGAGCCATTAATAGCTGCATTTGTTTTTAACGATACAGCCACGACAAGTGAAGGACAAGTTGTGTTTAAAACAAAAGATGGAAAAGATAAATATGTATTTAGTACAGAAGATGATAATATGAAGTCTAATGGAATTGATGTATCATATTTAAAAAATACAGATACAAGTTTAAGCTATATGGGCGATGGAATGGTATATTTGCATAATTGGTATAAAAATAGTTATTTTCTAAATCTTGAAACTAAAGAAATTTTTAAAGACACATTTAATGCACATGGAGATTATATTAATGGATATCTTTCTTTTAATGGAAATGGCGGTTGTGGATTGCAATGGCGCTTGCTCAAGATACAAAAATTCTCTTTCTTGACGAACCTACAACATACCTTGATATACGCTATCAATTGCAGATTCTCCGTCTTGTAAAACGGCTGAACAGTGAATTCAACATAACCGTGATTATGGTTTTGCACGACATTAACCAATCGCTCTGTTACAGCGATGAAATCGTTGCAATGCAAAACGGAAAAGTGCTTTCACAGGGTGTGCCGAAAGAGATTATAACACCTAAACTTATTAAAGAGGTTTACGGTGTCACACTTGAAACAGGAGAGATTGGCGGCAAGCCGTTTGTAATACCCGTGTAAAAAAGAAAGGTGGGAATGAAACTGAAACGAGTAACCGAGGATTATCTCAAGACAATTTATATTCTTTCATTAAAGGGACAAGTTCACGCAACAAGATTAGCCGAAGAACTCGGTGTGTCAAAACCGACAGTTTCGGTTTCATTGAAATCCCTTGAAAAAGACGGCTGTATAACCCGTGATGAAAACAGGGCAATTTCTCTCACAAGGTCAGGCAAAAAGATTGCAAAAAATGTTTATGAGCGTCATTGTGTGCTGCGTAAAATGCTCGAAAACCTCGGTGTTGATAAAACAACAGCCACATCCGCCGCCTGACTGATGAAGAAAGAGTAAAAGAAATTGCCAATATGCTAAGTGGGG
>ENA-UEQI01000227-UEQI01000227.1-human-gut-metagenome-genome-assembly--contig:-NODE-227-length-21584-cov-15.018924_pt1 | contig 21584 bp, 9 predicted proteins | sample MGYA00242946_ERZ507945 | MGnify/ENA primary metagenome ERZ507945 (study PRJEB26167, sample SAMN06115467) | human gut metagenome | host: Homo sapiens | place: China:Guangxi | collected 2016-06-08... | reverse complement strand
GGACGATTTTTTCAAAAAGTCAATCTATTTTCATGACGATTTCCGCTTGTTTCTTTTCTACTTTTGTTGCACATTTCACAAATCAGCGACACTTTTCAGAAAAATGATAAGTATTCGTCTCCCCGGACTGCCGATTTTTAAGCAGAAACGTATTTTTACAATGTATTTTGCCGGAATTTCCGCCGATTCCAGCAGTTTTCACAAATTTTACTTTGCGAAACCTTTTTTTCTTGTGCCAGCAAAAAAGCGCCGTATCTGCATTCACAGACACGGCGTTTTTTCAGCTTATTTTACATATTACAGGGCAAAGCCCCGCTGTCTTTTTACAGGAAAGTCACCTGTTGTTTAAGCAATATCGTTGTTCGGCAGAGCCACGATCAGACGAACCAGGAACTTCACCAGAATCACAGAGTCGGTGCCGTCCACAGCGCCGTCTGCATTCACGTCTGCATTTGCACGCTGTGCCTCGTTTGCGCTGACCTGTCCGGAAAGTATCTTGTTCAGCAGAACGACGTCGCAGATGTTGATGCTGCCGTCCTGGTTCACATCGCCGAAGATGGTAGCCGGACGAATGTCGTTGGAGATGAATGTGATCGTTGTGGTAGTTGTTGTTGTTGTCGTGGTTGTAGTGGTAGTCGTTGTCGTGGTGGTTGTTGTAGTGGTAGTGGTTGTTGCAGATGTTGTCGTAGTTGTCTCTGTGGTTGCAGTGGTAGGTGCAGGAGTTGTAGTAGTGGATTCCACATTAGTCGTAGAAGTTGTGGTTTCCGGAGTGGTGGTTGTAGATGCAGTAGTTGTCGTGGTAGGCTCCGGTGTGGTAGTGGTAGTGGTAGTGGTGGTGGTAGTCGTTGTTGTAGTTGTAGTAGTGGTAGTTGTGGTTGCAGATGTTGTCGTGGTGGTGGTTGCGGATGTTGTCGTAGTTGTCGGCTGTTCGCTTGTGGTAGTTACGATCGGACCTTCGTGACCAGTACCGGAAATGGTGAATACTACCTTGACTTTCTGGGTAATGGTTGTCTTGCCCGGCAGATCCTTGATCTTGGTGGACCAGTCATCGTGCAGGTACAGACGTGTTACGCCGGCAGAGCCTTCTTCATAATAGCGTGTGTTGATGGACTTTGCGCCAACGGTGTAATCTGCCAGCTTTTCGCCGTCGATCCATACTTCATCCAGAGAAACCTTGAGGTCTTCGAATGTATCAGTGGTGAAGTTTTCGGTTTCGCCGTCCGGAGCGATCACAACTGCCAGGAACTGTACGGTATTCGTACCGCCGCCTCCGGTAACATCCCAGGAAACGGTATAAGTGCCGTCGCCGGTGATGGGTGTGATTGCTGCGCCTTCGTTTTCGCCGGCAGTCCAGTTCTGATCTGCGCCCAGTCCGCCGATGAAGTATGCCTTACCGATTGCGTCACCCTCCGGTACGCTGGATGTGACAGTGGTAGTGGAGGTTTCAGAAGTGGTTGTTGCGGTGGTGGTCTGTGTGGTCTCGGTGGTCTGATCCGGGTTGTCGTCTACATAGAAGTAGTCGTCGAAGATCACGGTAACAGAACTCATATCGACAGTCACCTTGTCACCGGTTGCGCCGGACCATGTCCACCAGTTCTGGAGCTTCAGATAATCCATCTCCAGAGTACCGGTCACGCTGCTGGTAACATTGCCGTCGTCGTCCTTTTCCAGAACATATTCGTGAGAACCTACGGGAACATCAAAGGTAGAAGTGGTTTCCTTCGGTCCGATGCTGTTGTCCAGGTATGCCCACTGGCTTTCGCCGTTTTCATCAGTCACGTTAAAGCTCATGTTGATGTCGCCGCTGCACTCGGAGGAGTTCTTTGCAGAGGTCATCTTATAATCTACGACAACAGAGCTTACGTGTACGCCCAGTTCCTTGTACGGCTTCAGATCCACATTCAGATATGGCTTGCCGTCCTTATCGGTTTCGGTGATGTCGCTTGCCTGGAATGTGACACGGTCGGTCTTCTGCTTGCCCGGATCTACATTTCCGCCGCTTGCAATGTCGGTGAAGATGCTCTTCAGGCTTTCGTCATACCAGCTCATGTTCTTGCGGCTGAACAGGCAGATCGTGCCGGAGTCGGAGTCATCCCATGCGATAGGGCAAATACCGTCCATCTTATATGCAGTGGAAGTAACAGTCTGATAGAACTTCTGAATGGACTCTTCGTCCTTGTTGTAGGCAGTCTTGTTTACGCCGTACTTGTCAGCGTTGCAGACGCCGTATTCGCCGATGACAACGCCGTAGCCGTTATCGGTGAACTTGGACTTCAGTTCGCCGAAGTCCTTTTCTACCTTGGTCAGATCTGCGGCAGTACCCCATGTCTCCCGGTGACCCCAGGAAGAAGTGGTGTCAGCTACGCAGAAAGTAGACGGTTCATAATAGTGTACGGAAACTGCCAGCATATTGGAGTCGTCCTTCGGCATGGAGAAACTGCTGGACAGTGCCTTTGCGGTGTTGTTGTTGTCTGCCGGGCAGATCAGCAGGCGATCCTTGTTGTTGCCGCCGGTTGCACGGACGGTGTCTACAAATGCCTGGTTATAGGTCATGGCATCGCTGGTAGAGAAGTTGACTTCGTTCATGCCCTCGAATACCAGATGCTCATCATAGCCCTCGAAATAGGTAGCGATCTGTGTCCACAGCTTTTCAAAGGTACCGATCTTGGAGGTATCCTTTTCCCAGTCCTCGTCATGGTGGGTGTTGATGACTGCATACATATCGTTGTCGATACAGTAGTCTACCACTTCCTTGACTCTTGCCAGGTACGCATCGCCTACCGTGCCGTCAAAGCTGTTCATATTTGCTGCACCGGACTTTCCGGTCATATCCCACCAGGTGACAGGAATACGGACGGTGTTAAAGCCAGCCTTCTTGACTTCTTTGATCATGTTCTCTGTGGTAACCACATTGCCCCAGGCGGTCTCGATCTTGCTGGGTGTCAGAGAGCTGTCCCAGGTGTTGGTGGAATCCAGGGCGTTGCCCAGGTTCCAGCCCAGACCCATATCCTCGACCAGTTCCACAGCGGTCTTGTCTGCTGCGGATGCAACAGAAGTACCCAGAGACAGTGCAGTGGTCATGGACAGCCCGATTGCTGCAGCCGTCATGGTGCTGAGCAGTTTCTTCATAAACTTCATGTTATCGAACTCCTTCGTTTTTCGTGCGGCGCAGCCGACAGCCCTCTGCTGCCGCTGCGGCATCACCTTATCCACCTCATTCTACCACCTTTTGTGCAAGCTGTCAAGAGATTTTCGCCAATCACAGGGGTGGTTTTAGTACAAACCGTCAAAATGCACAAATCGTGTTTCATAGAATTGTACAGAATGTTTATGTGCCGCCGGGCGCTTTCCCATAAAAAATCACCCCGGAAACCGGAAAACCGGCTTTCGGGGTGAAGTGCTGTTTTGTCAGCGGCTGCACAGATCGTGCAAACGCAGCGTCTTATTCGTGTGCATTGCCCAGGAATGCAGCGCCGATGATGCCGGCATCGTTGCCCAGCTGGGCGATCACGATCTCGGTATTCTTTGCGGAGTCACGGGTGTAGACTTCCTTCTTGACAATTTCCTTCATGGGAACCAGCAGCGGATCGCCCTCGTTGCAGACGCCGCCGCCGATGCACAGGATATCCGGCTGGAAGATGTTGATGGTGTTGGTGATGCCGGCTGCCAGGTACTTGATGTAGTCGTCTACTACCTGCTTTGCAGTTGCATCGCCGGCACGCATATAGTTGAATGCAGTCCGTGCGGAAATGCGCTCTTCGTCCTTCATGGCGCTGTCCGGATTTGCTGCCAGCGCCTCCTTGGTCATGCGCACCAGACCGGTAGCGGAAGAGTATACCTCAAAGCAGCCCTTTCTGCCGCAGGTACACTGCGGACCGTCTACAGAGATCACGGTGTGACCCACCTCTGCGCCACCGAAGTTGGAGCCGCTGTAGATCTTGCCGTCGATCACAATACCAGCGCCTACGCCGGTACCCAGGGTGATGCAGACTGCATTCTTTGCGCCCTTTGCTGCGCCGGCAACATATTCACCGTATGCAGCAGCGTTGGCGTCGTTTTCGATAAAGGTGGGCTTGCCCAGGGCAGTTTCCAGGTACTTTACCATGGGGGTGTTGTGGAATCCCAGGTTGTTGGAATATTCGATCACGCCGGTGGCGCTGTTTGCAACGCCCGGTGTGCCGACGCCGATCCACTCGATGTCAGCCATGGTCAGACCAGCCTGTTCTGCTGCCTCCTTGGAAACCTTCGCCATATCTGCGGCGATCTCCTCTTCCGGACGGGGCAGGTTTGTCTTGACGCTTGCCTTTGCCAGGATCTCATAGCTCTCGTTGACCACGCCGGCAACAATGTTTGTGCCGCCCAGGTCGATACCAATGTAATACTTCATTTCGTTTCCTCCTAAATATTCAAATCCATTGTATGGAATTGTTAACCTAACTTTTCTTCCACGCCGGTGACAATATACCGGAATCCGCTGCCCTTTACGCTGTATGCGCCCAGACCGGCAGGCAGCAAGACGCTGTCACCCTTTTTCATGGGATAGCTGCCGGATGCTGTTTCCAGCACCGCCTCGCCGTCCAACGCCAGCAGGTGGCGGAACGTCTCTGTTCCCACGGTGAAATGCACTTTGCCGGAAACCTCTACCACGTCCGAGATAAAGTACTTGCAGGACTCCAGTCGGCGGACACTGCCGCCGTCAACCGGCTGTGCCGGATACTGAGCGGTCGGTGCGATGGGGCTGAGGTTCGTCACATCCAGCGCCTTTTCGATGTGCAGCGGACGCAGCTTGCCGTCTGCGCCACGTCTGCCATAGTCATAGACCCGATAGGTGGTGTTGGAGTTCTGCTGGATCTCCGCCAGCAGGATGCCTGCGCCGATGGCGTGGAGCGTGCCGGACGGGATAAAGTACAGCTCGCCCGGCTTGACCTCTACCCGATTCAGGATCTCGGTCAGGGTCTGCTCCTGGATGCGCTTTGCAAACTCCTCTTTGGAGACCGCACGGTTCAGCCCGTAATACAGCGCAGCGCCCGGTGCAGCATCCATGATATACCACATCTCTGTCTTGCCCGGCTCGCCTTCTACCCGCATGGCATAGTCGTCATCCGGATGCACCTGGATGGACAGATCCTGCTTGGCGTCGATCAGCTTAATCAGTACCGGAACGGTGGTGCAGCCGGCGCAGTTTGTGCCGAGAAAACCAGTGCCGTGTTCGTCCAGGTATTCCCGGAGGTTCTTTCCGGCATCTGCCCCGGTGGTCAGAATGCTGCTGCCGTCCTTATGGCAGGCAAGCTCCCAGCTTTCAGCGATCTTGTCGGCATCGCTTTTCTTGCCGTATTCTTCCCGCAGGCGGTTTCCGCCCCAGAGATAGTCCTTGCAGATCCCCTGCAAAAAAATCGGTTCTGTCATAATGGTTCCTTTCTAAAATTCCTGCAGTCCGAACTGTTTCCGGAATTCGTCCATGCTGCCGGCATAGACGTTCAGATCAATATGGGTCTGATAGCCGTCATAGCCCTGCAGTTCTCCGTCGTCCGTATACTGCCAGAATGTCCAGTCGAAATAAGGTTTATAATAATAGTTGCTGATCCAGATGGGATACTCGTCCGCAAAGCTTTTGATATAGGTGCGGTAGGTGTTGGGGGCTGCATAGAGAATGGGCTTTACCCCGTAGTGTTCTTCCAGCAGCTCCAGCATTTCCCGGATATTCTCCTTTGCAGTATCTGTATCCGGCATCACGCCGCCCAGGGACTCATAGAGTTCCACGTCGATCACCGGCGGCAGGGTGTTTTCCGTCACCGGGACGGTCTGGATGAAGTTTTCCGCCTGCGCCCTGCCGCTGTCCTCGAACCGGAAAAAGTGGTATGCGCCCACATAGATCTGCGCCGACTGCGCCGTTTCCCAGTTCTGGGCGAACTGGCTGTCGTTGTGGTCGATGCCCTCGGTGGCTTTGATAAAGCAGAAGTCCACGCCCTGGGATGCCAGCACGTCCCAGTCGATGTTCCCCTGGTAGTAGGACAGATCGACTCCTCGCACCGGATAATCCTGCTTGCTGGGTACATCTGCCGCCTGCCGTCCGGTACTGGTGAGATAGATGTGCAGCAGCCGTCTGCCGCCCACAAAGGCGAACACCAGCCCCGCAAGCACCAGCAGGGTCATGATCCAGCGGAAAATGTATTTTCCGTAATGTTTTCTTCTCACGAGGCAATATCACCCATTACAATGCCACGTCCATCGGTGCAGAAATAAACTCTGCCGTAGACATTGCTGTCCCCGGTGATGTACTTGGGGTTCAGATTGCCGAACTTGTGCTGGTCATCGTTGATCCGGAGCCAAGTCTTGCCCTTGTCCTCGGATTTATAGATGCCATAGCCGTTTTCGCCGTCATCGCCCTCTGCGTAAATCACCGGATAGCTGTTGTCCTTTTTACCTTTTCCGAAACCAATGCTGTCTACCGTGGGCAGGGTCTTTACGGTCTGGAAGCTTTCGCCGCCGTCCTCGGTGTACATAATCATGGTGCTGCTGGAGATCCAGACGTTGCCCTCCTGTCCGAACACGGTCACCGGCTCTGCGGCATCTGCCACCATCTGCCCGGTGGACTCGAAGGTCACGCCGCCGTCCTTGGACACGTAGAACAGTCCGTCACAGGTGGCGTAGAACACCTTGGGGTTCACCCGGTCTGCGGCGATCTTGGCGTTAAAGCCCAGACCTTCTACATAATACCAGGTCTCTCCCAGGTCAGTGGTCACATAGGGCTTTCCGGAGACGCTGTTCGGCACCCAGATGGTGGATCTGCCGTCTGCGGACATTGCCACCTGTCCCCCGGTCGCCGGGTCGGGCTTATGCTTTACGGTCTCCCAGGTTGCGCCGCCGTCTGTGGTGAAATTGATGGTGGTGGTCTTTTCCTCGCTGAGGTATACCGCCGTGTTGGGATTCTGGAATGCCACGTCCAGATCGGTGGGCTTGCCGTTCTTCATAAAGTGGGCATCGTCCGGGCATTTCGTCACGTCCTCATGGGCAAAACCGGTCAGATCTCCCATGATGGAATACAGCTGGGGCGAATTGTCCTTGCTGGGCGGTGCCAGCATCTTGAACACTGCCGTTTCTTCCAGCCCGTAAGCATCAAAGGCAATGGTCACCGGCTCTGTGCCGATCTTGGTCATATTCTCCGTGGAATAGATGGTCGCACCGGTGCCGTACATCACTTCATCCGAATTGAACGGGTTGATGTTCACATCTGCCACCCACCAGCCGGTTTTCGCCTGGTTCTCGCCTCTGCCCCAGTCCAGCCACGCCGCCCGGGAGGTGTCCATCTGGTAGTTGTTTTCCTTGGTATTTAAGTTGAACAGACCGCTCCAGGTCTTGCCGCCGTCTGTGGTATAGTACAGGTTGTCACCGTTGTCCGACCACCAGCCCAGGGTGGAGACCACCACGGCATCCGGGTTCTGGGCATCTACCGAGATGCCGCCGAATCCACCCTGTCTACCGTCGCCCAGGTCAGGCGTGATGTCCGTGAAACTGTCTGCCTTGGTATCGTACACACAGACTGCGCCGGCAGTGGGAGACAGGTTCGGACCGCAGTTGTCGGAATATGCCAGATACAGCTTGCCGTCCGCAGAAAACGATGCGTGCAGGGGATACATTCCCGGTTCGTTTGCCGCCAGCGCCGTCCAGCTTTCGCCGCCGTCTGTACTTTTATAGATACAGGTGCCGTCTGTCATGGCTGCACCCACGTACATATCTGTCGAAGCCGGGTCAAATGTCACCCAGAGAATGCCGATGCTGTTGCTCTCCTGCTTATAGTTGCCCTTTACCGGGAACGAAGTGACCTCTTCCCAGTTCTTGCCGTAGTCAGAGGTTTTCCACAGACCACTGTCACGGCTGCCGAACCAGACCTCCTTGTTGTCGTTGGGATTGACGCACATCCGCTCGCCGCAGCCACGTCCGGACTGGTTGCCGCCGCAGCTGAACGGCGCATCAAAGCGTGTCCAGGTCTCGCCGTAGTCGTCCGAGGCAAACAGCGCCGCATCGTCACTCATATAAGTACCGCCGGCAAAATACACCCGGTTCGGTTCTACCGGGTCGGTCGCCATGCTTTCGATGCCGATATAGCCCCACTCGTCTGCGCCCAGAAAATCGGTGAGCGGCACCCAGTCGGTGTCCTTTTTCCGGCGGTACAGTCCGCCGATATCGGTACGGGCATAGACCAGACCCTCTTCCTTGGGGTTATACTCCATGCCGGTGACATAACCGCCGCCGCCGATGGCAACATTGCTCCAGGTATAAGTTTGGGCGCTGCCCGAAGTACAGCCGGTGCCGATGCCGCAGAGCATGGCGCCGCTCAGCAATACTGCCGTAAGCCGTCCTCGCTTTTTCATGTGTGTGTCCTCCGTATTCCATTGCAGGGAGACTGCAAAAATTTCCTACTTTCTATAATAACCGAAAACGGCGGATTAGTCAATATCTCTTTTCAATTTTTAAGGTGCAAATTAAAAAACGATTATTATCTAAATTGAATGAAATTCGACAAAAAATCATATTGACAAATGTTTTCCTTGTTTTATAATAAAAATATACAATTTAACCATATTATTAAACACAGAAACGCAATTACGTGTCCTCATGGCATGAATAGAGTTGCAGCAAAGCCATCCTATTCAGAGTTTACTTTAATATACAAAAAATATTCACCTTATTACATCTGACCATCGCCGAAATCCTGTATCATAATACTATGTTTTCAAAGGAGGTTATCTATATGAAAAAGAAACATTTTGCTGTTTTAACCTTTGCCCTTTGTTTTTCCCTTCTTTCAACTGCTTGTGGAACATCGAAAAACAGCACTGAATCCACGCAGACACAAAAGGGACTTGTCCTTACAGTCTCCAGCACAGCCGATTTTGTCGATCAAGCCACAACTTTACAAGAGCTAATCGACTCTTCAGACATTGTTGCAAAAGTTAACGTCCAAAAAGTTGATTCCTGTGTTTACAAAGGCACTGATTCTGTTGTTACTTCTATTACCCCAGAAATTTTGGAGATATATAAAGGCACCTATAATGGCGAGACTTTCGATATGTACGGTGGGTATATTAGCTACGCAGAGTATCAAAACGCACCCATTTTTCAAGAGAACGATGACGCTCTGCCTTTCGATACATCAAGTTATTCTGAATCTGAAATCAATAACGCACAACTTTACTGGGACTGGTGCAACGTATATATTCCAAGAGCCGGAGACACACTTCTTTACTTCGGCAAAGTAAGTGACAACAACAACTTTTTCCTTACGAATGCTTATCAAGGACTATTTCATTTAGAAGATGGGAACTGGACAAATCAGGCTTTAATCACTGGTTCACAAACGCAGCAAGAACTGCTCGTCACAGACCTGTTGAACATTTCCGGTTCGTCTGCTGTGGAATCCCCTCAAACCGGAATATCAAAAACAATTGATGCAATTACCTACACCTATCCCGGCAGCGATTACGATACTATGATTTCCATTCCAGAAAGCGCACTCACAGAAGCAATACAAAAAAATATTTCTGATGCAGAATAACAGCAAGAGCGGCAATGCAGCGACATTGTCGCTCTGTTTATTTATCCCCACACCACCGGCAGCGGCGTATCTGCATGGTCACCGATGTGCTTTTCCATCCAGACCATGTGATACCACCGCCCGAACTTATAGCCGCACTGATGGAATTCGCCCACCATCCGGTAGCCCAGCTTTTCGTGGAACCGGATGCTGTCCCGTGTCAGATAGGGGTCGCTTTCGCCCATAGGGCAGGCGATGCAGGCGTTCATATTGAGGAAATGCCGCCGCCGCAGTTCCTGTTCCAGGGCATCGTGGAGCAGTCTGCCGATGCCACGGCGTTTCTGGTGCTGTTCCACATAGATGGAAGTCTCCACCGACCAGTCATAGGCAGCACGGTCGTGAAATTTTCCGGCGTAGGCATAGCCCACCGGCACGCCGTCCTGCTCTGCCACCAGATAGGGGTATTTTTTTAAGGTATCCGCAATGCGGCAGGCAAATTCCGTCTCGGTGGGAATGTCGTATTCAAAGGTGATGGCGGTCTGTGCCACATAGGGCGCATAAATGGCAAGCAGTGCCGGGGCATCTGCCGGAACTGCCGGGCGTATCTGTATGGACATGATGAGTCCTCCTTTGGTGATACTCTGTCTAGGGTACACCTTTTGAGACGGATTGTCAAGACTTTTGGCGCAAAACAGCCCCCAGCGGTGCAAATTCCGCTGAGGGCTGTTTTATTATGTGAAATTGCTTACACTTTCAAAGAAATGCGTTTTAGTTCTTCATCTCGAAGTGTTCGCCCAGGATATCCTTGTTTGCGTCCAGAATCGGCTGGATGCACTCTGCCACGAATTCCTCGGTCTGCTGTTCGCTGCGGCCGGTAAAATTCTCCGGTTTCAGAATCTTGTCCAGGTCTTCCTTGGTAATCATGAACGCCGGGTCTGCCAGGAGCATATCGCACAGGTCGTTATCCAGACCCTCTTCCTTGACGTGCTTGCCGGCAACCATGGAATAGGTGCGGATCTTCTCATGGAGTTCCTGGCGGTTGCCGCCTTTTTCCACTGCGTCCATCATGATGTTTTCGGTTGCCATAAACGGCAGTTCACGCATGATGCGCTGACGAATCATCTTCGGATAAACCACCAGACCGTCGGTGACGTTCAGCATGATGTTCAGAATCGCATCCACTGCCAGGAATGCCTCCGGAACAGAAACACGCTTGTTTGCGGAGTCATCCAGAGTACGTTCAAACCACTGGGTACCTGCGGTGAATGCCGGGTTCAGACTGTCGATCATCACGTAGCGTGCCAGAGAAGTGATACGCTCACAGCGCATGGGGTTGCGCTTGTATGCCATTGCAGAAGAGCCGATCTGGGTCTTTTCAAACGGCTCTTCCATCTCCTTGAAGCTCTGGAGCAGACGCATATCGTTGGAGAACTTGCTGCAGGACTGTGCAATACCGCTGAGGGTTGCCAGAATCTGAGAGTCGATCTTTCTGGAATAGGTCTGACCGGAAACCGGAACGACACCGTCAAAGCCCATTTCCTTGGCGATCTTCGCCTCCAGCTCCTTGACCTTATCGGTATCACCCTTGAACAGCTCCATAAAGGATGCCTGTGTGCCGGTAGTACCCTTGGAACCCAGCAGCTTCAGATTTGCAATACGGTATTCCAGTTCGTTGAAGTCCATGAGCAGCTCGTTCATCCACAGGGTAGCACGCTTGCCCACTGTGGTCAGCTGTGCCGGCTGGAGGTGGGTATATGCCAGCGCCGGCATTGCCTTGTATTCCAGGGCAAAACGGGACAGGTTCGCCAGAACATTAATCATCTTCCGGCGCACGATCTCCAGCGCATCACGCATGATGATGATGTCGGTGTTGTCGCCCACATAGCAGGAAGTTGCACCCAAGTGGATGATGCCGGCAGCCTTCGGGCATACCTGACCGTAAGCGTACACGTGGGACATGACATCGTGGCGGCGGCGCTTTTCCTCTGCCTCGGCAACGTCATAGTCGATGTTGTCGATGTTTGCCTCCAGTTCGTCCACCTGCTCCTGTGTCACCGGCAGACCCAGCTCCATCTCTGCACGAGCCAGAGCCACCCAGAGACGGCGCCAGGTGGAAAACTTCTTGTCTGCGGAGAAAACGTGCTGCATCTCTTCGCTGGCATAGCGGGTGCAGAACGGACTTTCATAACTTGTGGTATTACGCATATTTTTGTACCTCTTTCTTTTGGAATCCGTTGACGGAATCGTTTCTTGTTCTATTATAGCATATTTCGGCAGGATTGGCAAGAGGGCGAAAAAACCGCCCCGACAGGAATGCCCTACCGAGACGGTCTTTCACGATGACGGAGACAGCTCACACGGAAAATGTGTGCCTTATCCGGTCGTTACGTTTTACTTTTTTCTGCGCTTTTTTCCTGTCACGAGCGCTGCAGCCAGTGCAGCGCCTGCCGGGATCAGAAGTGCCGGAAGTGCCTCGCCGGTCTTTGGCGTTGAGGAGACTCTTGTGCTGCCGGAGGACGAACCGGAACTGCTGCCGCTGCTGTTGCTGCGGGTAGTGGTCGTCGTCTGGCTGCTGCCGGCAGTGGTGGATGCAGAATCACTGCTGTCCGTGCCGGTGCCGTCGGTTGTCACCAGGGTTGCCGTTGTGGTCGGCGTATGCTCTCCATTTCCGGCGGTGGTGTTTCTCTCGGTCGTGGTCTCTTCGGCTGTGGTTGTCGTAGTCGTTGTGGTGGTAGTTCCTTCGGTTTCAGAAGTGGTCGTCTCTGTGCCGATGTACTCATCCACCATGACGATTGCCTTTGTGTCTGCACTATATGCGGTGCTTACGATCTGCCATGTACCGTCCTCCTGGACGACAGGTGCGCCGTTCTCATCGACGGCAACTGTCAGCAGCAGCAGATCGCCGTTTTCATCCAGCTGGAAGTAGATCGGCTCTGCAATTGCATAGTCTGCCGGAGCGAGGACTTCGGTCAGGCAGTACGGTACGCCTGTTTCGATGTTGGCAAAGACGTGAGACACGCCCTCTTCCGATACCCACTGGTCGATGACATTGCCCGACTGGTCTGTGATCGTCAGCGTTGCGCCGCCGATCTCCTTGCCGCCTGCGTCACACTTGCGGATGAGATAGCCGTTCGGACGTTCTGTGGTAACGGTGGTGGTTTCTGTTGTTTCTGTGGTCGTTTCTTCGGTTGTGGTCTCTTCGGTAGTCGTATCTTCTGTTTCAGAGGTTGTTGTGATTACTGTGGTTGTGGTCGTTGCTGCTGCGGTCGTAGTGCTTGTTTCCGTTCCGGTCTCCGATACGGTGGTCGTCTCGGTCGGTGCTGTGGTATCCGTCTCCGTTTCCGTTGCAGAAACAGTCGTGGTATCGGCGCTGACAGATGTTGTCGTCTCAGAACCGGTTTCCGAAGTGCTTTCCGACGATGTGCTTACCGCAGAGGTAGTTGTTCCGCTGGTGGTGGTATTGGTCGGACCTGCACTGGATTCTGTAGAACCTGTGGTTGATGTGACAGTACCCGACGCACTGCCGGATGTGGTCACTGTTGTGCCGCTGGTCGTGGTGTTGGTGGGTCCGGCGCTGGTTTGTGTTGCACTAGTGGAAGATACTGTTGCACTGCTGGTGACAGTGACAGTGTCGGTATTGGTCTGGGTTGTAGCGGATGTAGAAGATTCGGTGACAACGGTAACAGACGATACAGTTGTACCGGATACGGTTGCCGTAGTATTGCTTGCGGATACGGTCGAGGTTTCCGTTGTCTGCGTGCCGGATGCAGATTCCGAAGAGGAACTGCTGCCGGATGTCACGCTGCTGGAAACCGATGTGGTTTTTGTTGTAACTGTTGTCTCAGACGAACTGCTGGTTTCCGAGCTGGAGGATGTCACCTTTTTCAGTGCATCGAACATGGTGATAAGACCGGTTGTCTCATCGTATTTGTTCGTCTTGCTCTCACCGACTTCTACGTTCTGCACCTTGCCTTTCACCACTTCAAATGTGATCTTGGTGGTCAGTTCGTAGCCGTCCGGTGCGGCGGTCTCTTCCAGGGTGTACTTGCCGTCCGGAATCTGTTTCAGCAGAATTGCCTTGTCGCCGGATGTCCAGGTGATGACCTTGGAGCCAGCTTCATTGCCTTCGATCTTGCCGTTTTCTGCGGTTACATGGGACAGGTCTGCGCTGCCCTCATAGGTCAGTTTCATACCTGCGCCGGGCAGTTCCTGTGCAGCGTCTCCATTCTCGCCCATCTTTACAATGGATACTTCGGACGGTGCGTCCTTCATAATCACTGCGTTGGCAGATTCGCCCTCTTCCAGGCCCTCACGCTTTGTCACGTTTCCGTGTTCGTCCACCGTAAAGGTCATGGTCTCGGTCTTTCTGGTAAAGCCGTCCGGTGGAGTAACCTCTTCCAGGGTGTATGTGCCTGCCGGCAGATTTGCCAGTGTGACACCGCCCTTAGCTGCGTCAGAAGTCCATGTGATGGTGTTGTCCTTAACCTGGATCGCAGCCACGCTGTCATCGCCGTAAGAGGCTTTTACCTTGGAAAGGTCTGCATCCTTCGGTGCGATCAGTTTCAGTTCTGCGCCGTCCAGTTCCTCTGTACCGTTGATGCTCTGCTTGCCGATCGTAACGCCGGGTTTCAGTGCATCGAACATGGTGATAAGACCGGTGGTCTCATCGTACTTGTTTGTCTTGCTCTCACCGACTTCTACGTTCTGTACCTTGCCGTCAACCACTTCAAACATGATCTTGGTGGTCAGTTCATAGCCGTCCGGTGCAATCGTTTCTTCCAGGGTATACTTGCCGTCCGGGAGCTGTTTCAGCAGAATTGCCTTGTCGCCGGATGTCCAGGTGATGACCTTGGAGCCAGTCGCATTGCCTTCGATCTTGCCGTTTTCTGCGGTTACATGAGACAGATCTGCGCCGCCCTCATAGGTCAGTTTCATATCTGCACCGGGCAGTCCCTGTGCAGCATCTCCGTCCTTGCCCACCTTTACGATGGACACTTCGGATGGTGCATCTTCCATGACAACAGTCTTATCATCCTTTTTCGTCAGATTGTTTACGGTTTCGACCTTGCCGTCTGCGCCGACCACAAAGGTCATGGTCTCAGTCTTTTTGGTAAAGCCGTCCGGAGCAGTGATCTCTTCCAGGGTGTATGTGCCTGCCGGAAGATCGGTCAGCTCTACGCTGCCCTTTGTGCCGTCGGATGTCCAGCTGATGGTTTTGCCATCGTTTTCAATGCCGTCCGTAGACTTGTCGCCGTAAGCATAACCCACCTTGGACAGGTCAACGCCGTCCGGTGCAGTCAGTTTCAGTTCTGCGCCGGTGAGTTCTTCGCCGCCGCCGACTGCCTGCTTACTAACAGAAACCGTTTTCTTGATGCTGTCCTTCATGACGATTTCATTATCGGAAACGTCATATTCCTCAGAAACGGCGGAAGTCTGTGTTACCTGACCATTCTTTATGGTAAAGGTGAAGCTTGTGCTTACCTTATTGTAGCCGTCCGGTGCAGCGACTTCTTCCATGATATATTCGCCGTCCGGCAGACCGATGATGTCAGTCTTGTTTTTGCCGTCTGAAACAAAGGTGATGGTATCGGATGTCTGCGTGTACTTGCCGTAATCGGCGTTGTCCTCCAGGGAGTCTGCCTTTGTCAGCGAAGTTTCTCCACGCTTGACCTCCAGCACATCTGCGTTCAGACTGCCGTCTGTCCGGGTGATCTTGATGGTTGCGCCTGCCAGTTCTGCGGAATCTGCAATGTCCTGCTTGTCCACGCTGATCTGCGAACGGTTAATAGCGGTAACCTTATTTGCCGCAAAAATACAGTTATTATTTTCAATCGGGCTGCCGTCCGGATGATTGGCAACCACATAGCCGCTTTCATCTACGCTGAATGTCACGCTCAGCGGTGCGTAGCCCTTAACTGCAGTCTCTGTCAGAGTGTATTCACCCTTTGCCAGATTTGCAATGGTTTCCGGTGCTGTCAAGGTCTTGGAAAAACCGCCGGGGCCTGTCAGCGTAAACGCACAGTTTGCCATTTCCCTGCCGTCTACATCTACCTTTGCAAATGAAATCTCTACATCGCTCTGGTACGCATCGGTGATGGTCTTATCGCCCGGAATGCCGGCATCCATGGTAACCATGTTGCCGTTGGAATAGCTTGCGACAAAGGTCTTTTTGCCGACTTCTGTCATGCCGCCGTCCGGAACTATTGTGTCTCCGTCCTTGTCCAGCTCAAAGACGTAGTAGGTCTTGCTGCTGTCTAGTCCCTCAAAGGTGACGGACTTACTGCCGTTGTCGCCGGCAGTAATGTTGATGTCTTTCTTTTCAACCAGCTGATAGCTCTCGTCTGCATTCTGCGTATACAGTCCCACCTGGATTGCATGGTCAACTGCCGGTTTGCCGTCCTCGGTTGCGATCTTCGTTACCTTGATTCTTGTGGGATTTTCGGTGGCATTGGTGATGACCGCATCCGCACTGGGTGCATCCTTGGTCAGCAGAATTGCCTGCTCACCGCAGCCATTATAGGAAACGTAGAACGTCGTATCTGTTTTCGTAGTGGGATCCTTGAAATCTGTTACGACGCTCTGGACAAAGGATTTCCCTGCGCCGACACGCTCTTTGCCGTTCATCTCAAAGATGTAATACTCGGTATCAGCGTCCAGACCGTCAAAGGTCACGCTAGAGCCAGCACTAACAGTTTTTGCATCAATCTGTGTATAGGTGTCACCGTTCTTGGTGAACAGTCCCACAGAGAATGCGGGTGTGCTCTTGACATCATCTGCGATCAGCACCTTGCTGACGGTGATGCTGTAGTCGATCTCCTCGGTGTTGGTGATCTCAGTTTTGCCGTCTGCCTGTACTGCCGCCGGTGCTGCCGGTTCGGAGGTATAGCGGATACCGCTGTCTGAGGTGTATTTTGCAAAGTCTGTATCTGCCAGAACGCCGTTGGCATTGGTTTCCAGCACGTAGAAATCCACGCCCTTGGGCACATCTTCAAATATTACGCTGTCCTTGCCTGCCTCGGTGAATGTCAGAGACTGTACCGGCGCATCTTCATAGCGCACATAGTCCCCGGCTGCATTCTTGGTGAACAGGGCAAAATAGAAGGTGTCGCCGGTGACGTTTCCGCCTTCCACGCCTGCCAGTGTCTTGGTCAGCGTGATATTGCCCACATTTTTGGTGTTGGTCACGCCGACAGTCTGGTTCGCCGTGGCATCGGTGGAAATTACATTATCGGTATATTTCGGTGTGTAATTCTGAATCCGGTTGCCCTTGGCGTCGGTTTCCAGGAGATAAACGTTATTGGCGTTGTTCTGCTGCTTGATCGAGGACAGGTCTACGTCCTTCATGGTGACGGAAGCCGCGGTTTTCTGTCCTGCCGGAACGGTGACGGAAATCACATCGCTCAAACGTGTGGTGTAATTTTCGTCAGCAAACAGGGCAAAGTAGAAGGTTGCATCCTTGGTCTCTGCCTCTGTCAGCGTCTTGTTGACGGTCACATCAATGGTGGTGTCCGGTGTCTGTACCCAGACGCCGACCTTTGCCGGCTCTGCCACCATGACGGTGTCGCCCAGAATGCTGGTATTCTGATAGGAGTACGCAAAGCTGTTCCATGCGATATTCTCCTCGCCGGTCTTTGCCACATAGCTGGGAACGGTTGCGGTCACTTTGACAACAGCTTCCTCACCGACCTTGACGGTCGTATCTTGCAACTGGATCCGGAAGTCTACGGTATCGTCAGACTTGATGTTTGTCCAGTTCATGACATCGTTCTGCCCCAGCCAGTCCTTGGAATATTCATCCAGGACGGAGGTCTTGTCGGTGGAGTAGCTGCGTACTGTTTTGTCAATTACATCTGTTCCGTTCACCACAACAGAATCAATGCTCTTGAGTTTCACGCCGAATGCGGAGAAACGCTCATAGCCGGAAACCAGACCCAGGTCTCCCACATAGGGCAGACGGTCGATAATGGTCATGTTTTCCAGATCTACCGGCGAGTTGTTCTTGATGTGGAGTTCATAGGTCACATCTTCGCCCTGCATACCCTGCACATAGTTGTGGGTAGGCTGGCGGCTGTAACCGGTATCGGTAGCCGGGTCCGTGTGCGGTGTGCCGGTGTGGTTCTGGTTGGTGTAGGTAATGGTCTTCCAGGATTCGGTGGTCAGACCAACGATGTTATAGTTTGCGTAGCTCCAGATCTGGTCGTCACGCTTTTCGCCGGCAACCGTATCTTCGGTGGAGAACGGCTGTGTCACGCTGGCATAGCCGGTATTGGTGATGACGCCCTCTTTTTCCTGACCGTCCTTGACGGTGGTGGTGAACTGGAATACAAGGCACTTGTTCGGTGCAAGCGTTGCCTTGCCCAGCTTGTCCGCATAAATAATCAGTTTCGAACCGTCGATCTTGTAGGCATCGCGGGGAACAGGCGTGCCGCTTTCCAGCAGACCAGTCTTGTCGTTTGCCTTAAATGTGGAACTGCCGTCGCTGTTATACGTCAGATCCAGCACCTGATAGGTCATCTGCAAACCGGTTTCGTTGCTGAACTGGTAGGTTGCCGGCAGATTGTCGGTCAGTGTCACGCCGTCCAGTTTCAGGTCTGCCACATCGGTGGAGTTGCCTCTGCCGTTGTACAGCACAGTCTGCCAGATCAGGGTATCACCGGCAGTGATGTAGCCGTTTCCTACCGGCTCAGCAGTGTCATCATAGGTCTGTCCTGCAAAGGAAGCTACTGCCAGTTTGGCGAAACCGGGTGCGGGAGTGGTTTTGGTGAAGCTGATGTCCACCTTATCCTCCGGCGAGATCACACGGTCACTGCCGCCATTTTTGCCCTCCACCACTGTCACCTTGGAAAGGGTGTTTGTCAGTGTGACTTTTTTCGCCGTGCTGTTTGCCAGTTCCTGTGCCTTGTCGGCGGTCAGCTTGGCTTGGTAAGTCAACTTTACGCCACCGCCATACTGATATGCAAATTTTTCTGTGGAAACAAATGTAAAGGTCAGCGTCTGTCCAACTTGAGTTGCCTGAATGCCACTCAAAGCTGTATAATTTGCAGTTCCCTCTACACTATTTGGCACATATTCCATGCCGTCCGGCAGCGTATCTTCTACAACGATCGTTTTCCCAGCATAGTCATTATTTGAACCAGAAAGTGCCAAGCTGTAGCTAAATGTTTTCTTCTCCAGATCTGCCGCTGTCATACCAACGATATTGGTCGTTTTGTCCGCACTATTTGTCAGTGACTTTTTCGCCTCAAAAACAGTATTGCTTACTGGATTCAAAATCATGTCATGTGCATACCAAGTTACAGTTTTGCTTCCGTGTTCGTTTACAGTCAGACCGCCTACTGCGGTATAGTTATAGACACCTCTCTGTGTTCCGAACTTTGTTTCAAATGCACTTAATGTCTGCATCAATGCACTATTATTCAGATTAGTACCATCACCATACCCCTGAATTCCCCTTTTTTCAGAAGCGTAGTCATTATTTGTATTAGTGACATCGTTTCCAAGTACCACGTATTCCACTGTCACTGATTCGCCAGCCGCCAGATTGATTCCCATAATATTAAAGGTTTCAACCGCATAGCCTCCACCATCAATTTTATTTTGCTCTACAGTAACAGTCTGAATTCTGGGGTTAGACGCATTGCCGTTAATTGCAACGACTTTCAGAACATCAGAAGCTTCCCACTTCAACGTTGTACCATAATCATATAAGTACAGGTTTTCCATGGTCGTGGTTCCGTGGTTGGTAAAAGTCGCCTGATATGTCAGCTTATCACCATTTACAATTTCTGTTGTATCATCTGCTGGTATACCATTTACTGCAATGATTTTCTTTTGCAAGCTATATTTGCTTAAATCTTCACCGCCGTAAATAGTATGCGTCGCAGTACCCTTTACTTCCGCACCTTCATATACTTTTGCGGTATTTGTCAGTGCTGCGGCTGTTGCAGAATCTTCCACATTTGCATATACTGTCAGAGTAATTGACTCCCCTTTTGGAACAGTAATCGTTCCGCCGGCAGTCAATGTTTTTGTATCAACGGAAGTAATATTTTCTGTGGTGTCGTCTGATAAGGTCAAAATGCCATATGCACCACTATTTTCACGGAATGTCATGCCGTCCGGCAAGATGTCCTCTATTTTCACATTTTCAGCATCTGCTTCACCATTATTCGTTACTGTAATTGTGTAAACAACATCTTTTGCCGTGCCAAATGTGTAATTGCCGACATCTGCCGTCTTCGTGATTCCCAGCTGTGCTTTCGGTCTATCCGGTGTAAACTTCACTTTATTTGACGGCTTTCCGTCTACGGTTGCAACATTGGAAATTTCTCCGTTCACGCCGTCTTTGATTGTACCAGTTACCGTGATCTGTACTGTCTTTCCTGCCGGAACGTCAATTTTGCCCGGGAAATCAGCCACTGCAGCACCATCTACCTTATAAGTCATATTTTCCAGATACTGCAGCAAGTTCGCATCAGAAACAGCAACATCTTTCGCATCCTTTGCACCGGAATTGGTGACAGAAATGGTATAAGTAGCAGTCTGCCCGGAAATGTCTGTGTAGTACTTCTGTCCCAGGTTCTTACCATTATAGATAACAGAACCACTCTTCACCGGCGTTTCAATCACAGCCTCATCCTTTTTCACCTGGATGGTCTTTTCCGCTTTTTCGCCGTGGTTTCCGGTAACGGTATTGGTCAGCGCCACGGTTTCGTCCTTGTCCACGGTACACTCGATTTCCTTGGTGACGCTCTTTCCGGCAGGTACGGCAATGCCTGTCCAGGCAGTGTCCCCGGTCGGTGTCAGTCCGTCCGGCAGGGTATCCGTGATATCGATATCACCATCCATATCGCCGGTGTTGGTCACGGTAATGACAAACTTGACCTTATCGCCTTTTAAGTAGTATGCCTTTTCATTTTCCACCGTTTTGCTCAGACTGAACTGCGGTCCCTTGGGTGCGCTGACTGTCAGTTCCACGCTGTTTCCGCCGATGGACTTTTCCGCTGCATTGTCCCCGTAGGGCTTGCCGGAAACGCTCAGATCGTTGGTGACCTTGCCGTCTGCTGTACCGTTCATCTTTACGGTACTGCTGTTCAGCGGCAGTGCCACATTCAGACGCACTGCCGGCATCTCGGCGTTCTCGTTCTTGCTGTTCAGCACAAAAGAGATGTCTGCCTTTGCGCCTTTTACGGTGACGGTGGGTTCTGCATCATAGCCTGCCGCCTGGATCGCCGACTTTACGGCGTTCCGGATGGCATCTGCTGCATCGTCGTCCAGGAATGTCATGTTTTCCAGGCTGATCGTATCCTGGAAGGTCAGGCTCTTCACCCACTCTGCGCCTTTTTTCTGGGACGCATTGTTGGAAGAGGCGCTGAGCGTATAGTTCACCGAAGTGCCGCCTGCAATGTCGCTGGCTTTCAGACTGGTGCGGTCCTCGCTCTTGGACGCATTCCAGTTCATGGCTGCAATTGCGGTGATCGTATTGGACACGCTCTTTCCGGAGCCATCCTGTGAGATACGCACCTCTGCGACGGTGCCGTTCGGCGTTTTGCCGTTCCGGAACTTCGCCTGGAGCCGGATCTGCTTGGTCTGACCGTTGTCAATACTGAATGTAATATACCGGCTGCCGTCCGGATTGACGTGCAGTACATATCCGTTGTACACTGCGCCGTCCCGGAAACCGTTTCCGGCAAAGTTGGGCAGCAGAAGATTCTGGTCGGTGATCTCGATCCGATAGGTGTCTTCTTCACCCTCATTGACATTGTTTCCGGAGATCGTCGCCATCAGATAGAACAGATCGCCGGATTCTACGCCTTCTTTGCCTTTCTCAGGATCAGGAATAGGGTTGTACTTACTGTCCCGAAATTCTATGCTGGAATTTGTCAATACCAGCGGTCCGCTCGCTTTCGCATTTTCTGCCGCCGACGCAAAGAACGCCGACGGAATGCAAGTCACGATCATCAAAACTGCCAGCAAGACGCTGATCACGCTTGCCCGCATATGCCTTGTTTTTTCTGCCTGCATAAAAAAACTCCTCTCATTGCGGGAA
>ENA-UEQI01000225-UEQI01000225.1-human-gut-metagenome-genome-assembly--contig:-NODE-225-length-21638-cov-19.774083_pt1 | contig 21638 bp, 18 predicted proteins | sample MGYA00242946_ERZ507945 | MGnify/ENA primary metagenome ERZ507945 (study PRJEB26167, sample SAMN06115467) | human gut metagenome | host: Homo sapiens | place: China:Guangxi | collected 2016-06-08... | reverse complement strand
AGGATATTCGGTGCGATCCGGTTTCCAGCCGCTCGCCTCCTGTTCACGGGTTGCTCCCATCTGGAATGTTCCTCCATCTACTTTTACCATGGTAAAAGAACAGTTCTTAAATGTAATTTCTTTTACCGGAACATTCTGTTCGTTTTTCGAATGTCCTTCGTCATCATCTTTGCTGCATGCGACCAGACAGATCGCCAAGAACGGCAGCAGAATACGGTTTTGTTTCATTTTGATAGATTGGTTAAGGGTTAAGAGTCAATAAAAAACGCGGACAAATTCCTTTATCCACGTCGGAGGTATTGGACGACCTACAAGTAAGATGAAAGAAATGCCCGCGCCGTAAAACAGCACGAGCATCGCCTTTAGTCCCTTACTTGTTAGAAAGTGTCCAATTTTCCGACGTAAGAAGAAAAGCCGATGCACTTTTTATATGTCGTGTGCCCGCAGGCACGGAGTTGAAAGGTTGTTTTCTACTGCTTCATAGGCGTCGCGGTTTGGTGTTTGATCGTACAAATATAAGCAATTCTGAATTCTGAATTGTAAATTCTGAATTATTTCCTGTCCGCAGGACGGTAAATAAGCGCCACGGCGGAGACGGAGATGCCTTCCTCGCGCCCCTCGAAGCCCAGATGCTCCGTGGTCGTGGCCTTGACCGACACCCGGTCGTCGTCTACGCCCATTGCGCCGGCCATCGCACGGCGCATGGCGTCGATGTGCGGCCGCAACCTGGGCTGCTGGGCGCGGATCGTGCAGTCCACGTTCCCGATCTCGTAGCCCTTTTCGCGCAGCAGTTCCGCCACGCGGCGCAGCAGGATCTTCGAGTCGATGCCCGCAAAATCGACCGACGTGTCGGGAAAGTGCAGCCCGATGTCGCCCAGCGCCGCGGCGCCCAGCAGAGCGTCGCACAGGGCGTGGATCGCCACGTCTCCGTCCGAGTGGGCGACGCACCCTTTCGTGTGGGCGATCTCCACGCCTCCCAGAACCAGCGGCAGGCCGTCGGCCAGAGCGTGTACGTCGTATCCGTGTCCTATTCTGAAATCCATTCGTTCCCGTATTTTATATTGTCAAAGTTACGGATTTTTTCCTAACTTTGCAAAAATGCAAAAATCTATGTCGGAAATAACCTCTTTGGAACCGCGTCTTGTCTGGGAACAGTTCGACGCCATCACGCGTGTGCCGCGTCCTTCGAAGAAGGAGGGCAAAATCATTGATTTTCTGGTCGATTTCGCCAAAAAGCACCATATCGAATATAAAAAGGACGCCATCGGCAACGTCGTGATGCGCAAGCCCGCCACGCCGGGCATGGAGGAGCGCGCAGCCGTGATCCTCCAGTCGCACATGGACATGGTCTGCGAAAAGAACTCCGATGTGGAGTTCGACTTCGACAACGATCCCATCCGCACGCGTATCGACGGCGAGTGGGTCCGGGCCGAAGGTACGACGCTGGGCGCCGACTGCGGTATCGGCATGGCCGCCGCGCTGGCCGTGATGCTCGACGAGACGGTGGAGCACGGTCCCGTCGAAGCGCTGTTCACCGTCGACGAGGAGACGGGCCTCACGGGTGCGTTCGAGCTGGGCGAGGGGATGCTCACGGGCAAATACCTCGTCAACCTCGATTCGGAGGACGAGGGCGAAATCTTCATCGGCTGTGCGGGCGGCATCGACACCATCGCCACGTTCCACTACACGATGGAGCCGTCGCCGAAGAACTACACGTTCTTCCGTGTCGACGTGTCGGACCTTCAGGGCGGACACTCGGGCGACGACATCGACAAGGGCCGCGTCAACTCGAACAAGACCGTGGCGCGCCTGCTGTGGGACGGCATGCAGTCGTTCGAACTCAAACTGTGCTATTTCAACGGCGGCAACCTCCGCAATGCCATTCCCCGCGAGGCTTACGCCATCTTCGGCGTTCCGGCCCGCTTCAAGGAGGAGTTCGTCAAGCGTTACAACCTTTTCGCCGCGGACCTCGAAGCCGAATTCCGCTTCCGCGAACCCAATTTCAAAATCACGCTCAACGAGATGCCCCACGTCGACGAGGTGCTCGACAGCAGGACGCAGTCGGCGCTGGTCTACTCGTTGGTGGGCGTTCCCAACGGGGTCGTGGCCATGTCGTTCGCCGTTCCGGGGCTGGTCGAGACCTCGACGAACCTCGCTTCGGTGAAGTTCGCGGAGGGCAACCGCATCGTCGTCACCTCGTCGCAGCGGTCGTCGGTCGAGAGCGCCAAGACCTACGTGATGCAGATGGTCGAGTCGGTCTTCGCGCTGGCGGGCGCCGACGTGGCCCATTCCGACGGCTATCCGGGCTGGATGCCCGACCCGCAGTCGAAGCTGCTGGAGGTCACCGTCGATGCCTACAGACGGCTGTTCGGCTCCGAACCCAAGGTCCGCGCCATCCATGCCGGGCTGGAGTGCGGTCTGTTCCTCGAAAAGTATCCCGATCTGGAGATGGTCTCCTTCGGTCCGACGCTCCGCGGCGTGCATTCGCCCGACGAACGGCTCGAAATCGCCACGGTTCCCAAGTTCTGGAAACTGCTGACCGAAGTCCTGAAAACAATCTGATTCCGATTCCGGCGTCCCCGCTGCGGGGACGCCGGAATTTGTCATGCCCCATCCCCGTCTGACGCTGCTCCTGCCGTGTCGCGACGGCTTTTCTGTTTGCCGGACCGTTTTGCCGCGCTGCATGCGATCCGGTTTTGAATCGTCGGACTTTTTGCTATCTTTGTGTTCTGTAAAGTCGCAAAGATATGCTGAAAAGCTGTTGTGCCCTGTTGTTTCTCCTGTTTCCGTGTGCGGCGGCGGCCCAGTACCCCGGCGACGAATACTATCCCTATGCCGAACGCGAGGAGCGGCGCGAACTGCTCACGACCGATTCGACGCTCTTCTACCGCGCCGTGCAGTCCCCTTCGGACCTCTACGGCCTTCGCACCGGTTTCAACCTGCCGCAGGTCGCGCTCCGGCGCCGCGGACTGGATTACACCCTGGAACGCACGTCGCTCATGGGCGTTGCGGTTTCCTACCGTTACCTCGCGGCGCTGCGCCTGCTCGGGGCCGAAGAACAGCGCTATGCGGGGCTTGCCGCCGCGCCCGGGGAACCGGCTGCGGCGGGCGGCATGCGGGCGTTCCGGTTTTCGGACGGGGAGCCGTTGCAGCCTTTTCTGGCTTCGGTCCGCTTCACCGACCGCAATTACCTCGTGGGAGCGAAAGCCGCCGTCTCGGCGTCGCCGGGCGACGGCTGGCGCATTTCGGCGGCTCTCGACGCCCGCTCCGGCCGCGACATGCACGTCGAAGGGGTCTTCACCAATGCCGTGACCGCCGGACTGCGCCTTGCCCGGCGTTTCGGCGAAGGGCACGAACTCTCCGTGCTGTGTATCGTGCCGCCCTCGGTGCGGGGCACGCGCCTCTCCTCTTCGGAGGAGGCTTTCACGCTCACGGGCGACCGTCTCTACAACCCGGCGTGGGGCTGGCAGGACGGCAGGGTGCGCAACTCCCGCGTGCGGCGCGAGACGGTTCCGCTGGCCCTGGCCGCCTATGCCGTGCCGCTGTCGGCTTCGACCTCGCTTGCCGCCACGCTTGCCGCCGAGGCGGGCGTCGCGAAGTACAGCATGCTCGACTGGTACGACGCCCGCACGCCGATGCCCGACAATTACCGGTATCTGCCCAGCTATACGGGCGACCGGGAGACCGAGCAGGCGTGGCTCGCCCGCGATCCGCGCTACACGCAGATCGACTGGGACGAGCTGATCCGCCAGAACCGCATGGCGGGCGGACATGCGGTCTATGCGTTGGAAGACCGTGTCGAACGGCTCTGCAACCTCGCTTTCGACGCGTCGTTCGCCACCGAAGCCGACGCCCGGCTGACGCTCCGCTACGGAGTTTCGCTCCGCCGCGAAAACACCCGTTCCTACAAGCAGATGCGCGATCTGCTGGGCGCCGGGTACGTTACCGACATCGACCGCTTCCTGATCGACGACGACACGTACAGCAATCTGTTGCAGAACGACCTGCGGCATCCCGGACGGACGGTCCGCGAGGGCGACCGCTTCGGCTACGATTATGCGCTGACGCTGCGCGGGGCTGCGCTCCGCTTGCAGGCCGATTACCGCTCCGACCGTTTCCGGGCCGATCTTTCGGTCGTGCTGGGGAGCGATGCCGTCAGCCGCCGGGGCTATTACGAGAAGGAACTTTTTCCCGGCGGGCAGTCCTACGGCCCTTCGCGCGTCATGCGGTTCACGCCCTACACGCTCAAGGTCGCGGCGGGCTGGGCCTTCACCCCGCGCCGCTATATCGAAATCGCCGCCGCGGCCGCCGCCCGGACCCCTCGGGCCGGGGATCTTTTCTTTCAGCCGCTCTATAACAACCGTACGGTCGACAACCCCGTGCCCGAACGCATCTACGCCGCCGAACTCAACTGCCGCCTGACGGGACCCGTCGTCGATTTTCAGGCGGCGTTCTTCGCTGCCATGACGCTCGACGGCATCGAGACACGGACGTATTACGACGACATGGCCTCGGTCTACTGCGACATGGCCGTGACGGGCGTCGGGCGCATGTCCTGCGGCGCGGAGGCCGCGGCCGACATCCGGCTGTCCTACCGCTGGCTGCTGTCGCTGGCCGCTTCGGCCGGACGCTACGAATACATTCGCGATCCGCGCGTCACGGTGCTCTCCGACGTGGATAACTCGGCCGTCGACGTGCAGGCCGTGAGCCGTATGGGCGGCTGCGAGACGGGCGGCGCCCCGCAGCTGACCGCTCTGGCGGAGATCTCCTGGTTCGGCCCGAAAGGGTGGGGATGCCGCGCTTCGGCAGGATATGCCGGGCGGCGTTACGTCGAACCGATGCCCCTGCGCCGCACCGACCGCATCGCGAGTCAGGGCGGTATCACACGGGAGTTTTTCGACGCCTTCACCCGGCAGGAGCGGCTGCCGGACGCCTTCACGCTCGATGCCGCGCTGTTCAAGTCGTTCCGGTTCGAACGTTCGCGGCTCACCGCGTCGCTGATGCTGCGCAACCTGACGGGCGAGGCCGATACGGTCTATGGCGGCTACGAGTCGCTGCGCGTGCGCCGCATCCGCCCGGGCGACGACACGCTCTACGCGCCCCACGCCTCGCGCTGCACCTATGCGTGGCCCCGTTCGTTCTATCTTACAATCTCTTACCGGTTTTGATCCGCACGTAAAAAAACGTCCGGATTTTTTGGATTTCCTCGTTAAATTCGTATTTTGGAGAGGCAAAAACCTTAAAAACTTTCAGATCCATGATTATCGGTATTCCAAAAGAGATCAAGAACAACGAGAATCGCGTTGCTCTTACCCCCGCAGGCGCCCGGGAGCTTGTCAAACGGGGACACAAAGTTTATGTGCAGGCTACGGCCGGTGTGAACAGCGGATTTGCCGATGATGCCTACACGGCCGTCGGGGCGGAGATGCTTCCCTCGATCGAGGAGGTCTACGCCCGGGCGGAAATGATCGTCAAGGTCAAGGAACCGGTGGCTCCCGAGTACAAACTCATCCGCAGGGACCAGCTGGTTTTCACCTTCTTCCACTTCGCCAGCAGCGAACCCCTCACCCGTGCGATGGTCGACAGCGGGGCGGTCTGCTGTGCCTATGAGACCGTCGAGCGCGCCGACCGTTCGCTGCCGCTGCTGATCCCGATGTCGGAGGTCGCGGGGCGCATGGCCGCGCAGGAGGGACGCTATTTCCTCGAAAAACCCCGCGGCGGCAAGGGCGTGCTGCTGGGCGGCGTGCCGGGCGTGAAGCCCGCCAAGGTCTTCGTCATCGGTGCGGGCGTTGTCGGAACGGCTGCGGCGCGCACCGCTGCCGGAACGGGGGCCGACGTGACGATCTGCGACATTTCGCTCCAGCGGCTGACCTATCTGGCCGACGTGATGCCCCGCAACGTCAAGACGCTGATGTCTTCCGAATACAACATCCGCGAGGAACTGAAGCATGCCGACCTGGTGGTCGGCTCGGTGCTGATTCCGGGAGCCAAGGCCCCGAAGCTCGTCACGCGCGACATGCTCCGGGAGATGGAGCCGGGAACGGTGATGGTCGACGTGGCCATCGACCAGGGCGGCTGTTTCGAGACTTCGCGCCCCACCACGCACGAGGACCCGGTCTATTACGTCGACGGCATCCTGCACTACTGCGTGGCCAACATTCCGGGCGCCGTGCCCCGCACCTCGACCCTCGCGCTTACGAACGCGACGCTTCCCTACACCATCCAGCTTGCCGACAAGGGCTGGCGGCGCGCCGCACAGGAGAATCCCGAGCTGGCGTTGGGGCTGAACATCATCGGCGGCAGGGTGGTCTGCAAACCCGTGGCCGACGCCTGGGGGCTGCCTTACGAACCGTTGGCGCTGTAACCTGCCGGGGCGGTAATCCGCAGGCGTTGTAACCTGCCGGCCTGTTTTGCGGCGGCCTTCCTGTCCATCCGGGACGGGGAGGCCGCCGGTGTGTAATTATCCGACTTTTTGGACGATTTGTTTTTGAAATTATTAAATAATTCATATATTTGCAAGAGAGCAAGGCAGTTACGTAGGTCGTTTCGGTTTCATTCCGGTTGGAATGCGTCGCTAAAAGCGTCGAATCTTCAAGTCCGGCGACTGTTTTTGTTACGGATCGTAAGCAATACAGAAAGTCAGGGTGGCGTTTGCCGCACGGAAAGCGTGGGGCGGCGTCATTAAGTTTTATTCGATAAAGAGGTTAGTATGAGTGAGAGATTGTACATTTTCGACACCACGCTGCGCGACGGTGAGCAGGTCCCCGGTTGTCAGTTGAACACCACCGAAAAAATTGAAGTCGCCAAGCTGCTCGAAAGCCTCGGCGTAGACGTCATCGAGGCGGGATTTCCCATCTCCAGCCCCGGTGATTTCAACTCCGTGCTGGAGATTTCCAAGGCCGTTTCCGAGCCGACGATCTGCGCGCTGACCCGCGCCGTGAAGAAGGACATCGACGTTGCGGCCGATGCGCTGCGGCTGGCCAGGCGCAAGCGTATCCATACGGGCATCGGCGTTTCGCCGCAGCATATCTACGACAAACTGCGTTCCACGCCCGAGAAGATCGTCGAATCTGCCGTCGAGGCGGTGAAATATGCCAAACGCTACGTCGAGGACGTGGAGTTCTATGCCGAGGACGCCGGGCGCGCCGACGTCGAGTACCTCGCCCGCGTGGTCGAGGCGGTCATCCGGGCCGGCGCGACGGTGGTCAATATCCCCGACACGACGGGCTACTGTCTTCCGAACGAATACGGCGCGAAGATCAAATACCTCGTGGACAACGTTCCCAACATCGACCGGGCGATCATTTCGACCCACTGCCACAACGATCTGGGCATGGCTACGGCCAATACGCTGAGCGGCATCCTGAACGGCGCACGGCAGGCCGAGGTCACGATCAACGGCATCGGCGAACGGGCCGGCAACACCTCGCTCGAAGAGGTGGTGATGACGCTCCGCTGCCACAAGGACGTGGCCGTCGACACGAACATCAATTCGCGCCTGATCACCAAGGCCTCGCACCTGGTGTCGAGCCTGATGAACATGCCCGTGCAGCCCAACAAGGCCATCGTGGGCCGCAACGCCTTCGCCCATTCGTCGGGCATCCATCAGGACGGCGTGCTCAAGCAGCGTCAGACCTACGAGATCATCGACCCGCAGGACATCGGGCTGAACGAGTCGGTCATCGCCCTCACGGCCCGCAGCGGGCGCGCGGCCCTCGTGCACCGGCTCGAACTGCTGGGCTACGACCTCACGCAGGAGGAATTGGACGCCACGTACGAGAAATTCCTCGCTCTGGCCGACCGGAAGAAGGAGATTCACGACTACGACCTGTTGTATCTCGTGGGCGACATCGACCGCATGAAGCAGCAGTCCATTTCGTTGAAATTCATGCAGGTGACCACCGGGACGCTGGTTCCGACGGCTACCGTGGTGCTGAAATTCGGCGACCACGAACGCATGTCCACCGCCACGGGCAACGGTCCGGTCGACGCGGCGGTCTCGGCCATCAAGAAACTGATCAACGAGAAGGTGGTGCTTGCGGAGTTCCTGATGCAGGCCATCACGCGCGGTTCGAACGACGTGGGCCGCGTGCATGTGCAGGTCGAGTGCGGCAGCCGCACGGTCCACGGATTCGGCGCGCACACCGACACCACGCGGGCTTCGATCGAGGCGTTCCTCGACGCGCTGCGCGCACTCAACGTAACCGAAAAAATCGAGGAGGAGGATTGATATGGGACGAACGCTTCTGGACAAGATATGGGACGCGCACACGGTGCGTGTCGAGGACGGCGGCCGCTGCGTGCTCTACATCGACCGGCAGTATATCCACGAGGTGACGTCGCCCGTGGCTTTCGCGGGGATCGAACGCCGCGGCTTCGGCGTCGCGCGTCCGGCGCAGATCACGGCCACGGCCGACCATAACATCCCGACCGTCGACCAGCACCTTCCGATCGGGGAGCCGGAGTCGCGGCGGCAGGTCGAGACGCTGGCCGAGAACTGCGCCCGCCACGGCATCGAGCACTTCGGCGTGGGACACCCCAGGCAGGGCATCGTGCACATCATCGGCCCCGAGCTGGGATTCACCCAGCCGGGCATGACGATCGTCTGCGGCGACAGCCACACTTCGACCCACGGAGCTTTGGGCGCCGTGGCGTTCGGCGTGGGGACTTCGGAGGTCGAAATGGTCTTCGCCAGCCAGTGCATCCTCCAGACCAAACCCCGCACGATGCGCATTACGGTCGACGGCGCGCTGCGTCCGGGCGTCGAGGCCAAGGATGTCATCCTCTATATCATCTCGAAACTCACCGCTTCGGGCGGCACGGGCCATTTCATCGAGTTTGCCGGCAGCACGATCCGTTCGCTCTCGATGGAGGGCCGCATGACGGTCTGCAACATGAGCATCGAGTGCGGCGCGCGCGGCGGCATGATCGCCCCCGACGAGAAGACCTTCGAATACCTCCGGGGCCGCGAACGCGCTCCGCAGGGAGCCGCCTACGACGAGGCCGTGGCCCGCTGGCGGGAACTTTACAGCGATGCGGACGCGGTTTTCGACAGGGAGTACCGCTTCGACGCCGCGGACATCGCCCCGATGATCACCTACGGAACCAATCCCGGAATGGGGATGGCCGTCGACGGGACGATTCCCGCCGACGCCGATCCCAAGGCGTTGGAGTACATGGGTTTCAGACCCGGGGAGCGGATGTTGGGCAAAGCGGTCGACTACGTGTTCGTCGGCAGTTGCACCAACGGCCGCATCGAGGACCTGCGCCGTTTCGCCCGTCTGGTCGAAGGCCGCCGCAAGGCGGACAACATCACCGCATGGATCGTTCCCGGCTCGAAGGGCGTCGAGGCCGCCGCGCGGGCCGAGGGACTGGACCGCATCCTCGCCGCAGCGGGTTTCGAACTCCGCCAGCCGGGCTGTTCGGCGTGCCTGGCGATGAACGCCGACAAGATTCCGGCGGGCAAATACAGCGTTTCGACCTCGAACCGCAATTTCGAGGGCCGGCAGGGGCCCGGCGCCCGTACGATGCTGTCGGGTGTGGCCGTTGCCGCCGCCGCCGCGGTGACGGGCGTGATTTCCGATCCGCGCGAAGTGTTCGATATGTAAAAGATTATCATTATGTCCATACCCAAATTCGTAACCTTCACCTCGGGGGCCGTTCCCGTCGAGGTGGAAAACATAGATACCGACCAGATCATCCCGGCGCGCTTTCTGAAAGCCACCGAACGCAAGGGCTTCGGCGACAACCTTTTCCGCGACTGGCGTTACGACGCCGCGGGACAGCGGATCGCTTCGTTCCCTTTGAACGATCCCCGCTACGAGGGGCGAATCCTCGTCGCCGGGCACAATTTCGGCTGCGGAAGTTCGCGCGAGCATGCCGCCTGGGCCATCGCCGACTACGGTTTCCGCGTCGTGGTGTCGAGCTTCTTCGCCGACATCTTCCGCAACAACGCCCTGAATAACGGCCTGCTGCCGATCCGTGTGAGCGAGGAGTTTCTGAAAGCTGTTTTCGGCGAGATCCGGCGCGACCCGAAGGCGCAGTTCACCGTCGATCTGGGCAACCAGACGCTGACCATCGTGTCGGACGGGCGCAGCGAGGGTTTCGAGATCGACGCCTACAAGAAACGCTGTCTCGAAAACGGCTACGACGACGTGGACTACCTGCGCAGTATCGCCGACCGGATCGAGGCCTTCGAAGCCGCCCGCAAATAGCCTGCGCCGATGTTTCCCCCGGTTGAAATCATGGACACCACGCTGCGCGACGGCGAGCAGACCTCGGGCGTCTCCTTCAACGCCCGTGAAAAACTCTCCATCGCCCGGCTGTTGCTGGAGGAACTGCACGTAAGCCGCATCGAGATCGCCTCGGCGCGGGTCTCGCAGGGCGAACAGCAGGCCGTGCGCGCCATCGCCGAATGGGCTGCCGCCAAGGGCTATGCCGACCGTGTGGAAGCGCTGGGATTCATCGACGGCGGGGTGTCGCTCGACTGGCTCGGGACCGCCGGATGCCGCGTGGTCAACCTGCTGGCCAAAGGTTCGCGGAAACATTGCGAGGGGCAGCTGCGCCGCACGCCCGAACGGCATCTGGAGGATGTGCGCGCCGAGATCCTTGCGGCCGTCGACCGCGGGATGAAGGTGAACCTCTACCTTGAGGATTGGTCCAACGGCATGCGCCGTTCGCCCGACTACGTCTACGCGATGCTCGACGGACTGGCCGACGCTCCCGTCAGCCGGTTCATGTGCCCCGATACGCTGGGCGTCCTCGACCCCTACGACACCGAACGTTTCTGCCGCGACCTGGTGGAGCGTTATCCGTCGCTGCATTTCGATTTCCACGCCCACAACGACTACGACCTCGCCGTGGCCAACACCGCCGCCGCCGTGCGTGCGGGTTTCCACGGCGTCCACGTCACCGTGAACGGGCTGGGTGAGCGGGCCGGCAACGCGCCGCTGTCGAGCGCGGTGGCCGTGCTGCACGACCGCCTGGGCCGCACGACGGGGATCGACGAAACGAAGATCAACCGCGTCAGCCGCACGGTCGAGAGCTATACGGGCATCCGCATTCCCGCCAACCGACCGATCGTCGGCGCGAGCGTCTTCACGCAGTGCGCGGGCATCCACGCCGACGGCGACAGCAAGAACAACCTCTACTTCAACGAACTGCTTCCCGAGCGTTTCGGGCGCGTCCGCGAATACGCCCTGGGCAAAACCTCGGGCAAGGCCAATGTCCTGAAAAACCTCGAAGCGCTGGGCATCGACCTCGACGAGGCCGCGATGCGCAAGGTGACCGAACGGGTGGTCGAGTTGAGCGACAAGAAGGAGCAGGTGACGGCCGAGGACCTGCCGTATATCATCGCCGACGTGCTGCGCTACGACCCGGTCGACACCCCGGTCCGGATTCTCAATTACAGCCTCTCGCTGGCGCAGGGGATGCACCCCGTCGCGACGCTCCGGATCGAGATTCACGGCTGCGCGTACGAGCGGACCTCGGCGGGCGACGGCCAGTACGACGCCTTCATGCGTGCCCTGCGGCAAATCTACCGCGAACAGCTCGGGCGCGAGTTTCCGATGCTGCGCGACTATACCGTTTCGATTCCGCCCGGAGGCCGCACCGACGCCTTCGTGCAGACGATCATCACCTGGGAGATGGACGGCCGCGAGTTCAAGACCCGCGGGCTGGACGCCGACCAGACGGAGGCTGCCATCAAGGCGACTGTCAAAATGTTGAATATTATTGAAATAAACTATAACGACAATGGATGTTAAAATCGCTCTTTTAGCCGGCGACGGCATCGGTCCCGAGATCGTCGCCGAAGCCACGAAAGTGTTGGACCGCGTGGCGGAAAAATTCGGACACAAGATCGAATACCGTCCCGCATTGGTGGGAGCCGCGGCCATCGACGCCGTGGGCGACCCCTATCCCGACGAGACGCACGCCGTCTGTCTTGCGGCGGACGCCGTGCTGTTCGGAGCCATCGGGGAACCCAAATACGACAACGACCCCACGGCGAAGGTGCGGCCCGAGCAGGGGCTGCTGCGGATGCGCAAGTCGCTGGGGCTGTTCGCCAACCTGCGCCCCGTGGCGCTGTTCGACGCCCTGGCCGACCGTTCGCCGCTCCGGGCGGAGGTGGTCCGCGGCACGGATTTCATCTGCGTGCGCGAACTCACGGGCGGCATCTACTTCGGCCGTCCGCAGGGCCGCGACGAGGAGGGCGCGCGCGCCTTCGACACCTGCACCTACACGGTCTCGGAGATCGAACGGGTCCTGCACGTGGCGTTTCGGCTGGCCGTGTCGCGCCGCCGCAAACTGACGGTCGTCGACAAGGCCAACGTGCTGGAAACCTCGCGTCTGTGGCGTGAAACGGCCCAGCGGGTAGCCCGGGAGTATCCCGAGGTGGCGGTGGACTATATGTTCGTGGACAACGCTGCCATGCAGATCATCCGCCAACCGGCTTATTTCGATGTCATCGTCACCGAAAACATGTTCGGCGACATCCTCACCGACGAGGCCAGCGTCATCAGCGGTTCGCTGGGCATGCTCTCCTCGGCGAGCGTGGGGGCCGAAGTGGCCCTTTTCGAGCCGATCCACGGCTCCTATCCGCAGGCCGCGGGAAAGAACATCGCCAACCCGATGGCCACGATCCTTTCGGCCGCGATGCTTCTGGAGCACCTGGGTCTCGATGCCGAGGGCAGGGCCGTGCGGCGTGCCGTCGATCGGGCGCTGGCCGAAGGAGTCGTCACCGAGGACCTTGCAGCGCCGGGCGAAAAGGCCCGTTCGGCCTCCGAGGTGGGGGATTACGTCGCTTCGCAGATTTAATCCCGTTATTTCGAATTGCCGGCAGACCGTTTTTTCGCGGTCTGCCTTTTTTGGTGTCGTAACGACACTTTTATTTTTGTTGCGGCGTTTTACCGAACTGCATGCGAATCAATTTTGTTCTCGTCCGACTTTTATGTACCTTTGTCGCTTCAAGAACAATGAATGACATGGCAGGTTCCAATTTCGTAGATTACGTAAAGATATTCGCCCGCTCGGGGCACGGCGGCGGCGGCTCGACACATTTTCGCCGCGAGAAATTCGTGGCTTTCGGCGGTCCCGACGGCGGTGACGGCGGCAAGGGCGGGAGCATCGTCCTGCAAGGCGACAAGCAGTACTGGACGCTCATCCACCTCAAATACCAGCGTCACCAGTTCGCCGAGGACGGCGAGCACGGCTCCGGGGCGCGCTCCTCGGGCAAGGACGCCCGCGACATCGTGATCCCGGTTCCGCTGGGCACGGTCGCCAAGCGCGTTTTCGAGAACGAGGACGGGACTGCGACCACCGAAACGGTGGGCGAGGTGACGGCCGACGGCGAGCGGCTCGTGCTGCTCCGGGGCGGCCGGGGCGGTCTGGGCAACTGGCATTTCAAGAGCGCCACTAATCAGACGCCGCGCTACGCCCAGCCGGGCGAGGAGGGTGAGGAAGGCACGTTCATCCTCGAACTGAAGGTGCTGGCCGACGTGGGGCTGGTGGGCTTCCCCAATGCGGGCAAGTCTACGCTGCTCTCGGTCGTTTCGGCCGCGAAGCCCAAGATCGCCGACTACGCCTTCACGACGCTGGAGCCGAACCTCGGTATCGTCGAGGTCCGCGACCACAAGTCGTTCGTCATGGCCGACATTCCGGGCATCATCGAGGGTGCGCACGAGGGCCGCGGTCTCGGAACCCGTTTCCTGCGCCATATCGAGCGCAATTCGGTGCTGTTGTTCCTGATTCCCGCCGACAGCGACGACATCCGCCGCGACTACGACGTCCTGCTGGGCGAACTGACGCAGTACAATCCCGAACTGCTGGACAAGGAGCGTCTGCTGGCCGTCACCAAATGCGACATGCTCGACGAGGACCTGATCGCCGAGATGCGCGGCCACTTGCCCGAAGGCGTGCCGTCGGTCTTCATCTCGTCGGTCTCGGGGCTGAACATCCCGCGGCTCAAGGATATGCTGTGGGAGGCGTTGCAGCGGTAACCCCCGCCCGCGTTGTCCGCGTTGTCCGCGCCGGACGTCCGGCGGTTGGGCGTGTTGCTGCGGAATGCGCTGCCGTGCCGGAAAACTCCGCTTCGCGGTTGGTGACGCGCAGGGTGTATTTCCCGGCGAAATAGTCGATGATTCCATACAAGGAGCCTGTGCCCTGGGGCAGAGGCTCCTTTGCGTAGACGCAGGTCGCGGCGGTCCGCACGGTGAAGGTTCGGCCCCGGGTGTCGACGATCTCGCGCTCGGTGGCGACGGCGCGGCCCGTCTCCGGGTCGGTGTCGCACCAGGTTTTCCCGGCGTCGGCAAAACGCACGTCGTCGAAACGGACGCGTGTGTCGATGTGCCGGGCCGAGACGGCGTCGAACGTAAGGAGCTGTGCGGAGGGTGTCTCGCCGCCGGGCGGTTCGGTGCGGATGTACCGCGCCAGCTCTTCGCGCGGAATGCACCCTGCGCCGCCGTCGCCGGGTGTCGTTCCCAGCTGGATTTTCCCGCCGTAGTCGCACAGCGTAAGGCCGTTGCAGCGTACGGTCGCCACGATGCCGAACGGATAGAGGTCTGCCAGCGGGGAGCCTTCCGCGGCGATCGAGATGCCGCCCGAGGCGTCTTCGACGACGATCGTCCTGTGAAATTCGCCGTAGAGGTCATTGGCCGTGACGAATCCGCGGATGGTGATGTCCTGCGCTATCGCGACGCTGCTCTTCCCGTCGCAGAGCGATTTGAGGTAGGCGACCGAATTCTGCGGCTCCGGAGGACGGACCGTGAATTCGGGCTGCGTGGCCCGGTCGCATCCGGCCGGCAGCGTCAGCAGGACCGGCAGCGTCAGCAGGCTAATGCGTGCAGTCGTTCTCATCGCGCAGTTTGAGGATGTAACGCCCGTCGCCCGCGGCGTCGTACTGGAGAATGCCCGTCAGCGAGACCGTGCCGGCAGGCACTTCGGCGTCGGCGAAACGGGCGTATCGGCGGACGTAGGTGTAGACGGCGTTGCCGTCGGCGTCGGTGAAGCGTTTGTAGCCCGCCCAGGTTGCCGCCGAAAGGTCTTCGGGGGTGTAGCGCACGCCGTCGATGCGGACGAGCGTGCCGCAGCGGCTTTCCGTAAGCGCGGGAATGGCAAGCGGGGCAGGGGAGGGCGCAGCCAGGGCTTCGCCGCTGCGGACCAGCACGACGCCGAGCGCCGCCCGGGAGCCGATGTAGTCCGTTGCGTAGCCGCTTCCGGCGGCGGGCGGACGTCCCGCCTGCAACACCCCGCGGCTTTCGGCGACGGCAAGTCCCCGGAGCGAAAGCGTTACGCGGCTTCCTATGGGGAAGTCGTTGTGCAGGTGGTCGATACCGGCCATCACTTCAAGTCCCGCTTCAGTGTCGCAGATGCAGAGCGTGCGGTAGAAATTCTCCGCGCGGTCGCAACTCGCGACCCTCCCCGTGACGACGATGTCGCCCGTAACGGTGAAGGGCGTGCCCGCATAGCGGTCGCGCAGCGCGGCGATGGTCTCCGTCGCGGGTTTCCCCTCGCCGTCGTCGTCCGGTTCCCCGAACCGGGAGTCGTAGCACCCGGTCAGCAGGAGCGCGGCGACGGCGCCGAAAAAAGGTATGAGACGGAAGTGAAACATATTTTTACGCAATGCGGTGATTCATACGGACCCCGGCCGGTTTGCCGTTAAGCCCTTCCCCGGGAGAGGGGCGGACCGGTGAACGACGCCGGAGGCGGCGATAACGACCGGACCGAAGCGGGATGCGGCGTGTCGCGCGGAAGCGTATCCAGCAATGTTATTGTTCGATACGCGAATCTTTCAGTCCCAGGAAGTAGAGGATGCCGTCCAGCCCGATGGTCGAGATCGACTGTCGGGCCGTGGCCTTTACCTTGGGTTTGGCGTGGAAGGCGATGCCCAGGCCCGCGAGGTTGAGCATCGGCAGGTCGTTGGCGCCGTCGCCGACGGCCACCGACTGGGCGATGTTGATCTCCTCGAACTGGCACAGCAGCCGCAGCAGTTCAGCCTTGCGGCGTCCGTCGACCACCTCGCCGACATAGCGTCCCGTGAGGCGTCCGTCCTCGATCTCCAATTCGTTGGCGTAGACATAGTCGAAGCCGTATTTCTGCCGGAGGTAGTTGCCGAAATAGGTGAATCCGCCGGAGAGGATCGCCGTTTTGTAACCCACGCGTTTGAGAATGGTCATCATGCGCTCCAGCCCCTCGGTGATCGGCAGGCTGCGGGCGATCTCCTCCATGACCGAGACGTCCAGTCCCTTGAGCAGCGCGACCCTCTGCGAAAAGCTTTCGCGGAAATCAATCTCGCCGCGCATGGCGCTGGCCGTGATTTCGCGCACCTTGTCGCCCACGCCCGCGCGCTCGGCCAGTTCGTCGATCACCTCGGTCTCGATCAGCGTCGAGTCCATGTCGAAGCAGATCAGGCGGCGGCTGCGGCGGTAGATGTCGTCCTTCTGGAACGAGACGTCGAGACCGATCTCCGAGAGGTTCATAAATCCCTCCTGCATCGTGCTGCGTTCCTGGTCGGTGAGCGATCCGCGCACCGAGAGCTCGATGCACGACTTGGCGGCGCGGTCGTCCTCGCAGAGGGGCATGCGGCCCGTGAGGCGTTTGATGGCGTCGATGTTCAGCCCGTGCTCGGCCACGACCTTCGTCACCTCGGCGATGTGGCGTGCCGTGACGGTGCGGCCCAGCAGGGTGATGATGTAGCGGTTTTTGCCCTGACGGCCCACCCAGTCGTTGTAGCGTTCCTCGGAGATGGGCGTGAAACGGATCATCACGCCCAGTTCCGACGCCTTGAACAACAGCTCCTTCATAATGCTTCCCGACTTGTCGGCCGTGGTCTTGATCAGGATGCCGAGCGTCAGCGACTGGTGGATGTTGGCCTGTCCGATGTCGAGGATGAAGGCGTCGTAGCGTGCGAGGATCTCGGTGAGCGACGAGGTCATGCCCGGTTTGTCTTCACCCGAAATGTTGATCTGGATAATTTCAACGTTGTTCTGCATCGTATAATGTATGGTGTTTTCCGGCGCTTTCTGCAAAAAGCGCAGACAAAGTTAATAAAGTTCTCTTTTTTTTGGCTATTTTTGCCTCACAAACTTAAAAAACGGAATTATGTGGACATTTTTAGCGGCCGAAGAACCTGCCTCGCTGATCGTGCCGGACAGTGTGCAGAAAGCGAATCTGGCCGAAGCGGTCAATAAGATCGTGAACATGGATTTCAGCACTTTGTTCGGCTCGCTGATTCGTGAATCGCTCTGGATTCTTGTCAAGGTTCTCATTGCGCTAGCCATCTATTTCATCGGACGCTGGCTCGTGCGCCGCTTCCTGCGGCTGATCGACGTGGCCATGCAGCACCGCAATGTCGACATTTCGCTGCGTTCGTTCACGCGTAATACCGTCAGCGCGTTCTTCACGCTGCTGCTCATCCTGATCGTCGTGTCGACGCTGGGCGTCAACGTGACATCGCTCATCGCCGTCGCGTCGGCCGCCACGCTGGCCATCGGTATGGCTTTGAGCGGCACGGCCCAGAACTTTGCCGGCGGGGTGATGATCCTGCTGATGAAACCCTACCGCATCGGCGACTACATCTCGGCGCAGGGACAGTCGGGAACCGTGCGCGACATCAAGCTCTTCTCGACGGTGATCGCCACGGCCGACAACCAGACGATCTACATTCCCAACAACTCGATCGCGACGGCCATCATCGACAACTATTCCACCTCCGAGACGCGCCGCGTGGACTGGACCGTGGGCATCTCCTACGGCGACGACGTGGATGTGGCCCGCAAGGCCGTCCTTTCGATGCTGGCCGCCGATCCGCGCGTCCTGCCCGATCCCGCCCCGGTGGTGTGGGTCGCTGCGCTGGCCGACAGTTCGGTGAACCTCTCGATCCGCGCATGGGTCAAGAACGCTGACTACTGGAACGTCTTTTTCGAGCATAACGAGCAGTTCTACAAGGAGCTGCCGAAGGCCGGCATCAACTTCCCGTTCCCGCAGATGGACGTGCACCTGACCAAAGAGTAGGGTATGAAAACGCACCTTTTCACCGTTCTTGCGGCAATGAGCCTTTCGGCCTGCAATCCTGACCGGGGACCCGAGTATACGACCCCGGCGGAATTCGGCGAGGTGACCGTGTCGCCGCAGACCATGGCCTTCGATTCGGAGGTCCGGGTGAAGGTGTCCGTTTCGTGCCCCTACGGGCTGCGCAACGTCTGCATTCTCTACATGCTCGACGGCGACGAATCCGACGTGAGGACCGTCGCGAAGACCGAGCGCCAGCCGACGTCACCTCGTTCGATTACGAGGGAGTCATTCCCCGGCAGAGAGCCGGCCGGAAAGTGACTTTCCGGATACGTGCCATCACGGCATACAATGTGCCCTCCTATACGCAGCTTCGGGAATATACGGTTCCCGACGAAGAGGAGGAAGAATCCGAACAACCCATTTAAACAACGAAATAGCAATTTTATGGAACTGAAAGAGATTCTGGCCATTTCGGGCCAGCCCGGACTTTATAAATTCGTGGCGCAGTCCGTGCGCGGCGTGATCGTCGAGTCGCTGCTCGACGGACGGCGCATGAATGCCTCGGCGAATGCCAAGGTGAGCGCCCTTTCGGAGATTTCGATGTTCACCGAAGGCGAGGACATTGCGCTGGCCGACGTTTTCACCCGGATCTACGCCCACACGGGCGGCAAGGAGGCGATCAGCCCCAAGGAGTCGCCCGAGAAGCTGAAAGCCGCGTTTGCCGAGGTGCTTCCCGAGTACGACCGCGACCGGGTGCATGTTTCGGACATCAAGAAGTGTTTCGCGTGGTACAACACGCTGGTCGGGGCGGGATTCACGGAGTTCAAACTTCCGGCCGAGAACGAATAGCGAAAAATATCCCGGCCCGTGCCGGGACGAACCGAAAGCCGCTGCGGCTTTCATAAAGACCTGTCGTTATGGAGAGGAAAACGAAAGTGCTGGCACTGGTTGCCCACGACAACATGAAACGCGACCTGGCGGAGTGGGTCGACTGGAACAGCCGCAAGTTGAGCCGCCACCATTTGGTATGTACGGGTACGACCGGCAAGATGGTCGAAAAGACCCTGCGCGACCACCGGGAGGAGCACGAGGACGAGACGGAGGAGAAACCCGAGCTGAAAATCACGCTGCTCAAGTCGGGTCCGCTGGGCGGCGACCAGCAGCTGGGGTCGCTCATCGCCGACGGAAAGATCAATGCGCTGATTTTCTTCTGGGACCCGATGTCGGCCCAGCCGCACGACGTCGACGTGAAGGCGCTGCTGCGTCTGGCGACGCTTTACAACGTCCCGACGGCCATCAACCGTTCGTCGGCCGATTTCCTGATCTCCTCGCCGCTGTACGAGGACGACGGCTACGAACCCGTCGTGAAGGATTACAAGGCCTATGTCGAGCGGGTGCTGAAATAGGCGATGGATTGAAAAGGGAACGGGCGTGAATTTCACGCCCGTTCCCTTTTTCGTTATTAAGTGTACGCAGAGGTTGTTTTTGCAGGAATCCGGAGCGTTTACTCCATGTCCAGCGGCATGGATTCGATGACCGCTTTGTTGGCGGCCTTGAGCCGTTCGGGAAGCACCTTCATCACCTTGCGGTCGTAGGTGAACAGACCGTTCACTTCGCCCTCCACGTCGGTGGTCTGGGTGTAGACGGCGCCCGAGAAGCCCAGACGCACGTATTTGATCAGGCTTTTGGCGTATTTCTCATACTCTGCCGTCACCTCCTCCGGGGTCTTGAACTGCACGTAGCCCCAGTTGCGCTTGTTCCACCAGAGGTGTCCCTCCATGGGCAGCCCGATGCCGCCGTATTCGCCCAGCACGTTCACGCGCTGCGGATCGAAGAGTTTCATGGCGGGACCCGGGTAGTTGTGCAGGTCGAGCATGTGGCCGCAGGGACGGTGGTTGCCGCCGCTGGCGGGGTTGACCAGACGCGAGGGATCGTACTCCATGGTCCAGTTCACGATGCGCTCGGTGTCGAACTGGCCCCATGCCTCGTTGAAGGGAACCCATACCACGACGCTCGGGGAAGACATGCATAAATCCATGATCTCCTTCCACTCTTTGCTGAAGTTGTCCTTCGACTCCTGCGTGCGGTTCTTGTCCGTACCGCCGTTGTAGGTGTGCATTTCCCACTTGTTGCCCATGTCTCCCGAGGGCATGTCCTGCCATACGAGAATGCCTTCGCGGTCGCAGTGGTAGTACCAGCGCGCCGGCTCGACCTTCACGTGCTTGCGGATCATGTTGTAACCCAGCTCCTTGGTCTTCAGAATGTCGAACAGCAGCGCTTCGTCGGTCGGTGCGGTGAAAAGTCCGTCGGGCCACCAACCCTGGTCGAGCGGACCGAAGTGGAAGAGCGGTTTGTCGTTGAGCGTCATGCGGAGGATGCCGCCCTTGTCGCGCTTGGTTCCGATCTTGCGCATGGCGGTGTACGAATCGACCTTGTCGACGGTTTTCCCGCCCTGCCTGAGCGACACTTCCATGTCGTAGAGGAACGGCGAGTCGGGGCTCCAGAGTTTCGGCTCGGCGATGCCCAGACGCAGCGGGTTTCCGGGAAGTCCCGTCGCCGAAGCCACGAGCTTGCCCTTGTCGAGGATCTTCACCTCCACCAGATCGCCCGTCGTGCAGTTTTCGGCCGCCACGGTTACGGCGATGTTCTTCTGGTCCAGGTTGGGAATGGCCTTGATGCCCGAGATGTGGCTCTTCGCCACCGGTTCGATCCACACGGTCTGCCAGATGCCGCTGACCGGCGTGTACCAGATGCCGTTGGGGTTCAGCACTTGCTTTCCGCGGGGCTGGTATCCCTTGTCCGTGCCGTCGAACACGCGTACGACCAGCTTCTGCTCGCCTTTGGCCTTGAGATAGGGGGTGATGTCGAGCGAAAAGGGCGTGAAGCCGCCCGTGTGCGAGCCTGCAAGGATGTCGTTCACGAATACGTCGGCTTTCCAGTCCACCGCGCCGAAGTTCAGCAGCACGTTGCTGCCTTTCCAGGCGGCGGGCACGCTGAACGTGCGGCGGTACCAGAGTTCATCCTTCTCGGTGAGGCCCTTCTGCACGCCCGACAGCGAGGATTCGACAGCGAAGGGGACGAGGATCTTTCCGTCCATCGTTTTCGGTTCCATGGCGCCGACGGGTTTGATGGCATAGTCCCACAGGCCGTTGAGATTCACCCACTGCGAGCGTACCATCTGCGGACGCGGGTATTCGGGAAGCACGTTGGCCGGGTCGACCTTTTCGGCCCATGGCGTCTTGATTTTGTCGCCCACGGGTTTCCACTGGGCAAAGGTGCACAGCATGCTCAGCGCTGCCACGGTTGTCAGAATTGTTTTTTTCATTACTGATTGATAAAAGGATTGAATATAGTGTTTACTGTCTCTTCTTCTTGAACTGTCCGGGGTAAGGCTCTACCATGCAGCGCTTTGCCCAGGCTTCATACGCTTTGGCCATCGCTTCGACCTTTGCGGGGGCCTGCTCCGGATTTTCGAGCACGTATATCTGATGGTTGCCCGTATTGCCGTCGTCGGCGCTCAAATAGATATACCATCAGGTTCGCGATCCGGCGCAGCGACATGGCGTTTACGGGAGCTTTCATGGTTGGGTTGGTTTTAAGATCCTGATTTACGAATACAAATTTCGTAA
>ENA-UEQI01000185-UEQI01000185.1-human-gut-metagenome-genome-assembly--contig:-NODE-185-length-22916-cov-9.888436_pt1 | contig 22916 bp, 20 predicted proteins | sample MGYA00242946_ERZ507945 | MGnify/ENA primary metagenome ERZ507945 (study PRJEB26167, sample SAMN06115467) | human gut metagenome | host: Homo sapiens | place: China:Guangxi | collected 2016-06-08... | reverse complement strand
GACATCTTTTCGAGAGTAAAGGGAATCGCGCCCATCGGAAAGATGCCAGAATGGCTTCGTGAATACGAAAGGGAATTGCCGAGTGAGCCAGATTGCGTTTGACTATGTGCCGACGAAGAAGCAGCGGATGTTTCACGCGAGCCGGAGCGGAGAGGTGCTGTACGGCGGCGCGGCAGGCGGCGGAAAGAGCTACGCCATCTGCTGGGATGCGTTTATCCGCTGCCTGAAATATCCGGGAACGAACGCATACTTATTCCGCCGGACGTTTCCGGAGCTGGAACAGACGCTCATCAAGACCATGCGCTCGATTGTGCCGGAATCGCTGGGGCAGTATTACGCAGGCGCGCATGAGATGCGGTTCGTCAACGGAAGCACGGCGCGGTTTTGCCATCTGAGCGACGAGGGCGACACGATCAAGTATCAGGGCGCGGAAATCCAGTGGCTGTACTTTGACGAGCTGACGCACTTTTCGGAAGGCATGTACAACTACATCAAGACGAGATTGCGCGCGCCGAAGCGGATGGGCGTTCATCCCTGTGTGCGGTGTTCGAGCAACCCCGGAGGACCCGGCCACGGCTGGGTCAAGGCGCGGTTCGTCGATTCGACGGACGTTGGAACGCACACGGTCGTCAAGAACACGGAGATCATGGGTCAGGACGGGAAGATGAAAACCAAGAAGTCGGTCTGCGAATACATCCCGGCGACGGTTTACGACAACCCGCACATCGACGAGATGTACATCGTCGAGCTTCAGAACAAGCCTTCCAAGCTGCGGGACGCGCTGCTCTATGGCAAGTGGGATGCGTTCGAGGGGCAGGCGTTCCCCGAGTTCACCAACGACACGGCGCATTACGTGGACGGTAAGAACACGCACGTCATTGACCCGTTTGATATTCCGCTCAACTGGACGCGGTACGTCAGCTTTGACCACGGCTTTTCAAGGCCGTTTTCGCTGGGCGCGTGGGCGGTTGACCCGGACGGGCGGGTTTACCGCTACAAGGAGCTGTACGGATGCAAGGCGGGCGAGGCGAACGTCGGCCTGATGATTACGCCGGGAGAGATCGCGGTCAGAATGGCGGATTGGCTTGAACCGGAGTTCAAAGAGGGAATCCACATCACGGGCATTGCCGACCCGGCTATCTGGGACGAGAGCCGAGGGACGAGCGTTGAAGAGCAGATTCGAAAGGTCTTCAACGGCGTAATCTTCCGCAAAGGCGACAACACGCGCATGCCGGGCAAGATGCAGCTTCACGAGCGGCTGCGCTTTGGCGAGGACGGCAGGCCGATGATGTATGTGTTCAGCACATGCAAGGATTTCATCCGCACGATTCCGACGCTGTGCTACGACGAGCACAAGGTTGAAGACATCGACACGGCGGGCGAGGATCACATTTACGACGAGACGCGGTATTTCCTGATGTCTAGGCCGATTGCGCCCAGATTGCTAAAACCGGTGAAGAAGAAGCCGGTATGGAACCCGCTGGATTAAGGAGGACACATGAATAAGAGAAAGAGAGATTCCCCGCCGGGCGATATTCGGCAGAGCGCACCGTGCGACGCGGGCGAACAGCCGCTTGACGAGCAGCAAAAGGCGCTCGTTTCCCGCGCATACAGCCTGTTTTCCGAGTTTGTAGACGACCTGCGGGATGATCACTATGAGATGCGCGACGCGCGGGCAATGCGCGCCCTGCGGCAGAACGAGCGCAGCGCTACGTCGCCGCCATCCAACACGCTCAACAGTTGTATCGACAACGTAATCGCTGACCAGATCGACAACATGCCGGAGGCGCTTATGCTGCCGGAGCGCGAGGACACGGCCAACAGCGCGGAGGAAATGAGCGATGTGGTCAGCTTTGTGCTCTATCAGTCGGCATGGCCGGAAGCATACCAGACGATCATCGAGGACGCGGCGGTTACGGGCACGGGCATTGCACAGGTGTTTTGGGACGACGACGCGGACGACGGGAACGGCATGGTTTCTGTGCTTGCGTGGCATCCCGAGGACTTCTACCCCGACCCGACGCAGGAGAACATTCAGGACGGGCGCGCCTGTTTCAAGGTGACACATACCACAGTCGCATGGGTGGAGGAACACTACCCGCATGCGCGCGGGTATGTGCACGGCGATCATGTAGACGACACGCAGGAAATCGCGACACAGGACGTTGTGGACGGCGACAGCCGGACGACGCTCATTGAATTCTGGTACAAGCGGTACGACGCAAAGGCGCGAAAGAACCGCGTACACATGGCGCAGATGGCCGGTCACGCGCTGCTGTACAGTACGGAATTGTGCTTTGGCGGCGTAAAGGAAGGCGATTACCCGGAGGGCGTATACGCGCACGGGGAATATCCGTTTGTGCTCTACAAGTATCGGTCGGTATGGCGCAGGCCGTTCGGAACAGGGCTTGTGCATGATTACATCGACACGCAGACGGCGATAGACCGGATGCTCAAATACATCGACGACAACGCGCGCGCAAGCAGCGTACAGCGCATCTTTGTACGCAAGGGCAGCGGCGTGAACCCCGACGACGTGGCCGATATGCGCAAGCGGATCATCGAGTGGGAAGGCAGCGACGTTCGCGAGGCCATGCAGGTGGTGCAGGCGAACCCCATCAACAATCAGGTGTACACAACACTCGAATATCTGGTGGACAGCATGAAGCAGGACTGCGGACAGAACCAGTTCTCACGCGGCGAGGGCGGCCTCGGCGTTACGGCTGCGGCGGCCATTCAAGCCTTGCAGGAGGCGGGCGGCAAAACGACGCGCTGGCACACCGAGCGGTTCAAGAACGCCTTCCGCCGGATGGTCGAACAGATTCTGTGGGTGCTGAGCGACTATCTGGATGTGGACAGGAAGGTGCGCATCGTCGGCGGCTGGGATTCCAGCGGGAACATGAAGGACAGGATTGTCGAGCTGATCGCCCCGACGCGCGAGGGCGGGAAGCTGCCCAAGCCTGCCTACACGGTTCGCGTTCAGGTGCAGAAGAACAATCCGCTGCAAATTCAGGCGGACAACGAGTTCCTGATGCAGGTGGCGCAGATTTGCGGGCAGGCCGGTCAGGCGCTCCCGCCGGAATCGGTCATCAGCCTGATGGAGGGCTACCGAACGAAGAGCAGCGTGCTCAAGATGGTTAAAAATAACAGCCAGCAGCAGGCCATGATCGAGCAGATGCAGGCGCAGATTGAAGCGCTGACGGCGCAGAATCAGGGCATGCAGGCGGTGATCGGCGAATACCGGAAGGCGGACGCAACGCCCGCCGAAATCGAAAAGAAGCGGCAGGGCGTAGATTACAGCGGGCTGCTGCAAAGTGAAGATTCGACGCAGGACAACCCTGCTTGAATGACAACGCGGAAAGGCGCGAAAAGAAAGGATACCAAATATGGACGAGCTTGAAAATGCGGTCGATATGATGATGGGTTCTGCGGACGACGTGCAGGAAAGCAACGAGATCGGCTTGGACGACCTCATGGACAACCTGACCGGCGCTTCGGAAACGGAAGAAACGGCTGAACAGACGGGGGACAGCGCCCCGGAGACGCAGGAGCAGAAGCCGGATGGGGACAAGGACAAGTTTTCGCGACGGATTGCGTCGGCGCTTGCGAACCAGAGGAAGGGATTCCAGAAAGAGCTGGATTTTTCCGCGAAGGTTCGCGGTGTATCGGGCGACATGACCGAGGATGAGATTGCCGAAGCGCTCAGAAGCTATCAGGCTAGCAAGATTGCCAAGGGCGACGCGGACATCAGCGAGAAGGCCGCGCGAAAGATTGTCGAGGAGCGGGAAAAGGCGGCGGCCGGACAGGCCGGAAACCGCGAGGCGGAGATCACAAGCGGGCTGAACAGCCTGATTGACGACGGCTGGACGATGGAAGAGCTTCGGGCTTTTTCCGGCGATGAGCAGGTCAAGCAGGATGTGAACAGCGGCATGAGCATCCGCAAGGCCGCCAAAGCATACTTGCAGCGCGAGGCTGCGCCAAAGGAGAACACGCCGAGCAAGCGGCGCAGTGTGCCGACGGCGAAGACGGCGGGCGCTGGAAATGTGCCGGAAGAGAACAAGATTGAGAACATGACAGACGCGGAGTTTGCCCGTTTTTCTGACAGAGCGCAGGAGATGATGATGGAGGGCAAGCGCGTCAAATTTTAAGGAGGACGCTTTATGGCGAACGCATACACCAACACCAACACCAACATGACGACCAGCACCGGCCTCACGCCGGGCATGCAGACCTACTACAATCGCGAGCTGCTGCGGACGTTTGAACCGCATCTGGTTCATCTTCAGTTCGGTGAGAACTACCGCATGCCCATGAACAGCGGCATCACGATGAACATGCGCAAGATGATTCCGATCGCGGCGAAGACGACGGCGCTTGAGGAAGGCAATCCGGGCGAAGGAAAGATGCTTTCCGAGGTCGCGGTCACGACCACCATCCGGCAGTTCGGCGACTTTGCGTTGTGCAGCGACTGGCTGGACATGGTGCACCTCGACGAGAACATCACCCGCCGCGTGCAGCGCTTCGGCGACGCGGGCGCGCGCAGCGTGGACGCGATGGTGCGCGATGAGCTGGCGACCTGCACCAATGTCATCTACGCGGGCGGCAAGACGGCGCGCGCTCAGCTGACGGCGGCGGACAAGCTGACCAGCAAGGAGCTGCGCAAGGCGGTCAGAACGCTCAAGAAGAACCTCGCGGAGAAGTTCAACGGCTACTATGTCGCCATCGTCGGTCCCGACACCGTGTACGACCTGCAGGAAGACGATGCATGGGTCAAGGTGAGCGAGTATCAGGACAAGGAGAACATCTACACGGGCGAGGTTGGCCGCCTGTTCGGCATCCGCTTTGTGGAGAGCACCGAGGCGAAAATCTTTGAGGGCGCGGGCGCGAGCGGCGCGGACGTGGCGAGCGTCATTGTGCTTGGCCGCTATGCCTACGGCCTGACGAGCCTCAAGGGCAACAAGCCGCGTGTTGTCGTCAAGACTGCGGGCAGCGCGGGCACGGCTGATCCGCTCGACCAGATTTCTTCGGTCGGCTGGAAGCTGGACGGTTTCGCGGCGAAGCTGCTGCAGCCGGAATTCGCGGTTCGCATCGAGTGCGGATTTACCGCCTAATGACCGGCGGGGGTGTGAGGACACTCCCGCCTTTTTCTTTTAGATCGAAAGGAGAACAAACATGGAAAATCTCAATACCATTACGTCGATGAAGATGGCAAGCTCCGTGCTCAAGGACAAGTGCGAGGCGACGAAGGCGAACATCAAGAAGATGATGGCGCAGGCGGGCGTTGAAACCTACAAGACGGTCAAGGTGAACATCCCGAAGTTTCCGGGCGAAGGCGACGACGTGCAGTTTGTCGGCCTGAACGGCGTGAATTTCCATTTCATGAAGGGCACGACGATTGACATGCCCGAACCGCTGTACAACCTGTTGCGCGACTGCGGCAAGATTTAAGGAGGGATAGCCCATGACGCTAAGCCAAATCATCGCGCACGCGCTTCGTCAACTGGACGAGGACGCGGAGGACGTGAGCGAATACGAAGAGAGTTTCAAGGTATACGCGAACATGGGCTATGATATCGCGGTTCGCGAATACCTGAAACCGCGCCGGATTTTTTATACGGATGTGGACGAGGAAGGGAACGCGCCTGTTCCGGGGATGCTGGCCACGCGCGTGGTGGAGCTGCGGGACGAATACGGCTACGACGTGGGCTATGACCTTGACCCGGACGGGCGCGGGCTGCACGTCTGGCGGGACGACCTGACGGGAAAGATGCTGCGCGCCGTATGCGAGGTGGCGTTTTACCCGATGGAGGACGGGAGCGACGAGCCGCAAATCCCCGAATACGCGCATGCGGCGCTTGCGGACTACATCTGTTACCGCCATCTGTCCAGCAGGAATCTGGCCAAGCAAAGCCGGGCGCAGTTCTACCAGAACAGTTTTTACCAGACGATGCAGCGGATCAGGCCGCAGGGCATGGGCAGCGTGACGCGGTTTAAGCATCTATACGAGGTCACGGACGCGAGGTATCGCCGATGAGCATTTCAGACAGCGATTATCAGGGGCGGTTCACCATCCCCACGCCGAAGGGCGTCTATCAGGCGGCGGGCGACACGAACATCAACACAGACTACGCCTACCTTGCGCAGAACATCCGCACGGAGCGCGGGCTTTTGGCTTCGAGCTACGGCACGAGCCGCGCGTTTCCGGCGCTGGGCGCACAGATCGAGACGCTGGCGCGGTTCTATCGGCGCACGAGGCCGGACGATGCGGACGTATACGTTGCGGCGGCGGGCGGCGCGATTTACACCTACACGATGGGCACGGAGGGCTGGGTGAAGCGCTCGGAGGGGTACAAGAGCGACGTGTGGTCTTCCGTCACCTACGAGACGACGGAGGGCGGAGCGACGGTCGATATCCTGATCCTCTCCAACGCGAAGGACGGCATGATTGCGGTATACGGAAGCGACCTTCGGGTAGAAAAGAAAACGCTGACGATTGGCGACGCATACGCCGAGGTGAAGTTTGCGACGCTGGGACGGCATGCGGAGCGCATCTGGGGAACGGGCGCGGAAGGATACCCGGACAGCATCTTCTATTCGCGGCCATACGACCCATTCAACTGGACGGGCGTGCCGGAAACGCCGGAGCTGGGCGGCGGGATGATTAACCAGCCGACATGGGACGGCGACAAGTTTATCGCGCTGGAACCCTTCGGCGGGTATCTGCTGGCGGTGAAGGAGCGGACGATCTTTGAAATCCGCGGCACTGACCCGAGCAGCTTCACGATCACGGAGGCATACGGCACGGATGGACCCGTCGAGGAGAGGAGCATCTGCACGGACAGGACGAGCATGCTGTACCTGTCGCAAAACGGAATCGGCCTGTACGACGGAAACACGCTGCGGCTGCTCAGCCGGGACGCGCTGTATGAAACGATGCGGATGCGCATGGAGGGGATGGACGGCGCGGCGAGAGCCTGCGTGTGCAACCACATCTACTATCTGGCCATGTGCATCAAGGAAAATGAGAGCGACATTTTGAGCGAAAACAACACGGTGCTTGAATACGACACGGAGCGCGGGACGTTCATGGTTCGAAAGGGCATGCGCGTCAAGGACTTCTTTTCCGTCGGCGGGACGGTGTACTTCACGCAGGCGGACGCGCCGTTCGAGGTGCTGCGCTACGGCGACCCGGAAAGCGGCGGCTATCTTGGCGCGCCGATGGAATGTCTGTGGGAAACGCCGTGGCTCGATCTGAGCAAGACCTACATGAAGCGCGACTTTGTGCTGCGGTTTACCGCCGACGCGGACGCGAACGACGTGCCGGTTGAAATGACGATCAAGACCGAGCGCAGGGAAAAGACGCGGGTGGTTCTGCTGCAAAGGCAGAGAAAGGACTACCGGGTGAAGATTCAGGTGAGCGGCGTTCGGATGAAGCTGAAAATCAGAAGCCACGCGAAGGCGGCGGGCTGGCGGATTTACGGCGGGGTGCAGGCGGAGTATTCGCTTGACGAGGTGTGAGCATGGCATTTAAGCAACCGAGAGTTCCGCAGGAGACGGGCGGAACGCTTGCGGCATACGTTCGAAACCTGACGATGTTCCTGCGCGATTTCTGTATGGCGAGCTGGAACGCGGACAGGCTCAAGGACGCGGAGATCGAGAAGATCAAAAAGCGGTTAGACGCGCTGGAAGGGAAGTGAGAACATGGCGAAAAGAACGACGACGGAAACGTTTCAATCCTCGACGACAAACAGCAGAGAGCACAGTCAGAGCCAGAGCCAAAGCCAGAGCCAGAGCACGACAAAGAAGCTGCTGGACAGCGAATTGCTGAACCAGATTCTCGGCGGGCTGGCCGGGAACATGACGGACAAGGAGATTGCGGCGTTCGCGGAAAACCTGCTGCGGCCGCAGCTCAACGCGGGGATTGAGGCCAGCCAGCAGAATTTTGAAACGACGAAGCTGAGTAAGGAACAGGAGATCGCGAACCTCGCGGCCAACCTGACGCGCGCCATCGACGAGCAAAACAGCGCCTACCGCCAGAGCAAGGCGAACGTGGAGACGGCGGCACTGAACCGGGGCATGGGCAGGAGCAGCTACACGCTGCAAACGCTCGCCAATCAGGGCGACGCGCTGGCGAAGGCTGTACGGGAGCTGACGGACGAGAACGCGCGCAAGACCGGGCAGATTCAAGACCAGATCACGCAGGCGGCGAAACAGAACAGCCAGACGCAGGGGCGGCTGAACACGGACTTTGCCAGCCAGTTGGCGGCGAAGGTGCAGGAGCTGAAGGACACGCAGCGCCGGGAGTACAACAGCAACTACCTGACGGCCATTTCCGCCGCGATGGGACAGCAGACGACCGGCACCCAGCAGACGACCGGCACGATCGACACGACGGGCACGACCGACACGGCGAGCCACACGACGAGCACGACGGGGAGCGGGTCGAGGAGCAAGGGAAGCTCCGGCGGCAAGAAGACGACGAGCGGCACGACGGCGACGGTGAACGTGCGGCAGGTCAACGGGCGATACAGCCCGGGCAACACGAGCAAGATCAGATAAGGAGAAGCACATGGCAAGATGGTTTGACGAGAGAGAAGCGCAGCGTCGACAGGCCGAACAGGAAGCGGCGAGGGCACACAAGGCGGCACAGGAGAGCTTGCGCCCGGCCAGCGAGCAGAAGGTGAAAACCGCGCCGCTTGTGGTCAATCTGGACAAGCAGACCAACCAGAGCGCAGCGCGCGTGGCGAGCCGGATTCCGGACGAGACGGAACGCGACGGCTTTCTGAACGAATACATCGCCCATGTGAAGAAGCAGAACAGCCCGAACCACCAGAAATACGCGCCGTCGATTGGCACGATGCGCGAGCTGACGGATGCGACGGTCACGGGCGGCGTATACGCCGACACGCGGGCGAAAAACGAAAAGCAGCGGCTCAAGGAGATTGAGACGCAGAAGGCCGGGAAGACGGCCATGGTGGAGCTGGCCGAAATGCCCCTGATGGGCTTTGACGGGCAGAGCATCAACGCCAATACGGCGGACGCGGCGACAGTGATTCGCGGCATCAACTCCATTGCGGACGACACGCTGCGCGCGCGGGCGGCAAAGGCGTTTAAGACGCTGACGCAGACCGAGGGCAGCCGCTTCTACGGCGAAAACACGGACGGCGTGGGAACATTCCTTGAAAGCGCGAACCTGACCCGTGATGAATACAGGGACGCGACGGAGGGCTACGCGAGCCGATTCTACGGCGACGGAAAGCACGACGAGGAAGACGCGGCGGCCTACCTTGAAGCGCGGCAGGAGATCGAGGAAAGCGCATACTCCGACTACGCGAAAAGCCAACTGACGGCGGCGCTGGACAAGGCATACACGGGCATCACGGGCGGGGAAGCGCCTTCTGCCAGCGCAGACGACGCGCCCGCCGAGGCGGCAGACGAGGGGCGCGCGACCGAGAAAGAACAGAAGAAAGAGAAGAAGCCCGGATTTTGGAGCGGACTGACCGGGAAGGTGCCCGAGCAGGACGAACAGACGGAGCAGCCTATTCCGGTGAAAACGGCACAGGAGCCGGTTCGGCAGAAGAAAGCGGAGAGCGGCGCAGCGATGCAGGCGCGGTTTGGCGGCGAAGAAAACGGGGGAAATGTCGATTTGACCCGCCGCCCACAGGTGGACTATCAGACGATGGAAGCCGCCGGGTGGGGCGATTACACCGAACCGGGCAGCGTTTCCACCGTACTGACGACGGGCTACGGCGCGCCGGAGGACGGCTTCATGGCGCAGATGACGCCCATCCGCGAGGACGGAACAGTGCTGACCCCGGAAGAGCTGGACGCATACTACGACAACGTTCTGGACGCGGTCAAGGCGGGAAAGAGCATTGCAGAGGCCGACCCGGATCATCTGGTTCTGGCCTCTAAGCAGGGCACGCCGGAAGAGCTGAAAGGTCAGGCGGAATGGCTGGACAACTACGGCGAGGAGCTGCACAACGCACAGGAAGCCTACTACGAACCGGAGAGCGAAGGCGAATCTTCGGAGGTGCAAGGTCCCATTCAGATGACCCCGGAAGAGCGGATCGTCGCGCAGGGCGGGATGAGCTTTGCGGAATGGATGGCGGCCGGCATGCCGGGCGGCGACGGAGAGCGCGAGGAAAAGGAAACGGCTGAAACCATCGGCGAGGCGGCGGACGCGCTGCTCAAGGGACGGTATGACCAGATCGAGGGCGCGGGCAAGGATGAGCTGGATCGCATGCTGGCAGAGAGCGGGAACGCGCGGCGGATGATCGGCACGCTGACGGAAGCGGACAGCCAGCGCATCCTTGTCGGAAACGACATGGCCGACGCGGTGACATACGGGAACATCGCGGCGCAGGGGCAGACGGTCAAGACGCTGTACGACGTGATGAAGAGCGATTCCTTCCCGGACGAGCTGCGGGGCGACGTGATGGCGCAGATGGTCGTATGGGCGGCGCAGGCCGAGGCGATGGAGCAGGCGGGGACGCTGGGCGGCGACACGGAACTGCCGCTGATGGAGCGCCTGCTCACCACGGACGAACACGCGATGGACGAGCTGGAAAGCATCTACGCGGCCAGAGACGAGCTGCTAGCCGACAAGGCCGACATGCGCAGGGCGCAGGAAGAGGCGAGCGCGCAGGCGCTCAGCGACGCGCGCACGGCGGCACTCAAGGGAATGGCCAGCGAGGAACAGCTCGCGCTGGTGCGCCAGAACGCACAGGCGGGGCAGGACGAGCTGAACGCGGACATGGGCTATGTCGGACGGCTGGCGGCGGTGGACGACTATTTCAGGCCGGGCGCGAGCAAGGGCGCGGTCAGTCCGTTTGACTTAAGCAGCGTGAAGCTGAACCTCGACGCGCAGGGCGTAATCGACACGGGCGACTATCAGGCACAGCTCAAGGAGCAGATGGACGCGCTGCTCGAAGAGGACACGCAGACGGCGCTTGCGCTGGGGCTGACGCTGGACGAATACTACGCCAAGACGGGCGGCGTGGACATGAACGCGCTTTGCGAGCGCGCGGCCAGCCGCATCAGTCAGCAGGGCGCGGCGATCACCGATGAGGAAATGGCGGCGCTGGACGTTCCCTTCGGTCAGGGCGTGGGCGCGAGCTACACGGTCGGCGCGGGCATCCGCGCGGGCGGCGAACAATGGTATCTGGATTTCAAGGACAGCCTGTACACGGGCTATTCTCAAGGTATGGTGCTTGTCAACGCGGCGCGCATCCAGAACCGATACCAGAACGAATACGGCGCATATGGCCGGACGCAGTACCGAAAGGACATTGAAAGCGCGCTCGCCAGCGGGACGCTCGACGAGAACTACGCCAATGCGCTGAGAAAGGCGCTGGCCGGTGCGGCGGACGTATACCAGCTCGGCATTGACCCGATGGATTTTGAGGGGGATTTCCTCAAAAACAGCGCGGAGGTGCGCCGGGACATCGCGACGATGGAAGGATTCATGCGCACGAACGCGACGGAGGATGAATTCAAGTGGTTCGGGCGCGTGAAGGGCATGACCTACAACGCGGTTTCGGCCGGTGTGGCGGCGGGAACGACGCTGGCGACGGGCAACAGCCTGCTCGGCTTTAACACGGGGTACAGCGTCGTCGGGTTCAAGAACAACTTTGACGAGTATCTGCAAAAGGGGTACAGCATTGATTCCTCTCGATATCTGAGCGCGGTGAACACGGGGCTTAACTGCGCGGCGAACTTCGGCACGTTCGAGGGCGTATTGGGCAGAATGACGGGCATGAGCGCGCTGACGGAAGCCGCGAGAAGCCGGATCATCCGCAACCCGGCGGGCGCTTGCAGAGGCCTTGCGGCGATTCGGGCGTTTGGCAAGGCGTTTGCCCAAAACGAATTTGACGAAGTGGTTCACGACGAATTCTTTGAAGGATTGTCGGCAAACTGGACGGATAACGCGCTGGGCGAAGTTTTCCGCAGGATGGAGGCCGGGGAAGACATTTCGTTTACGGACGGTCTCGCGATGATTTTGGCGGGAACGCTGAATCCGGCGAGCTATGACGTGGGCGGCGTGGTCAAAGATGTGGGGTCAAACGCGGTGGAGAACGCCATCGGCGCGGTGCTGTTCTCCCTGTCCAGCGCGGCGGGAAGCGGCGTGGGCACGCTGCGCGGCGTGAAGGCGGCGCAAGACCTGATGAACGGCAAGCGGACGGACGTAGAGAACGTCATCTTGGACGTGACAAAGACGCTGGGCGACGAGCAGGCCTGCGCGCTGCTCAACGACTATGCGCGACAGCAGAAGGAAAGCAAGGCCGTTGCCGAGGAAATCATCAGCGGGAAGGACGAGCGCGGAAGCGCGGCGCACGCGGCAAAGGCCAAGCAGCAGGCCGACGAGGCGCGCGCACAGGCGGAAGCGGCGCAGACGGCGGCGGACAACAGCCGGGCGCAGTTCACGGAAGCGAGCGACGCAGTGATGAACGGCGACCTGACGCGGCAGAAGGAAATGACCGAGGCGCGCGTGCGCATGGGCGAAAACCAGAAAACCGCGAACGAGCAGGGCGCGGTCGCCGCGCGCAGAACGGACGAAATGCAGCAGGCGGCGGCACAGCGGCTGGCAGAGGCGAGACAGGCGGGCAGAAAGGCCGTCGTCGCGGAGGACGCGGCGGCGCGGGAAGCCATGCTTGACGACCGGGAAGCGCGGATGCAGGCCATTGACAACGAGATTGCGCAGCTCGACGCGCAGCAGCAGGCGGCGGAAGAAGAATTCTACGCGGCGACGCAGAGCTATACGGAAGCGGAAGCCATGGGAATGGACGAGGAAACGCTTGGCCAGCTCGACGCGCGGATGAACGAGATCGGCGCGCGGCTGATGGCGCTTTACGACCGCCGGGAAGCACTGCAAAACCCGGAGGCCTACGAGGCGCGCGCGCACCCGGAGACGGAAATTCTGAATCTGCTGGACAGGAGCGGCGAGCTGAAAGGCAAGCTGGGCGGGATGGAGGCCAGCATTGGCAAGGTCGGCGCGGACGCGGGGCAGGAAGGCGTAGACCAAGGCGGCATCAAGAACCCTGTTTTCCAGAAGTTTTCCAGCGTAATCGGCAAACATTTCGGGACGCAGATTGTTGTCGCCGATCTGGGTGACGGCCTTCGCGGCCACTACGACCCGCAGACAAACCGCCTGTATATTTCCAGCCGAATGGGCACGGGCGAGGCGATGCGCGTGGTGCTCTGCCACGAGCTGACGCACTTTATCGAAAACGGAAAAGGGTATGGCGCATACAGGGACGCGGTTTTGCAGGCGGCCTATCACGGCAACGAAACGGCCATGCGGCACGACGTTGAGCGCATCACGGAAGTGTACGCCCCGGTCTACGAGCGGGACGGTCGCACGTTTACGCCGGAGGACGCGCAGAAGGAGCTTGTAGCCAGAGCGACGGAGACGGTTATCGGCAAGCTGGCCGACTGGACAAAAACAGGCGGCGAAACGCAGATTTATGATCTGCTGGGTGAAAAGCAGCGATTCGGTGTTCGACTGTACAACAGCCTGACGCAGTTTATCGCCAGAGTGAAGGCGAAGACGGCGGGCAGGATGGACGAATACAACGATCTGGTCAAGGCGCGCGACGCGCTTCGAACCGCGCTCATGGACGTGGGAAAGGCGGCAAAAGAAGAGCGCAGACAGTATGCGCTGGATTTGGAGCAGGACAGTCTGTTTGACCCGGTGAACCCGGACACCCGCTATTCGCTGGTGCTCAACCAATTTGGCAACGTCAACGCCCAAAAGATCGACACGCTGACAGACCGAATCAAGCAGGGGCTGCTTGGCGACGCGCACGAAAAGCAGATCAACCGCGAACAGGTGGAACGGGCAAACGCGAGATACGATCAAGAGGGCGCGGACGCGCTGATTGCCGACCTCGCCAGCCGGGACATGTGGACGGCGGATGAGACCGTGGCGGCACAGGTAGCGATGCTGCGGAGCCAAGACGAAGGATATCTGGTGCGGGCTTTGCGAATTGCCCAGATGTATGATGACCACAGATCAAAGGCCGGACAGGCGTTGCAGGCGGGTAACGCCCTTAAACGCCTGACAGCTTCCGGCGCGATGGCTGAAATGGTTCGACAGGCGGACGATGCGAACAGGAAAAAGGGCGTTGAAGAAGGGAACATTCCCGTCGGCGACAGTCCCCCGGTCAAAAAGCAAGGCCGTATCTACGACACGGCAGAAACGGTTCAGCAGAAGGCGCAGAGCGCCCCGAACAGCGATGTGGTGAGCACGGACAACCCGCTGCACATCCCGCTCTCCGGCGCGCAGACGGCTTTGATTGACCACTACGGGCTATGGGGAACGAAGCTGCCGGGCTACGATTATTTCAAAGCATCCGTCAAGGAGCGCCAGCTCGCGGCCATCATTGCAACGCCGAACAACAACCGTGGAAACGGTCTGCTGACGCTCTGCCAGCAGCTGGAATTTATGAAGCGCGGCTACGCGGTGGTGACGGAAGCCGACCTTAACTACATCACGGGCGAAATGGCGACCTATCAGTTGCTGGAAGGGGATAACGAAACCCCGCAGACCCCGGAGGGGAAGACGATCATCCAGCGGATGTACAGCGCGCAGGCGAACACGAAGCAGAACAGCGCGTGGCAGAAGTTCAACAACTACGGCTACGACAGCATGCTTTCCGGCTCTAAAACGTACAGCAAAAGCTTTGAAAGCAACGTTCTCATTCGCCCACTGGAGCTGACAAGCGAGGCCATCGGCTCGGTGGCGGACAGGATGATCGCCAAAAGGACGGGGAACCGGACGACGGCGCTTTCTTCTAAGGAAGGCCGACAGGCCGGAAAGCAGGCGTTTGCGGATGAAATCGCAAACACGCTGACGGACTACATCATTCGCGGCGTGGACACCGGACATTCCAGCAGCTTCGACATGAACCACAACAACCGCACCTACAACAACGCCTTCATGCAGGCCTGCCATGACTTTATCGCCATGGCGATGCAGCTTGGCGACCGCCCCTTCTACGAGCAGTGCTATCAGGAAGAACTGGACGCGATTACAAGACTTGGAACGAAAATCCAAGACACGCGCGAAACGGCGGACGGGTACACGGAAACCTATCTGCGGGACATGACGCAGGAGGAACGGCATGCCGAGGCGACGAGACGCGCGACGGAGCGCGTTTTTCAGGAGGACAACGCGATCATCGACGCGATCAACCGCATCAAGCGGGAAAACAAGGGCGCGGACATGGTCATCACGGCGATTATGCCGTTCCTGAAAACGCCGACAAACGTAGCGATACGCTCCATGCAGTACAGCCCCATCGGTCTGGCTTACACGGTGGTGAAAAACGGTCTGATTGACGCGAAGATGAACAACGGCGTGAACTTTGACCAGCGAAAGTTTGTGATGAACCTCGGACGCGGGCTGACGGGCACGGGCATGATGGTGCTTGGTATTGCGCTGGCGAACATGGGGCTGATTCGCAAGGGACGCGAGGACGAGGACGACGCGAAGCTGGCGGCCATTGAAAAGAGCAACGGCAGGAGCTACGGTATGTATTTCGATTTGGGCGGCATTCAGATTCCGCTTGATTTCGCGTTTCCGGCGATTGCACCGCTGGTGACCGGCGCGGAGGTTGCGGAATCGCTTGACCAATTCGAAGGAGACTTTGGCGCGATGGCGGTGGACATGAACAAGCGCATGGCGGCTTCCTCGATTGACCAACTGTTCGACAACTCGATGCTTTCCGGCGTTTCCGACGTGTTCAGGGGCTACAAGGACGGCGCGCAGATCGCAACCTCTGTGCTGGAAGGCGTGGTGGAGAACACGGCGAGCAGACTGACCCCTTCGGCAGTGCGCGCGTTTGCGAAGTTCATCGACCCTTATGTGCGCGACACGAAGAGCCAGAACTATATCCGACAGGTCATCAACCAGACAATCATCCAGAACTGGCCGCTTCTGCGGCAGACGCTGCCGACGGCCAAGACGATCACGGGCGAAGAACAGCTTCAGACAGGAGCGAACAGTTGGAACAAGGAAAGCCAAAACGCGGCGCTGCATTTTCTCAACAGCTTCATCACGCCGTGGACAGCGGGAAGCGAAACGAGCGACGCGCTGCTTGACGAGCTGGTAGACATCGCCTATCGCAAGAAGGAAACGGGATGGCTGCCCGGACAGCTTGTGAGCGGAAACAAGTACGAGGTGAGCATCACCAAGACGCTGGCCAAGGAACTCAAGGTCGGCAAGGTCGGGTTTAACCAGTACGAGGGATTCAAGATTCGCCTGACGGACGAGGAAAAGCGCTGGGCGAACAGCACCTACGCGGACACGCTGTTCAACGGAAGCGGCAGGGACGTGATCGGCCTGCGCACGATGATGAGCGGAAGCAGATGGGAACGAATGAGCGACGAAGAAAGGATGGAAGCGGTTCGGGACATGCAGAAAACGGCGAAAAAGCAGGTGCTGACCGAGCTGGTCAGGCGGAAGAAGGAGGCGGGCGAAATCAGATGATCGAGGCCAATTTTGAATCCAAGATGCACAAGAATGCGGCCATTGCCGGGGTTTACCAGTACGACACGGGGCAGCGGCTCAGGATGCGCGGGCTGCCGACCCCGGACGAGCTGGCCGAAATGGACGACTTCCTCGCGGGGGACGTGGTGACGGTGCAGGCGCAATACAGCTACGCGGGGGACAGCCAGACGGAAACGCGCATCGCAAGTTTTGACGCGGAAACGGGCTGCTGGATGGCGGATATCCCGGACGTGTATCTGAAAAGAAGCGGCGCGGTGAAGGTATTCGTCTATGTGAGCTACGGCGCGACGGCAGATGAGACGCGCGCGAAAACCTGCTACGAGGGGAGCTTTACGCCCATCAGCCGCCCCGCGCCGAGCACACAGGTCACGCCCAGCCAGAGTAACGCATGGGACGCGCTGGTGACGGAAATCAACCTGACGCTCTCGAAGATGAACACGGCGATTTCCGAGGCGAACGCGGCGGCAGAGGGCGCGAAGACGCAGGCGGAAGCGGCGAAGAAGGCCGGAACGGATGCGAGCACGGCGGCGCTGTCGGCGAACACGCAGGCGCAGCGGCTTGCGAACATGAATATTCAGGCGCAGACGCGGGAATACGGCAGCGGAAGCACGGCGCAGATGGCCGACATCGACGGGAAGCTCGTGCTGACGCTGGGCGTTGAGCGCGGACAGCCGGGGGCGAAGGGGGACAAGGGAGACCCGGGCGACAAAGGCGACCCGGGCCCCGTCGGCGCGCGGTTCCAGCTCTCGAACGGGATTCTGTACATTACAACGACGTGAGGTGAACCATGGCGATTACGACGAGCAAGGGAAGCTATCAGGACTACGCCTACACGGGCGGGATGCAGAGCGTCACCATTCCGCATGACGGCATTTACAAATTCGAGGTTTGGGGCGCGGGCGGGTCTAACTCGGCGCTGCATGGCAGCGGCAACTATGGAAACAACTACAACACCAATGGAAAAGGCGGGTACAGCGTGGGCTACAAGCTCTGCAAGAAGGGCGATGTCTACTACATCTGCGTGGGCGGATGCAACAATCCCTATAACGGCGGCGGAAGAGGAAACGCCGGTTGGGGCGGCGGCGCGACGCACATCGCCACGAAGACGGGCGAGCTGAAAAACCTGTCCGGCAACAAGGCGGCGGTGCTGCTTGTCGCGGGTGGCGGAGGCGGCACAGGACAGGCCAACGGCGAGGGCGGCGTGGGCGGCGGCTGGTACGGCGGCGGCTATGGCGGAACACAGACTGGACCCGGTTCAGGAGGAAGCGATAAAGGGTCTTTCGGACAAGGTGGACAAGGCGACTGGTATTGGGCGGATGACGGCTTGGAAACTGGCGCTGGCGGCGGGGGCGGCGGCGGCTGGTACGGCGGAAATGGCGGCAACAGGTATATGGGCGGCGGCGCAGGCGGAGGCGGCGGAAGCGGCTACATCGGCGGGCTGCCCAGCTTCACCAGCGCGGGCGGTACGGTATACAGCCCATCCACAACGGCGGGCGGCGGAAATGCCGTCAACGCGGACGGTTCGGCGCGGGTGACATTCCTGCGCAAGAACGACGTGCCGGTGATCTTCAACGGTGAGCAAGTGGAGGACGTGGTGCTCAACGGCGTGAAGCTGACGGGGATGATGGTTGATGGCATCCGGCTATACATGAAGAAAAGGAGGGAGAAGCGATGTTTCGCGTAAGCGGAAACCAGATTTCAATTACGGCGGGCGATACGGCGCTGATGGCGATTTGCCCGGACGAAACGGGGTATGTGCCGACGGCAAACGACCGGGCAATTTTCACCGTCAGGGAGAGACCGAAACGGCGCGCGCTGATTGAAAAGACGATTGCGCCGGAAGCGGACGGGAGGTTTGTCGTCTGCTTTGAAAGCGAGGACACGGCAAGGCTGAAACCGGGCGAATATGTGTGGGATGTGCGGCTGGCGATTCAGGCCAACGTGGACGAAAACGGCGAGGTGACGGACGCAGAGCAGATCATCACGCCCTGTCCGCCGGGAATCCTATTCGTCATGGCGGCGATTGGCGAGATATCGAGCACGGCGAACAACGGGTTCGGTCAGCCGGTCAACCAGACACTCCGGATTCGGTTTGAGAAGCTGATGCAGGGCCCACGCGGCGAGCCGGGACGCGACGGCGCAAAGGGCGACAAGGGCGACCCCGGAGAGCGCGGCGAGAAGGGCGACAAGGGAGACCCGGGCGCGAAGGGAGAGAAAGGCGAGAAGGGCGAGCCGGGCAAGGATGGAAGCCCGGGCGCGACGGGCGCAACGCCAAGGTTTAGCGTCACGGCTGTGACGGGCGAGGCCGGGACGGCGGCGAGCGTTACGCAGAGCGGCACGGTGGAAAACCCGATGGTGGAATTTACGATTCCGCAGGGGATGAAGGGTGACACGGGCGAGAAAGGAGAGAAGGGAGACCCCGGCAAGGATGCGCCGCAGGAAGTCGTGATGTATACGGCGCAGACGCTTGATGATGCGCAAAAGGCGCAGGCGAGAACGAATGTTGGAGCGGCAGATGAGGCGACGGTTAGTTCGCTAAAGGAAGATAAAATTGCTTATTCCGACGCGCTGACCCTCGAAGAAATCCAAGCAAGCACAAATCTGACGGGCAAGATAGCACAAGCAGATGCAACTAAACAACTGTATGAGTTAATAAATGATGTGATTGTATATGGTTTTGATTTTGATCCGTCCCCCACACAAACAAAAGAGATTGATTTGTCGATCTTACCGCAAGGCGTGTATTTCGCCGTCCTATGCGGTGGGCATATTGACGGCAGCGGTTATTATGAACTATGCGCTGGTTATGCCTGTCACTATGGAGATTATTGCGGATTTTATATGAGCCAGATAGATGTGAGCCAACACTACACGATAACATTTGATAAACCATCGGGGGCGAATAACTCAAAACTGACGGTGACAATTACAAGTACTTCGGCTAACATAGGCGGCAAGCACAAACTTTTATTTATCGGAAAGAGGTGATAGTTAATGATAAAAGTGAAATTTATTGGTGCAACCGCTATGAATAATGTGTCGTTTGTGCGCATCAATAATCATGTTATTGAGCTTGGCGGTATCACTGACGCTCCGACAACAGGGTTTAGTACATGGCGCATGGATAGCGTGACCCAGCTCGGCGATTTCAGCGGCTATATAACTATTTACCGCGTACTTGACAATGCGGTGCAGCTCTCCGACGACGGAAGCGTGTACGTCGAGCCGGAAGTGCCGGACACGCCGAATCCGGGAGTGACCGAACCGACAGCAGAAGAGAAGGAAAAGACTCTGCTCAAGGCACAAATTCAGGCGCTCAGTGAGCGCAACGATTTTTTAGAGGACTGCGTGGCCGAGATGGCGAGTATTGTCTATGCGTAACCTTGCTATCGGGCTTTTGCTGATGATAACGAGAAAGGAGGGTGAAACGATGATGGCTATGTTTTTCGCGCAGCGCGTGATTTTGGGCAAGACGGCGTACAAGGACGTCCCGGCTAAGCTCAAGGATCAGGTCAAGGAGCTGCTGGTTGACGCGGGTCTGCCGGAGCTGGTAGAAGAATAACCGACAACGCCCCGCTCACATGGGCGGGGCAAACTTTTATGAAAACAAGCGAATGTATGTTTTGTTGAGGTCAACAAAACTTGCCCTCGCCGCGCTGCATCGGTTCCTGATGGGAGGCATGTGGCATTAGCCGTTTGTACCATCTGCTTATTTTATTTAAGGGCGCTATTGTCAACTAAGGGAGGTGGTCATAATGATTCAGGCAAGCGCGCTCATCGCGCTCTTTAAGCGCATGCTGGACGAGCACTGGGCGTATGAGTGGGGCGCGGCGCGCGAGGGTTGCGTGGACTGCTCAGGGGCTTTTGTTTGGGCATACAAGCAGCTCGGCGCAAGCATCGAGCACGGCAGCAACTCCATTGCGCATCTGCGTGTTGGCGAGTATGTGCCCATCGCGGAGGCAAAGCCGGGATATGCGGTCTTTAAGACGCGGGCGTGGCGTGAAAGCGACAGCGGAAACCGCTGGTTTGGACAGCAGCCCGGAGACGTCTATCACATCGGCCTGATGGGGCCAGACGGAAAAGTGCTCAATGCGCAGAGCGCAAAGACGGGTTTTGTGGCGAGCGATGCGGCAGGCTGGGCGTTTGCCGCGCCGCTCAAGGACGTGATCTACAAGGAGGACGACAGGAAAGTGTTTGGCAACGCAACAGTGAGCGTAACAAGCGGATACCTCAATATCCGCGAGGGCGCAAGCACGCGGTCAAAGATCATCGCCAAGGCCGAGAACGGCGCGCGGGTGAACATCATCCGCGAGGCGGGCGGCACAGGCTGGGTATTTGGCGAGTTGGCAAGCGGCGAGGCCGGGTACATGTCCGGCGAATATCTGGTCGAGGATGCGCCGGAAAGCGGCGATCAGGGCGAGACGAGAGGTGGAGCACCGACCACGACGACCCTGCGCAGGAGCGACGGCGTGTATATCACACTGAGCGGCGCGTGGGCGCTGGCTGAGGATTGAAAGGAGGATGACCATGAACAACTGGTCGGGAATCTGGGACAAAGTACTTAAGATGACGGCGCTGGCGGGCGGAGCAATCGCGGGCGCAATGGGAGGTTGGGACACGGTGCTGATTGTGCTGTGCTATATGATGGGCATTGACTACGTTACAGGCTGCGTTTGCGGGATGATGGGCAAAAGCCCGAAGACGGACGGCGGGAAGCTGGACAGTAAGACGGGCTGGCACGGGCTGCTGAAAAAGGCGGTTATGCTGGTCGTGGTCTTTATGGCGGCACAGCTTGACCGCGTGATGCCGGAGGGAACGCAGATTTTCCGCGACGCGATGTGCATGTTCTACGTCGCCAACGAGGGGCTGAGCATCACGGAGAACCTGGTCATCATCGGTGTTCCCTTCCCCGCTTTTGTCAAGAAGGCGCTTGAACAGATCAAACAGCAGAACGACGAGGGCGCGGGCGAACAGGAGAAATAAAAGTGTGCGGCAAGATCACGTTTACCCCATACACAAAAGAAGAACGGGATGCGCTGATCGAAGCCTGCGGCCTGACAGACAGGCAGAAGGAAGTCTTTGTTACCCGTGCGCAAACGGATAGCCTGATCGCCACCGCGCAGAGACTGCACATCTCGCCGGAGACGGTCAAGCGTGAATCGCGCAGGGTGCAGGATAAAATCAACCGCGTCAGAGCAAGACAACGACGACAGACGGAATGTTTTGCCGAGGCCGACAAAACATCGGAATGACAAAACCCGGAGGGGGGAAAACCTTCCGGGTTCTTTTTTTGTGCCCTGAATTGACCTCTATCTGACCCACGACAACGCCCGAAACCTGCGACAATGGACGCAGAAAGGAGGTGCGTGATATGGAATATAAGGAATACGCATCTAAGGGAGTTGCCGGTGCTGGTCTGGGTCTGGGTATCGCGGGTACTGCGCTCGGTTTGCTGGGCGGCGGCAGTGCGCTGCTGAACGGATGGAATCCGCGCTATGCAGAGGGCTGTTGCAGCGAGAATCATGTTGTCACGAGGTATGAGGCGGAACAGGCTGGACGCATTGCGAAGCTTGAGGGCGAGCTCGCCAACAAGAACGCCGAAATCTACACCGACAAGAAGTCGCTGGAGCTGTACCAGTATATCGACAACCGCCTGCGCGGTGTCGAAGGTCAGCTTGCGCAGCAGGCGGTCTACAATGCGACCAACAACGGTCTGATCGGCTGCTTGCAGAATCAGGTCGCGGCGCTTCAGGGCATGACCAAGACGGTCATTCCGGACAGCAGCATCTGTCCGCCGCCCATGCCGCGCTATAACTCTTGGACTGCGCCGACGGCGGCTGCGGCTGGCGCAAGCACGGGAGGCTAAAAACATATGGCGACTGTGAACCAGATCGCCGCGGGTGTGGCGCACTTCTACGATTCGGAGGTGCGCCCATCCATTAGCGGCGCAAAAGCGATTCTGTACGGCGTGGCGGTCGGCATGGCCGCCGCAAAACCCGAGAACCTGATCGGAAAGTACAAGCCGATTCTCAAAACGCTTGGCGTTATGACGGAGGACGAGAACATCGACGTGGCCGCGCTGGGCGCTGAGATCAAAAACCAGATGAGCAAAAACGGCGGGAACATCAGCTTCGGCATCGGTCAGGATGTCTTCCGCTTTAATCAAAGTGATGTAGATCGGCTGATGGACTACATCAACCGCGCATAAGGAGGGCACCATGATTAAACATTTGCTTGCCGTATTGATGGACGGCATCACCGACACACAGATGCTGCTTGACTACGCGGACGCTTGCGACGGTCAGCCGGGGCGCGAACGCTGGTTCAAAGAGCACGCGGAAAAGCGGCTCGAAATGCTTCGGCGCGACCGGGATGACGTGTTCGGCGAACTCGAAATTGAGCG
>ENA-UEQI01000174-UEQI01000174.1-human-gut-metagenome-genome-assembly--contig:-NODE-174-length-23368-cov-9.475548_pt1 | contig 23368 bp, 19 predicted proteins | sample MGYA00242946_ERZ507945 | MGnify/ENA primary metagenome ERZ507945 (study PRJEB26167, sample SAMN06115467) | human gut metagenome | host: Homo sapiens | place: China:Guangxi | collected 2016-06-08... | reverse complement strand
TGTCTTATGACAGGAAAGCCGGTCATGGCACAAGAGTTACCTGCACAAAAAGAGACTTTAGAGACTATCGTAAAAGTAAACGACTACTTTATGAAAAAGTATGCCGATTACACATTGCCTTCTTTCTATGGCAGAGTTCGTCCAAGCAATATATGGACGAGAGGCGTATATTATGAAGGATTAATGGCTCTGTATGGCATTTACCCTCGTGAGGATTATTATAAGTATGCCTACGATTGGGCTGATTTCCACAAATGGGGAATGAGAAACGGCAATACCACCCGTAACGCAGACGACCATTGCTGCGGACAAGTTTATATCGACCTTTATAATATGTGTCCGTCCGATCCGAATATGATCCGGAATATAAAAGCAAGTATCGATATGGTAGTCAACACTCCGCAGGTGAACGATTGGTGGTGGATTGACGCTATCCAGATGGCAATGCCAATCTACGCAAAGTTTGGAAAAATGACCGGTGAACAGAAATACTACGATAAGATGTGGGATATGTATTCTTACACTCGTAACGTGCACGGAGAAGCCGGAATGTATAATCCTAAAGATTGCTTATGGTGGCGCGATCAGGACTTTGATCCTCCTTACAAAGAACCGAATGGAGAAGATTGCTACTGGAGTCGTGGAAATGGCTGGGTATATGCAGCTCTTGTACGGGTATTGGATGAAATCCCTGCCAATGAAACACATCGCCAGGACTATATAAATGATTTTCTCGCTATGAGCAAGGCACTTAAAAAATGTCAGCGTGAAGATGGTTTCTGGAATGTGAGTCTTCATGATCCGACGAACTTCGGAGGTAAAGAGACTTCCGGAACAGCACTGTTTGTATACGGCATGGCTTGGGGAGTGCGCAACGGACTGCTCGACCGCAAAGAATATCTTCCCGTCCTTTTAAAAGCATGGAACGCTATGGTGAAAGATGCCGTACATCCGAACGGATTCCTGGGATATGTGCAGGGAACAGGCAAAGAGCCTAAAGACGGACAGCCGGTTACTTATAAGAGTGTGCCCGACTTTGAAGACTACGGAGTCGGTTGTTTCCTGCTTGCCGGAACAGAAGTTTATAAATTAAAATAACATAGACAGTTTTTTCATTAGGTTTAAAGATAATCATTCATTAGGTTTAGTTAGAGGTTAGTTAGTAGCTAGTTCCCTCACTGACTGTTTAGACACCGGTCAGTGAGGGATTTCAAAGAAAACAGATTCATGAAAAACAAATTATTCCCGTATATATGTTGGCTGATGGCCATTACATTTAGTTTGCAACTGCAAGCGCAAAATAAAGTTTCCGCTCCCATGGCAGACGTCAATCAAGTAATTGACAACACGCTGGACAGCCTGAATAAAGCACGTACCTCGCGACCGGAAGCCGGTTCGAGCCGGAAAGGTGACAACCCTGTTCTGTTCCTGGTAGGTAACTCTACCATGCGTACCGGAACTTTAGGAAACGGCAACAACGGACAATGGGGATGGGGCTATTATGCAGGTGATTATTTCGACTCTAACCGGATTACTGTAGAGAATCATGCGTTGGGTGGAACCAGTAGCCGTACTTTCTATAACCGTTTATGGCCGGATGTAATCAAAGGAGTACGCCCGGGAGACTGGGTTATCATCGAACTGGGGCACAATGACAACGGCCCATACGACAGCGGACGTGCCCGTGCTTCCATTCCCGGAATTGGCAAAGATACACTGAACGTAACGATTAAAGAAACCGGAGTAAAAGAAACCGTATATACCTACGGGGAATATATGCGTCGTTTCATTCAAGATGTAAAAGCCAAAGGTGCTCATCCGATCCTTTTTTCGCTTACTCCCCGCAATGCTTGGGAAGACAAAGACAGCACCATCATCACACGTGTCAACAAGACTTTTGGATTGTGGGCAAAGCAGGTGGCAGAAGAACAGCATGTTCCTTTTATTGACTTGAATGATATCAGTGCCCGCAAATTTGAGAAGTTCGGCAAGAATAAGGTGAAATATATGTTCTACATCGACCGTATACATACAAGTGCTTTCGGTGCTAAAGTAAATGCAGAATCTGCTGCTGACGGAATACGTGCGTATGAAGGACTGGAATTAGCCAATTATCTGAAACCTGTTGAGAAAGATACAGTGACAGGTTCCAGTCGGAAAGAGGGACGTCCGGTATTGTTTACTATCGGAGATAGTACGGTCAGAAATGAAGATAAAGACAAAAACGGTATGTGGGGTTGGGGAAGCGTAATTGCTGACGAGTTCAATCTAAATAAAATTTCTGTAGAAAATCGTGCGATGGCAGGACGTAGTGCACGTACTTTCCTCGATGAAGGTCGTTGGGATAAGGTATACAATGCCTTGCAACCGGGGGACTTCGTTCTGATTCAGTTCGGACATAATGATGCAGGAGATATAAACAAAGGGAAAGCCCGTGCCGAATTGCGCGGTTCGGGAGATGAGAGCAAAGTCTTTCTAATGGAAAAGACAGGCAAATATCAAGTTGTTTATACTTTCGGCTGGTATCTTCGAAAGTTCATCATGGATGTTCAGGAGAAAGGTGCCATTCCCATCGTTCTTAGTCATACGCCACGCAACAAATGGAAAGATGGAAAAATAGAACGTAATACCGAGTCTTTTGGCAAGTGGACACGTGAAGCTGCGGAAGCTACGGGAGCTTATTTTATCGATCTGAATAAGATTAGTGCCGATAAACTAGAAAAGAAAGGTGTGAAGAAAGCAGCAACTTACTATAATCATGACCATACACACTCTTCTTTGAAAGGAGCGCAAAAAGACCACTCAGGCCGACTGGGAGGTCGCAGACCGCAGCCTTCCGCTTTATGTCGTCATCGGCACGCAGTTTGCCAGCGCAATGGGCGGCGGCATTCTGGTGGCGCATGTCGGCAATGCGTATACCCGCGGCATCGGCCATTTCATCTATGGCGTGCTGGCGTCACTGCCGTTCATCATCATTATGGTGCTCGCCAAGTGGCTGCGCCGCAACAACTTCACCACCATTCCCGATGTGCTCGCGCACTTCACGAACGGAAATAAGCTCATCCGCATCGTGTTATGACGGTCTTTGTGCCGTTTGGCTGGGTGACCTCCCAGATCACGGCCTTCGGCAATATCTACTCCAACCTGACCGGCATTGACTACACGCTGCTGTGCGTGCTGTTTGCCGTGTTCGCGCTGGCGTTCGTCATGCCGTCCGGTCTGAAGACCGTCGCATGGACGGACTTCATCTTCTCCTGCTTCATGATCGCCATGTGCATCGTCTGCGTTGTGTTCGTCACGGTCATGGGCGGCGGCGTCTCCAATATCGTCAGCAACCTCAACACGATCGACCCGTCCATGCTCAGCTTCTCGAGCTCCATCACCGATAACATCGGTGTGGCGACCTGCATGCTCTGGATTTTTGCTGTTCTGCCCGGCGGCATGACCAACCAGATCTACTTCCAGCGCGTCTGCGCCATCAAGGAAGAGAAGCAGGTCAACAAGTCCCTCATTCTCTCCGCAGCCCTGTCCCTGCTGAGCTTTGTCTGGGCTGTCTACATGGGCCTCTCGCTCCGCTCTCTCAACATTGCAGAGATCGCCAACGGCCCCACGGCGTGGTTCATGGGCAAGCTGCCCACCGGCGTCATGGCGCTGTTTGCAGCGCTCGTCTTTGCAACGCTGATGTCCACGACTTCCTCCGGCGTGCAGACTTCCGTCACCAATATCACCCGCGATATCATCTCCACCATCAACCCGAACATCCCCGACCACAAGATGGTCACGATCTCGCGTGTGCTGTCGGCCGTGCTCATGGCCATCGCGCTGCTGATGTGCCTCGTCTGGACGGACACGCTCAACTGGCTGACCAATACCTACGCCTATTCTGCGGCGGCGCTGGCCTGCCCGGTGTTCCTCAGCTACGGCCTGCGCAATAAGCACTTCATCACGACGCCCGGTATCGTTGCCGGCATGGTGTTCGGTCTGGTTGGCTGCGCGGTTGCGCAGATCATGAAGACCTCCCTGAACTTCGCGTTTATCGGCATTCTCGTTTCCGCCGTTGCTATGGTGATCGTGAGCGCCGCCACGAAGAAGAAGGGCACGATCGTCGCGGACGCCGAGTAATGCGCCCCCGGCGGATCTGCTGATCCGAAACAAAACAGAGCCCCCGCTTCCTGATGTGTGTCAGTCGGCGGGGGATTTGCGTGCGTTCCGGCGGCCGATTGCCGAAGGATACGCATTGCGGCGGGGAGGAAAAAACGTATTTTTTTCGCCATGTATCGCGGTGTTTACAGTTCTTTGATATATTTCTCATACGCGTGTGATAAAATACAAAAATGAAATTCAGCAGCCTGGAAAGGTGATCGGTCATGAGACAACGGTTTGCAAAATGGATGATGGGCAGAAACGGAATGGATAAATCTATCGTAGATATCCTCAATGACCCCCTTATGCACATTGTGAGAAACGCAGTTGACCACGGCATAGAAGACCCCGAAGTCCGTGCAAAAGCAGGCAAGACCGAGCCTGCCACAGTTACTCTGAGCGCAGGCTATGACTCCAACGAAGTGGTTATCTCCTGCCGTGACAACGGTGCAGGAATGGATACCGCAAAGCTTATGGCGAAAGCCAAGAAAAACGGTATGCTCACAAAGCCTGAGAATGAATATACCGACAAAGAGATATTCAATTTTGTTGTGGCCGCAGGCTTTTCCACCAATGATAAAATAACCGAATATTCAGGCAGAGGCGTGGGAATGGACGTTGTAAAGAAAAACCTTGAGAAAGTCGGCGGAAAGCTCTATGTTGACTCCAAGTTTGGCGAAGGCTCTGTCTTTACTATAAGGATACCACTTTCTCTGTCTATCCTTGACGTTTTAAGCGTTGACGTAGGGGGCGAGAATTTCTCTTTGCCTGTTTCCGCAGTTTCCGAAGCTTTCTCCTGCAAAGCCGAAAGCTTTATCACCGACCCTGAGGGCAACGAGTTTATAATGCTCCGTGAAAAATGTCTGCCTCTTATCAGAATGAGCGACCATTTTGATATACCAAATGCCGAAAAGGACGTAACAAAGGGCATAATGCTCTGTTGTAAAGACGGTGGCAAGGAAGCCGTCCTCATGGCAGACAGGATAACAGTTGACCAGCAGGTGGTAGTAAAACCGTTCTCACCTCTCCTTGACGCCTATCCCCTCAAGGAATCAGGCATGGCAGGCTGTTCAGTCCTCGGCGACGGCAGTATAACCATAATACTGGATATGAAAGAATTTCTCGGCAATTATGACTTCCGAAAGGGTGAATAAAGATGTCAGAACAGGATATAAACGAATTTTGTCAGAAGGGCGGAAAAATACTCTCCTTTGTTTCTGATGAAAAATATTACGCCTTTGAGGTAAAAGATGTCACCGATATAATAGGGCTTCTCCCCGTTACAAGGCTCCCGAAAACACCAAAGTTCATAAAAGGCGTTATAAATCTCCGAGGAAAAGCCGTTCCCGTGATAGATCTCCGCCTGCGTCTTGGATTACCCGAAGGGGAGTATGACAACAGAAGCAGTACCATAGTGATAGAAGTCGGCTCAAATCAGGCTGGCATAATATGCGATAAGGTCTTGGACGTTGAGGATATCCTCCCCCGGCAGACCGCCGTGTCGCCCGTAAAAAACGGCCTTGTAAAATGCTTTATAAACGCAAGCAACAAAAACATATCCCTGCTTGACCCTGATATTCTGGTCAGAACAAACAGGTAAAACATAATAACAAGGAGGAAGAGGAATGCTGTCACGTCTTGAGATCTCTCAGTCAGACTTTGACGAGCTTACTGCATTCATAAAAGAAAAATACGGTCTTGACCTTGCAAGGAAAAAGTCTATCGTTGAAAGCAGGCTGAGCAACTATGTATTGGACTGCGGCTTCAACAGCTTTTCAGAATATCTCAGCGCCGTCTACAGCGATGAAACAGGCAGAGAAACTGCCAACCTTATAAACCGCCTTACTACCAACCATACATATTTCATGCGTGAAACGGACCATTTCCAACACTTCATGGCGAAATTTCTCCCCTATGCCGAAAAAAACGTCCTCGATCATGATATGCGTATATGGAGTGCAGGCTGCTCATTCGGCAACGAGCCATATAATCTTGCCATGTGTATGGACGATTATTTCGGCTTTGACCGCCGTTTCTGGGACTTGAAAATACTTGCCACGGATATCTCCCTTAACGCACTGCGTTCTGCCAAAAACGGCATTTATACCAGTATGTCCATAAAGAATATCCCCGAAGACTGGCGTAAAAAGTATTTTCACCCATATTCAAACACCAAGGATCTCTGGCAGGTCAGCGATACAATAAGGCAGAATGTTGAGTTTCGCTACCATAATCTTATGGATGATTTCACATTCAAAAAGAAATTTGACCTTATCGTCTGCCGTAACGTCATGATATATTTTGACGACGATACAAAAGCCGAGATATGCAGAAAATTCTATGATGCAATGGAAGAGGGCGGCTATTTCTATATCGGTCACGCAGAATCAGTGCCGAAGGATATGCCTTTTGTAAAAGTTGCCCCTGCAATATACCGCAAGCTGGGAGGGGATAAAAAATGACGCCTCTCTTTCTTGTGATAACCGAAAACAAAGCCTTTGCACAGCTTTGCAGAAAAGCCCTTACAAACGCAGGCTTCCAAAGCTCAAAGCTTGCCTCAGCCTGCCTTAGCAACGGCAGAAAAAGCGTCACTGCCCTTTCTCCCGACTATGTTCTTCTCGACGGTGATTGCCAAAACAATATGGACGACTACATTATAAGCCTTGCCCCACGATATTCTGTGCCTATAATCTATCTTACCATTCAGCATAACAATAAATATCCCATGATGCAGGCAGGTGCTATAGACGTCGTATATAAACCTGACGGCACTCCGTCTGATAACGAACGTTTTCAGAAACGCTTTACCGAAAGCATACAGCGCCTTGAAAAAGCAAGAGCTAATTCTGTCGTGCATATACCTGCCATAAATACCTCCAGAATAATAGCCATAGGCGGTTCAACAGGCTCAACGGAAGCCCTGAAAGCTATCCTTAAAGACCTCCGCCACGACCTGCCCCCTATAGTGGCAGTCCTGCATATGCCTGCAGGCTATACAAAGATATATGCCGAACAGCTATGCACTGAAACCGGTCACAACGTTGTGGAAGCCAAAAGCGGTCTGTATCTCAGCCAAGGCATGGTGGTAATAGCGCAGGGCGGTCAGCACCTTAGATTGTTCAGGGATAAAAAAGGCTATTTTGTCACCTCTGAAGCAGGTGTAAAGGTTTCAGGTCACTGTCCGTCAGTTGACGTGCTTTTTGACTCTGTGGCATACAGCGCAAAGCGTAACGCTATAGGCGTTATCCTCACCGGCATGGGCTGTGACGGCGCAAAGGGTATGCTCAACATGAAGAAAATGGGAGCATATAATATCGGACAGGACGCAGAAAGCTCCATAGTCTATGGTATGCCCAAAGCCGCATATGAAAACGGCTCAGTGTCAAAGCAGTGTCCCCTTGACAAGATAGCGCAGGAGATACATTATCGCATCGACAGCGGCTTATGATAAAATATAACAAGGAGGGATAGCTGTGGAAAACAGCAGATATCTCATTTTCACCTCAGCAGGGCGAAGCTTTTCACTGCCCTTTGAGGATATAAAAATAATCATAGCGGCGCAGACCCCAACTCCCGTGCCTGATTTTCCCGATTATGTGCCGGGAACAGTAGTGAACGAGGGTGAAGTAGTGCCTGTCATAGACCTGCGCAGACGTTTCCGCTATGAGCCAAAAGAGATCTCCGACAGAGATTGCATAATAATCACAATTGGCGAAGAAGTTTCCGTAGGGCTTTTGTGCGACAGCGTAACAGGCTTCACGGATATTCCCGAGGATAAGCTGTGTAAAGCCCCAAACGTCAACGAAGAAGCCTGCGCAGATTTTCTAAAAGGAGAATTTCTTCTGGAGGGCAAGCCATGCTATGTCCTTGACAGCGAAAAAGTAATAAAGCTCAGCGACCGTGAAAAGGTAGCAAATACAGAGCGAAAGGATAAATAAAAATGAGAGAGATAAACGTTTCAGAAGTAGAAGAACTTGTAAGAGATCTGTGCATAAAAGCCAATCTGTATCTTCCTGAGGATATGGAAAGCTGTATAGAGTGCAGCGCAAAAAAAGAGCAGTCCCCGGTGGGAAAGAACGTCTTTGCTGATATCCTTGACAATATGAGAGTAGCAAGAGAAGAAACTATCCCTATCTGTCAGGACACAGGCATGGCAGTTATCTTCATGACCATAGGACAGGACGTGCATTTTGTAGGCGGCTCGCTGAATGAAGCCATAAATAAAGGCGTAGCAAGAGGCTATACAGAGGGCAGACTGCGCTGTTCCATAGTATCCGACCCATTGGAAAGAGTAAACACAGGGGATAATACACCGCCTGTTGTGCATCTTAAAATAGCAGAGGGCGAAAAGGTAGAAATAATGGTGGCACCAAAGGGCTTTGGCAGCGAAAATATGTCACAGCTCAAAATGATGACCCCGTCAGTTACCGAGGACGAGATAGTGGATTGGGTAGTGTCAGTGTGTGCAAAAGCAGGTTCTAACCCATGTCCGCCAATAGTCATAGGCGTAGGCATAGGCGGCGACTTTGAGAAGTGCGCATACCTTGCAAAGAAAGCACTGTGCAGAAGCGTATCAAAGAGAAATCCAAAGGAACGTTATGCAAAGCTTGAAGCGAAAATGCTGGAGAAGATAAACCTCCTTGGCATAGGACCACAAGGCTTTGGCGGCACACAGACCTGCCTTGCAGTAAATATAGAGGAAGCACCGACCCATATCGCAGGCCTGCCGGTGTCAGTGAACGTAGGCTGTCATGTGACAAGACACGCAAGCGGAGAGATATAAGGGCATAATGTGGGGCGAACAGTGTTCACCCGCCTTTGTTCGTTTGAATGACTTCACAAAAAAAAACAAAACTCACTACTTCGATAACGGGACTTCCGCCGCAAAATCGCTTCGCTCTTTGCGGATTTACATTTGCTAAGGGATAGGGAAAACGGTGCAGATTTTTGCTCTGATATCACCTTTGTTTAATATCGGACTTTCATGTGCTTTTTTTCTCATTAAATCTGCACCTAGTCGGCTTACGCCGAATGAGGCTCTGCCTCAAACTCCGCAAGGGACTCTGTCCCTTGACCCTGCAAGCCCTCTAACGCCGGGCTTGAGCCTGCGTTTTACCTCTCGCCTCGCTCGGTGCTAATTTTTACTTTGTGCTTGTGCACAACTCTGGTCAGCTTTGCCAATTCCTCACTCCTCATTCCTCACTCCTCATTTCTACCTCTTTTCTCCACAACACCAATACCCCGATAACATTCGGCACTGCCATAAGTCCATTGAAAATATCCGACACTCCCCACACAAGCTCCATGCTCCACATCGTTCCAATGCACCCACAAGCTATCGCCATGATCCTATAGATCATATCACTTCGTGGGAAAAGGTATCTCCAAGCCCTCTCCCCTATGAAAAACCACCCTGCCACTGTCGCTAATGCAAAAAGTATCAGCGAACCTGACATGAAATACTTCCCCGCTCCACCAAGAGCAGCATTGTAAGCCCTCACTGCCATATCCTCCCCCGTGAGGTCAGTGCCACTTATTATTATCACCACAGCCGTCAAAGTGCATATGACAAAGGTATCTATAAAAACCTCAGCCATTGCCCATGTTCCCTGCAATTCAGGCGACTTTATCCTGCACGAGCTGTGTACTGCCACCGTCGAGCCTAAGCCTGCTTCGTTTGAAAACGCTCCACGCTTTAACCCCTCCACCATGGAAAATATTATCGTCCCTGCTACCGAGCCTGTTATGCAGGCTGTGGGGCAAAAGGCGTTTTTTACTATCATTGCTATGGCTCCTGCGGCTTTTAATGGGTGAAATATTATCACTCCCAAACTGCCGCCTATGAAAAGCACCGCCATTATGGGCACGAGCTTTTCGCAAAGACAAGCTGCTGAGTTTTTTCCCACAGCTACTAAAAATACGAAAATAAGCACCACAAGTGCAAATATATATGAGGGTATCCCAAACCCCTCTCGGGCAGCCGCAGCCGCCGAACCCGTCTGCACCATGTTGCCCATTCCAAGGGACGCACCCACCGTAAAAACCGCAAACAAAACAGCCGTGAGCTTCGTTCTGCCTATCTTTTCGAGATAAGACGCCGCACCGCAAAGCTTTCCGTCAGAGCATCTCACTCCCAGATAGTTTTCGCAGTAAGCAAGCCCCATTCCGAAAAATGCAGATACCCACATCCAGAATACCGAGCCTGCGCCCCCTATCCTGATACATTCCCCCACGCCCACCACCGAGCCTGTTCCTACAGTTGCCGCAAGCGCCGTGGAAAATGTCTGAAACTGCGAGAGAGAATCGCTTTCGGAGCTTTCTTTTTTAAACAGCGTAAAAACCGTTTTCTTCATTATTTTTAAAATGTGTATCTGTGGAAATCCAAGCTTTATGCTCAGATATATTCCGCCCCCAAGCAAAAGTATCAAAAGCGGAACGCCCCACAAAAACGAATTTATCTTGTTTATTATAGCCGTAAGTTCCATAGCTTTCCCCCGAAAACACTTTTTTCGTGCAAATAATTGCCTTATAAATGATATGATATAAAAGGGAGATTAATTCTTGAAAACTGAGATAACCATACATACAAATACGCAAAAAAACAAACAGCGAGGTGAACGTCCTCAAATGCACAGATATAAGCCCTCAAAAATACCGCTTTTTATCTTCTGGGCTATCCTTGCGGTAATATTGTTTCTTATCCGCTATGCGGTCAATCTCATAGAAAAACTTATCCCATTTTCCGTGAATTATATCCTTATGCCAATGTGGATAATCGCCGCACTTTTTTGCCTGCTGGTGCTTCCCTTTTATTTCATCAGATCTTATTTCACCGTCAGTTCAAAAGAAGTCACCGCCTTTACAGGGCTTTTCTTTACCATGCGGCATTTTATGCCCACCTCGGCAATAAAATCCGTCACAACTATCATAACCCCACTGGGCAGTATAACAGGACTTAACTTCGTTGTCTTAAACGCCTTGGGCGCAAGACTTCTTATACCTTTTATGAGCCGCCGTGATGCCATGGAAATATCCGCCATAGTAAACAGCTCCATACGAAACAGAGAACGCAAAGAAGACTAGATACCATAGACAGGAAAGGTTTAAATGAGCCGCAGAGAAACTATCAAAGAAAAAAGAAGCTGGCTGAAGAATTTCTTCACCCACCGCCAGCACCCTATAATGATATTATCTTATACAACTAAATATATGTGGCTTCTTGCTATCCCTCTTGCCAAGTATCTCATAGCCGCAAAATTCAACTTTCAAAGCTGGTTTCAGGCACATTGGGTTGATATCCTCACTATCACATTTATTTTCGGCTACGCTTTCCTGCGCTGGATATTTGTCTACTATGAGCTTGAAGAAGATTGCATCATAGCCCACACAGGCTATTTCGGCATAACACGAACAAAGGTCTATTTTGCCGAGATAAGCTCATTGTCACTGTCGCAAGGATATATTTCCAGACTTATACATTCCTGTGCCGTATACATAGACACCGATGCAAAATCACTGCAAAATGCAGATATAATGCTCACCCTTACAAAAAAACGAGCCTTTGAGCTTTATCATTTTGCCACTGCCAAATGCAAAAACAAACCTAAATATGTCTACAACTCAAAGAAAAGCCTGCTCGTTATATTCTCTCTTATCTTTTCATCAACTTTGTCAGGTATGATAATCGTGCTGTCGGTACTTTACGAAGCATATAGGATAGTAGGACGAGAGGCGGAGGAACAAATACTCCGCAGAGTGAATACGGAGATAGCAAAAGTTCCGGTGCTTGCAGAAGTGCCTGAATATATCCTTATCGCAGGCGGTGTTCTGGCAGGAGGCTGGCTCATATCATTTCTGTCGAATCTAATGCGCCACTGGAATTTTTCCTGCACACGCTGTGCCGACCTTTTCATAATCAGAAGCGGGATAGGCACAAGACGCAGACACGTCCTCTATAGAGATAGAGTAAACTATATCGACCTAAGACAATCATTGCTTATGAAGATATGCAAAATAACCTCTGTGTCTGCCCACTGTACAGGATACGGAAAAAGACGGCTTGAAATATCAGCACTTATACCGATAACGACAAACGGACAGGTTGACCGCTCCCTGAAGATGCTCATGCCGAAAATACCGCCGGTGAAAAGCGACATCTCCACAGGAAAAGCCGACCTTGGCAGATTTATAACGATACCGCTCATATGCACGTTTATACCCATCGTATCAGGAAGAGGAGCGCTTTACTTTTTTCCTAACTGGAAAAGAGAAATAACCATACTTGTTATACTAACTACCATACCATTGCTGTGGCTCGTGATAGTCAAGGCGGCGGCAGCGTTCACAACGTCAATAGGCTTTGAAAACGGATATTGTACATTGTCATATTGTAAATGGTATAGCTTTCATAAATCGATAGCCGCACTTGACAGAGTGTCAATGGTAACGGTCATGCAAAATCCGTTTCAGAAGATAAGCCATACTTGTGCCGTGAGAGTTTATACCAATTCGGAGAGTACAGACTATCATGCCGTAAAGGGACTTAATTATGAGAAGGTCATAAAATTGTTGAACAGGAATGGATATGCGGTGTGAAAAATGAGAAATGAGGAGTGAGAAATGAGGAATTAGCATAGCAGACCAAAGTTACCCCCTCAGCACCGAGCTAAGCGATTTTGCGGCGGTAGAACTTTGATGTAGGGGCTGGCGCCCTCGACAGCCCGATATCGAAGCGGCTAAGCTTGGAATTTTCACGAATGAAAAGAAGCAGACAATGTTGTGAATTGTTGCGCCGAACTTTGTGCGGATAACGCAAGCTCGTACAGGCAAATAGGAAATGGGCTGTCGAGGACGCCAGCACCTACACAGTTTGATAAACAAATATCATCAGGGACGACCACCTCGTCCCCGATTTTTTATTCAAAAAATTTTTTTCACTGCAACATTTCAGTGAAAAATATACACTTATATTATGACGGACGACAGGGGGGATCAGATTGGACAAAAAGGGAAGAAAAAAGCTCGCAGAACTTGCGGTGAACGGCGATACGGACGCCTTTTCTAAGCTCTATGGAGAGATATATAAGGAGCTTTATTATTACGCCCTCGCTAACCTGCAAAATGCCGAGGACGCCGCCGATGCAGTGCAGGACGCTGTGCTGGACGGCTATATGAGCATCTCCTCGCTGCGGAAAAGCGAAGCTTTCGATAGCTGGATGTTCAAAATTCTGGTCGCCAAGATCAAACAAAAACAAAAGGAATACGCCCAAAGACGCTCTAACCTCGATTATATTAATGAAAGCGACGCAATAATCAAGGACGAAAACGGATTCGAGCGGTGCGAGATCTTAGAAGAGTTTGCTGATCTCAGTGAAGCGGAAAGACTCTGTATATCACTTCACTGTATAGCAGGCTACAAAGGCAGGGAGATAATGGAGATAACAGGTATTAAAGATACGACAGTCCGTTCCCATATATCCAGAGGTAAAGCAAAAATACGCAGTAAGCTGTTTGGAAAGGAGGTGACATGATGAGAAATTTAAGAAAACGCAGAAAGCTTATCAGACAAATGGAACAGGCAAACAAAATTCCTGATAAGCTCATGCCCCAGGAAATAAAAGATATGCTGGACGTGGCAGGCTTCAGACCCGTTATCGAAAATACTCCAAATAGTGCAGAGATAAAAATAAACAGCGGCAGAAGCAACGCCCTGAGATGTCTGGCTGTGGTGGCGGCTTTCGTCCTTGTGGTAGGCGGATTTGCTGTGCTTAGGTTCAGCAATACCCAGTTCGTCAAAAAATACCCCAATTCCGCTTCTTCACAGTCCGCTGACTCCTCAGGTCTTGACGGCCTCCGTGGAACGACCTATAAGGGTCTTTACAACTATATAAATAGCAACAGCAAAAACATAGAGGACTTTATAGTTGACAATAGCTATATATTCAAAAATATCGACACTTTGACTGTTGATGACGATGACTATGTGGCTTTGTATAAGCAGGCACTTAGAGATCACCAGCTCACCCCTAACCCCGCTGATATACAGCTCACTCGCTCAGGCGTGGATATCACCCCCACAACAAGCATAGATGAGCTGGAAACAAACATAACCTACGGAAATGCCCATTTCATTACTGACAATGGCGGTATCGACGTTTATATTACCCAAAACGGAAATATCACAAAGTCAGAACAGGATATCTTTGCGGAAACCTTCCTTAAAAAAGGTCTTGTCGACATTGCCGAATACGAACAGTACGGCTGTAAGTTCGCTCCAAGCGTTGTTGCAATGTATTTGGATAATAACGAGCTTTACGCTTTCTTCGACTTTATCTTACCCGTGAAGTCAGGAAAGAAAAACCTCGATATCGAATACTGCGGAATGTGCGGGTTTGACGTGAGCGACCCTGAGAATATCAAGCTCATAAGCGAGTTTGAACAACCCGGCGTGCTGGAGGGCATAAGAAAAGTTGACGGAAAGTTTTTCATCGTGTCACGCTACACCCGAGCAGCTTCACTGCTATTAGATGACCAAAAGCCCGAGGATATCGCACCCGTGCGATACATCAATGGTGAAAAACAGCTTTTTGAAGAAAGTGAAATGTATATCACAGCCAGAGATAATACACCGTCCATGATCCTGCTTTCGTCCTTTGACGGAAAAAATCAAGGCTCATACATGGCTTCAAAGCTTATCGCCTGCGGTGAAAGCAACATCTTAATGGGAACAGACAACATTTATATTTTAAGAGCATATGGCTTTGAAAAAACAGACGATGATTACAGCACAGTGCCAACAAGAGCGCTTATTACAAGAATAAACTACGGCGGCGGCGACATGGAGCTTAACAAAACCCAGACCGTCACAGGCGCAGACGCCGAGCATATAAGCCACGCCATATCAGGCGATGAGTATAACGGCAGATTGTCGCTGTTCTCAAACGACTCTGCAAACATTTACGATATCAGCACACACAATACCTATTATAGCGGCATTAATATCTGCACCCTGTGGCTTTTTGACAATGACCTTGGCGTCCCTGTGAAAAATACCCTCACATACGAGGACACTGATTTCGAGAGTGCAAGATATAACACGTTCTATCATTCTATGCTGTATGTTTACAGAGATTATTCTTCCGCTTACAGCAATAATGACACTTATCAGGCAGCGAACAATATCCAGCTTGATGAAGTATATGATTTCTCAGACCCTAACAAGATAACTCAGGTACCCCCTGATGATAAAATGATAGCAGTGTCAACGGCAAACAACTTCTTCCATTATGGTACGAACTATAACGATGATATCGCCGTGCGCACCGACAGCACGTCATTCGACTCTTTCAGCGTAAAGATACTCGACAAGAGCAAAACAGAAAAGCAAGAAACCCTTTTATACGGCTCAAGCGGCAAGGGCATAGCGAATGCTAACGGCACAGTGGATCAGGTGCAGGTCTATGACACAGAGGTAGTAAAGAAATTCAACTTCTTCAAGACTATACAGGAATACAAATATCACGAGAAAGAAATGGGAACAACAGTTGACGGAAAGGATATGACCCAAAGATCCGCCAGCACTATTTCTTCAAACTCCATAATAACAGACAACGAAAACGGATATATAGCCATACCATTATATGACGTTACCTCAGTTGGAAAGACCACTAACGGCTACGATCTGGACTGTACCTATTATAATAAAACTATAGAAAAAATGCTGGTAATGAAATATGACATAGAAACAAAAACTTTCAGCGAGTATGGAACTATAAAGCTTGACGAATATACAGATTATTATGACGATTATTTCGATCATGCTAGTGAAGACGAGATCACGGCTCTGGTCAACGACAATGACCAGAGAGATCGTTACCGCAGTGCATTCGTTCAGGACGGATATATTTATATCTTCTCCGACAAACAGATACGCTCATACAGCTATGACGATCTCTCAAAACCCGTAGACAGTGTAGCCATAGTTAAATAGCATTACACCAAATTTCACCTTTAGCACCCGACGGATAAATTTCTGTCGGGTGTTTTTTTGCTAAAACGTTTTCGTTATTGCACACAAATAAAGCCACCGCAAATTGTATAGTATGTACAATAAATGTTCACAGTAATATAACCAATTGAAACTCTGTTTGTGCTAAAATAATATGGTTTTAGGAATAAATATAAGACATAAACAGGAGAAAGAATTATGAAAGACCTAACGAAAGGAAATATCACAAAGCTGATATTGATGTTTTCCCTGCCCCTTCTGCTTGGCAACGTTTTTCAGCTTTTTTATAATCTTGCCGACACCCGTATCGTGGGACAGACCTTAGGCAAAAACGCCATAGCCGCCCTTGGCGCAACTTCATCAGTGAACACCGTCATAATAGGCTTTCTGAACGGTCTTACAAACGGCTTCGCCCTTGTGACAGCACGCTTTTTCGGTGCAAAAGAGTTTGACCGCCTGAAAAAGTCCGTCGCCCACGCCCTTACCCTCGGTATCGCAACGGCAATAGCCCTCACCGCCCTCAGCCTTGCCTTTATCGACCCACTGCTGAAAGCGTTGAACACGCCTGACAACATCTTTAAGCAGGCAAAAACCTACATAGTCATAATCCTTGCAGGAATGATAATATCAATGTTCTATAACATCTGCGCAGGTATCCTCCGTGCAGTCGGCGACACTGTTTCGCCACTTATCTTCCTTATAATATCAACTATCGCTAATATCGGGCTTGACCTTCTCTTTATCCTAGGCTTTAAAATGGGCGTTGAGGGTGCAGCCTATGCCACCCTTATCGCACAGGGTATCTCAGTTGTGCTTTGTGTAATATACATCATTAAAAAACACAAATTTCTTATCCCATCAAAAAGCGACTTCCGCTTTAACTTCAAGCTCGCAGGAGATATGTATGCAACAGGAGTTTCAATGGGACTTATGATATCTCTCGTTGGTATCGGCACTGTTATAATGCAGGGCGCAATAAATATCTTCGGCACTGACATAATAGTCGCCCACACCACCGCAAGAAAAATATCTGAGATCTTTATGCTCCCTATATCAGTTTTCGGTGCAGCTTCAGCAACCTTTTCAAGCCAGAACTACGGTGCAGGCAGGATAGACAGAGTAAAAGAAGGCGTGAAAAAAGCGACCCTCATAACATGGGGCTGGTCTGTTATCGTAATAGCCGCAACATGGCTTTTCACACCATTTTTCGCACACCTTATCACAGGTATCAGCGACCCTGAGATAGTGGGTACAGTGGAAAAATACATGAAAATAAACACAGCATTTTACTTTATCCTCGGCATAGTAATAGTTTTCAGAAACGCACTTCAGGGCGTAGGAGATAAGATAACACCTATAGCTTCAAGCATAATAGAGCTTTTGGGCAAGTTCGCAGTGGCAATGATACTCGCCCCACGCATGGGATATTTCGGCATCATGATAAGCGAACCCCTTGTGTGGGCAGGCATGGCAGTAATGCTCGGCATAGGCTTTGCCGCAAATAAGACCTTCCGTAAAGAGAATATTCCCAATACGGCAGAGCAAATGTAAATAGTTTGTTAATTTACATAAAACAGATAGCTCCCTATGTAGAAAAAAACAAGCCACTATTGATTTTATCAAAGAAACGTGTTATAATTAGTAAAAACATACAATCCACAAAAGTGTGGCTGACATACCATAGACGTGAAAGGGGGAAATGCCTGCAAACGGCAGGCATCACAGAAAAAATGCTTTCAAAAATATTGTCAAAAGAGGAATGTGCAAAGTGCAGGATATGCTGCTGCTTTGACAGCTATGATATATGGGAAACACCATATATCTCACAAACGCTTGCAAGCAAGATATTGCAGGAATATGCCCCTAAGCAGGAATTTATAAAGAAGGAAAACCATTTCTTGTTCAAAATGGATAAGGAACAGAATGCAGACCTGTATTATTGTCCAATGCTGGATAACGAGAAGGGCTGTATATTAGGCGACGACAAACCGTTCGATTGCAGGATATGGCCGCTGAGAGTAATGGCGCTGAATGAAACTAAAGTAATAACATTGTCACCGGTCTGTCCTACTATGAATGAAAAGTCCATAAAGGAGCTGACGAAAACGGCTAACGAGCTGGCAGATCAGATATTTGAGTATGCAGACGAAAATCCGGAAGCCGTGAAACCGTATCTTGACGGCTATCCAATATTGGTGGCAGAGGGCAAAAAGTATAAGGATACCCTCGTGTAAAAAGTAAAAATCAAAAAACAAAGCGGTGTCGGAGTGAAAAACTCTGCACCGCTTTTTCTATCCCATAGCATAAAGTAAAATCCGCAAAGAACGCCAGCGATTTTGCGACGAAAAAAATCGACACAAATGTGTAGGGGCTGGCGCCCCCGACAGCCCTCACCTGCTTTCTGCTCAACCATGCGGTATATGCACAATGAACTGCACAATATTTCCCAACATGGCACGTCTACACAAATTCGTGATAAAACCAAACCTTATCGCTCTCAGAACGGAACGTCGTATTTTTGCAAAGCAGAAATTGTGCCGCTCCCCTACAGTTAGTTTGTGCGGTTATCATGAATTGCAAGCAACTTACCTCAAAAACAAATAATAAATAAGCCCGTAAAGCACACTAGCCAAAGTGCCGTAAAGAATAACAGGTCCGCTGATAATGAATATCTTCGCCCCAAGCCCAAGAATATATCCCTCCGTCTTGAACTCAAGAGCAGGCGCTGCCACAGAATTCGCAAAACCTGTTATGGGTACAAGCGTACCTGCACCTGCGTGCTTCGCTATGCGGTCATACCAGCCAAGACCTGTGAGAAGAGCCGATAAAAATATCAAAGTTATTGATACCGACATTGAGGCGTTATCCTTGGATAAACCTAAATATAAATACATATCCATAAGCGATTGCCCAATAACGCATATAAGTCCGCCAAATAAAAACGCCTTTGGTATGGTCACCCACCACTTCGTCCCGTGAGAAGCCTCCTTGTACATCTCGCTGTATTGTGCCTTGCTTAAATTTATATCCATTTCTTTCGCTCCTTTTTTCTATCGTGTTTGCACCTATTGTTCCTCAAAAATCAGTTCTTATTCATTTTTTAAGCTGCACTATTTTCGCATGATTTGTTCAATATGTTGCTGTAAGGTTAATATTTTTATATAGTTTCAACAAGTTTTGTATAATGTAAACGATTTATCACAAGGAAATTTGTTTAAATAGTATCTTGAAAAAAATGCGAAAATTTTGTATCATATTCATTAGAGATATTCTATCTTAGGGGCAGTGTAACTGCCATTATTTTCAGGAGGTTATTATAATGAAAGCTAAAAAAATTCTTGCTGCTGTCACAGCTCTTTCACTGACAACAGTAGTATTCGCATCATGCGGCGATTCAGCTGATTCTTCAAGCACACCTGTAACAACTACAACAACAACAACAGCAGCTACAACTACAACTGCTGCAACAACTACAACAGCTGCTGCCGAGTCTGCTGCTGATTCAGCTGCAACAGACAGTTCTGCTGGCTCTACAAAAGGCAGCGACTCTGATTACACACCTGTAAAGACATTCAAGGGCTATGATGCATTCCTTATGTTCGGTGACGGAGAGTGGCTCTGGGGCAACTGGCAGGGTCAGGGCGAACCTGACGCAACTCAGGCTTTCGGCGTTGACGCTGACATAACAGGCGACGGTGAGTACACAGTTTCTATCACAAACGCTTCTATAGCTTATGACGATCCGGACGAGGGCATCAACCCACAGATCGCTCTTGACGGCGACTATGCTGTTGGCGCTCAGGGTTGCGTAGTAATGTGCGTTGATATCATCGGTCTTCTTAACGGCGAAAAACTCAAGGGCACAGGCGATCCTAAGACTGATAAGGAAACTCCAGGTAAGTACAACGCTGACGATCTCAAGGTAGAGGTTAAGTCTATCAAGGCTGACGGTCAGGAAGTTGCATTCGATAAAGCTAAGATCAAGTATGGCAACATCGAGGACAACAACAACTGCTACAGAATCGAGATCTACAACGATTACGGCGATACAGCTAAGGATTCTCCTATCGACAAGGACAATCTTGCATTTGAGGACAGCCTTGAGATTACATTCTCTATCGAGGGTCTTTCTGAATAATTTTTCATGAAAACTAAGAGCAGACCGCAATATGGTCTGCTCTTTTGTATTTTTATACATCTTTCCAGTGACAAAATGTGTGACAGATTTTTTTTAAATAGCTGTCACACTTTTATGTTGACATGAAACTAAGGGGAATATATAATAATAGTATTATAGTAATTCTATAATATCATCACATATTTTATTAATCCCCTAAGAAAAAAGCTGTGGTACCCTTTCTTACCACAGCTTTTTTCTTTTTTTATTCACTTTTGTTATCTATTCCGCCTGACTGTCTGCCACCAGACCGCCGTTATCCGCCATAAGCTTGAATTTTATCTCAAACTCTTTCTCATCACCGCTGTCCGTCTTGCGATATACCTTGCAGGCGACTTCATCTCCTGCCTGCTTTCCTGAAAACAGCGACGCTATATCCACCTCTTCTGCGGTGGACTTTCCGTCTATTTCCGTGATGATATCGCCCTCCGCAAGGTCTGTGTTGGCAACGTCACAATCAGGGTTTATGGACACAATACAAATACCCGGCTTTATACCGTATATCTCAGCAGTGGTGTCGCTGACAGCATAATAAGTCACACCTATCTTTACTCTGCCTGCCACATAGCCCTTTTCCATAAGCTCCTCGATAACAGGCTTCGCCTCGTCAATGGATACCGCAAAGCCTATGCCCTCATAGTCGCTTGAAGCAAGCTTCGATGAGGTTATCCCTATGACTTGCCCCCACATATTGAACAGCGCTCCGCCTGAGTTACCGGGGTTTATGGCTGCGTCTATCTGTATACAGTTCATTATTATTGACGAGTTTTCAAGTCTTATCCTGCGGTTCACACCTGATACGATACCCTTTGTCACAGTGCCGTAATAGCCAGCCGGTGAGCCGATAGCGACCACCTCTTCCCCTGCATTCACCTGAGTCGAATCACCGAACTCAGCCGCCTGCAAGCCCTGCGCCTGTATCTTTATCACCGCTATATCCGTGGCAGGGTCCTGCCCCACCACCTTGGCTTCATACTCTGAATTGTCGCTTAGAACAACTTTTATGCCCGACTCCGCCGCATTTACAACATGAGCGTTTGTGACGATATATCCGTCAGCAGACATTATAACACCGCTGCCCTGACCTGCCGCAACATATCCACCCGAATTTTTGTAAACCTCTATAGATACCACAGCAGGAGAAAACCCCTTTGCGATACCCTCGGCAGTGTATCTTCCGTCAGCCTGATAAAATTCATCGTCAAGCTTCGGCTTGTCAGCCACAGGAAGCGTAAAGCTTATCTTCTCGTCCCCTGTAACAAGATTTCTCACCCAGCCGCTTCCCCTTATGGAGGTTATTGATATGGCTATTCCGATGCCTACAAAAAGCACCATAAAGCACAGCCTTGCAACTGCGTGGCGCATACGCTCTCTGTGGCGGCTTCTTTTTCTTGCCGAATCAACAGCCGACCAAAAATCTTCGTCCACCTTGTGAGCGGCTACCGCTCCCTCAGGCAGCTTGTAATGCCCAGTTTCCTGAGCTGTATCTTCATTTTCATCATGCAGACAAGGCTGCTCTTCAAACTGCTCCATATGAGCCTCCTAGTCGCCCTCCGCCTTGTTAGGCAGTGTGAACACAAATTCCGTATACTCGTTCTTAACGCTTCGTACCATTATCTTGCCCCCGTGGAGCTTTATGATAGAACGCACGATATTAAGTCCCAATCCAACGCCTGTCTTGTCAAGTCCTCTTGACTTATCGGTCTTATAAAATCTGTCAAACACCAGCGGAAGCTCGTCCTCAGACAGACCCTCACCGCTGTTTCTGATAGAAATGCTCGTCATATTGCCCTCAGGCTCAAAGTGAAACTCTATATAACCGCCCTTGTCAACGAACTTTATGGCGTTCTCTATGAGGTTATACATGACCTGATGCACAAGGTCGTTATCCGCATAAAGGGTCACTCTGTCAACGTCAAGACCCCTTATCTCTATCTGCTTTTCCTCAAGCCTTGGCTCAAAAGTCACAAGGGTATCGACTATCGGCTCAAGCACAGAGAAATACTGCAAATTAGGTTTAAGCTCGCCTGCCTCGATCTTTGCAAGATTGAGCATACTTCTTACGAGCCTTGCAAGTCTGTGTACCTCAGATGATATTATCTTAAGATAATATCTCTCCTGCTCCTTTGGTATGGTGCCGTCAAGCAGACCGTCCACAAAACCGCCTATAGACGTCATAGGCGTTCTAAGCTCATGAGAAACGTTCGCAAGGAAGCTGTTTCGCATGGTGTCATAGCTTTTCAGGCTGGCAGCCATATCGTTGAAAGCGTTGCTGAGCTGTTCAAGCTCCGAGGTAGAATAATCAGGCAGGGTGACGGAAAAATCTCCTGCTCCTATCTTCTTTGACACCTCCGCTATCTCTTTTATAGGTTCAGTAAGCTTCAGCGTCATGAAATATACTAGAAACATTACTATGACCAGAACTATTATAGCGGAAACTATAAATATTTCCATTATGTTGTAGGTATAGTCGTCCTGAGCCGCCTTTGAACTGAATGCAAGCACATAATATTCAGGTCCATTCGCTTTGAACGACTTACCTATCACATGATATATAGCATCGAAAGCTCCTCCGAGATCCGAATAAACATACTCGCAATTGTCGGAAAAAGCTTCAAGCTCATGGACAGATATATTATGAGGGCTGCACACAGGATCCTTACTGGAATTCACAAGCTGCTGCTCCCGATGCTTGTCACTTGCGGCATGTTTATTGTGGTGAGAGCTTTGCAATTGGAAAAAGCTAGATCTCCGATGCTTGTCGCCTTCGGCATACTTGCTGTGATGAGGGCGTTGCAGCCATTGAAGACGCTGTGCCCGATGCTTGTCGCTTGCGGCATACTCGCTATGGTGAGGGCTTTGCAGCCGAAAAAGGCGTTGTTCCCGATGCTGTTTGCCATTGGCATGTTTACTGTGGTAAGGGCGGCGCAGTTGAAGAAGGTATAGTCCCCGATGCTTGTCGCCTTCGGCATGCTTACTGTGGTGAGGGCGTAGCAGGCGGAGAAGCCGCTGCTCCCGATGCTTGTCACTTGCGGCATGTT
>ENA-UEQI01000170-UEQI01000170.1-human-gut-metagenome-genome-assembly--contig:-NODE-170-length-23692-cov-27.887910_pt1 | contig 23692 bp, 23 predicted proteins | sample MGYA00242946_ERZ507945 | MGnify/ENA primary metagenome ERZ507945 (study PRJEB26167, sample SAMN06115467) | human gut metagenome | host: Homo sapiens | place: China:Guangxi | collected 2016-06-08... | reverse complement strand
CACTTTCAGGTCGCTCGGATCAGTCTCGTCCAGCTTCCACTTTTTCTGATCGGCCAGCAGTTTTTCAATTTCAGCCTTATCAACTGCCTGACCTTCTTTTGCTGCCTTTTCAACCACCTGAATCTTGCCGGTGGGCAAATTGCTTTCAACGCCCATGCCAGACCGGCAGAAAATTACAGCGACATCAACCTTCTGCGGATCCGGAACAAAGTCTTCGCCCTTGCAGCCCGTCATCATACCGACTGCCGCAACAGCCAGTGCAGTCATGCCTGCACCCTTCAAAAAAGAACGACGAGAAATCTGATCCATAATTTTTTCCTCCTTATGGCTTTTCCCCGCGGCACTGTGAGTCCGTTATTTCGTATCGCATACCGCTGATGGTTCTTACCAAGAAGTTTACCCCCCCCCCGTAACTCTTTGTCCGTAATCAATCCTTTATTTTTTGCTTTTTTTCACAAAAAAAAGTTTTTCTTTTATTCAAACTGCCTGTACTCCTGCCTCTGCTCAAAAAAGAAATACCGCTGAACCCAGCGGTATTTTGTGCGAACCTGCTCAGCAGGTTCTCTTTTTTACTCAATGCTGTCTTTTCAGAACTGAACTGCAGGAGTTGCTCAGCGTGATGTGTTCTGTGTTCATTTTCCAGTTACAGCGTATCTTCCCCCGGCAGCTGATTCCACAGGCGGTAGTAGACGCCCTGCTTTGCAAGCAGCTGGTCATGGGTGCCGGATTCTACGATGCCCTCTTCGCCCAGCACAAGGATGCGGTCGTAGTCCTTGATGGTGGTCAGGCGGTGGGCGATGGTCAGGGTGGTGCGGCCATGGGCCAGCTTTTCAAGGCTCTGGCCCACCAGGATCTCGCTCTCATTGTCCAGTGCGCTGGTGGCCTCGTCCAGAATGAGGATGGGCGGGTTCTTCAGGAACACCCGCGCAATGGCGATGCGCTGCTTCTGTCCGCCGGAGAGCTTGACGCCGCGCTCACCCACATAGGTATCAAAGCCATCCTTCAGGGCCAGAATGAACTTTTCCGCCCCGGCCAGACGCGCCGCTTCCATGATCTCTTCGCGGGTGGCACCGGGCTTGCCGTAGGCGATGTTCTGGGCCACCGTGCCGCTGAACAGATACACGTCCTGCTGCACGATGCCGATATCCTGCCGCAGGCTCTTCAGGGTGACATGGCGGATGTCCTGCCCATCGATCAGGATGCGGCCGCTGGTCACTTCGTAGAAGCGGGGGATGAGGTTGCACAGGGTGGTCTTGCCGCCGCCCGAGGGGCCGACCAGCGCCAGCCGTTCGCCCGGCCGGATATCCAGACTGACGTTGTGCAGGACCTTGTTGTGGTCGTCCGGGTACTCAAAGCTGACGTTTTCAAACCGGATGTCACCGGGGCCGGGCTGCAGCGGTACCGCATCCGGGGCGTCGCCGATGGTCACAGGGGTGTCCATGATCTCGGCAAAGCGCTCAATGCCGGTCATGCCGCGCTGGAACTGCTCGGCAAACTCCACGATACGGCGGATGGTGGCAATAAGGGTGGTGACGTACAGCATATAGGCCACCATGTCACCGGCGGTGATCCTGCCGTACACCAGCGAGAGGCCGCCTGCCAGAATGACCACCAGATACATCAGGCCGTCGAACAGGCGGGTGGAGGTGTTGAAGGCACCCATGGCGTAGTAGCCGAGGGTCTTGATCTGCTCAAAATCCCTGTTGCCCTTGGCAAACTTCTCGCGTTCCTCATCCTCGGCGGCAAAGGCCTTCACGACACCCTGTCCCAGCAGGCTGTCCTCGATGGTGGAGTTCAGCTCGCCGATCTGCACGCGCTGCTGGCGGAACCGCGCCCGCAGCCGTCCGTTCAGGTAAACGGACACCACGCCCATCAGCGGCACGCAGGCGAACACCGCCAGCGTCAGCGGCACACTGGCCCGGCACAGGATAATAAAGGACACCACGATCTTGATGGCCGCAATGAAGAATTCCTCCGGGCAGTGGTGGGCGAACTCGGTCACATCGAACAGGTCGTTGGTGATGCGGCCCATGATGGTGCCCACCTTGGTGTTGTTGTAGTAGGTGTGGTCCAGCTTGAGCAGGTGGTCAAAGGCATCGCGGCGCATATCCGTCTCAATATGGACGCCCATGATATGGCCGATGCTGGACATATAGTAGCTGGCTGCACCGTCGATGATGCGCAGCACAAAATAGAGTGCTGCCAGCCGCAGCACGATGCCCGCCGTCAGAGTGATGCCCACGCCCATGGCGGCGTTGGTGATAGTGCTCATGATTTTGGGCAGCACGATATCACACAGGGTGGTCAGCGCTGCACAGAACAGATCCAGAAACAGGGTCTTTTTGTACTTTGCCAGATAGGGCAGAAAACGCCGGATCAGCGCACCGCTGCCTGCGTGGTGCGCCCCGGGGTCGTTGATCTTGGTTTTTGACATGGTTCCTCCTGTTGTAAAACCCTCTCAGGCTCACTTCGTTCGCCAGCTCCCCCGAAAGGGGGAGCCTTTGCATCTTTCGGGAAGCTGTACAAAACCTCCCCCTTTCGGGGGAGGTGGCATTGCGCAGCAATGACGGAGAGGGTTCGTTCTCTTACTTTTTATTGTAATCCCGTTCGCCGTAGATGGCGGTGCCGATGCGCACAAGGGTGGCACCCTCCCGGATGGCGTTTTCAAAGTCGCCGCTCATGCCCATGGAGAGGGTCTCCATGGACACGTTGGAATAGCCGCGCTCTCCGGCCTGCACAAACAGCTTGTACACCTCGGCCAGATAGCGGCGGTTGCGGGCATCGTCGTCGTTCACGGGCGGAATGGCCATCAGGCCTTTCACCCGGATGTGCTCCTGTGCGGCAGCAGCATCCAGCAGCGGCCAGAGCGCTTCCGGTGCCACGCCGGTCTTGCTCTCCTCGCCGCCGATGTTCACCTCCAGCAGCACGTTCTGCACGATGCCGGCCTTGGCTGCTTCCTTCTCGATGGCGTTCAGCAGATGCTCACTGTCCACGCTTTGGATGAGGCTGGCACGGCCCAGCACTTTTTTAATTTTGTTCGTCTGCAGATGGCCGATAAAGTGGCTGGGCTTGCCGCAGTAAGCACCTGCGTCAAAGTTTGCGCACAGCTCCTGTACATGGTTCTCACCGAACACATCGATGGGCAGGGCTGCGCTTGCAGCCACGGTCTGTGCCGTGCGGGTCTTGCAGGCGGCGCACAGCTGCACCGCTGCCGGGTCGCGGCCTGCTTCACGGGCCGCGGCTGCCATCTTTTCCCGGATCTCTGTCACGGCCTCCTGCATCTGTTCCAGATTCTTTTCTGCCATGATGCTCAGTCCTCCTCGGTATACTTGGCGCGTTCGCCGCCGATGAGCTTCGGGCGGGTGCGGGCGCACAGGATGTTCGCTTCACCAATTTTGGAAAGGCTCAGCCGCACCGGCACCGCCACCCGCTTCAGGTGCATCCCGATCAGGGTGCCGCCGATATCAATGCCTGCATGGGCACGGATCTCTTCCACGGCCACCGGCTCCCGGAACTTCTTCCAGCAGGTAGTGGCCCAGCTGCCGCCTGCGTGGGGGCGCGGCACCACGCACACCTCTTCCCAGCCGTATTTTTCGGCGGCTTCGCGCTCGATGATAATAGCGCGGTTCAGATGCTCACAGCACTGCGCGGCCAGCCAGATGCCGTTTTCGGCCAGCACTGGGGCAATGCCCGCGTACACGGCCTGCGCGGCTTCCAGACTGGAATCCTTGCCAATGTGCCCGCCCACGATCTCGCTGGACGAGCAGCCCACCACGAACACATCGCCTTTTTTCAGCTTTGCTTCGGCCAGCAGCTCGTTCACTGCCTGCCGGGCCTCGGTCTCGATCTGTTTTTTGAATTCTTCTGTCATAAAAAACACCTCGGTTTTTATAAAAGGTCAAAGATTTGCACTGCGCACCTTTTCGCTGCCTGCAAGGCCGAGATACAGCCTGTTCTCCACCGGGCACAGCGCTGTCACGCTGCCTGCACCCTTGCTGGAGACCGTCCGCTTCCAGCTGCCGTCTGCGGTGTCCACCGCCTCGGTGCAGGGGGCGTCCGCAGGCAGGCTGAACAGCTTCTCCTGCAGATTCCGGCCTGCACGCAGGGCAATGCCCCGCAGCAGGGTGCTGTCGGCGTTCTTTTCCAGCCAGCTGCTGCGCGCCCACCGGTAGCCGATGTACAGGGTGCCGTCTGCATCCATAGCAAGCGCACCGGGATACCCCGGTAGGCCGGAAACAAAGCTCTGGCAGTTTTTACCGCCCGCCGTCAGGTCGCGGGCATCGGCGGCAGCGCTCCACACACAGCGGTTTCCAAGGTCAGCCACGAACAGCGTGCTTCCGTCCCGGCTCAGGGCCAGCCCGGAAGCACCGGCCACACCGCCCAGCACCTTCTGCACTGTGCGTGCTGCCGGGTCGTATACATACACGCAGCCCGTGCCGGTGTGGGCCAGCAGTTCGGTGCGCAGAGTGCTCTCCAGCCCGTCCGCGGCACTGGCACTGGCAGCAACCGCAAAGTAGATCCTGCCGTCCGGCGCGGCTTCCACCGCTGAGACATCCCCCAGCGGTGCACCGTCGATCTGGGTCACTACCTGCTCCACCGCCGTGCCCCAGCTGTCGTGGGCGGCGCGGCACAGGCTGCCGCCGCCGGGCGTGAGGATGCTCAGCCACAGGTCCCCGCTGCCGTCAAAGGCAAAACCGGTCAGCTCACCGTCCACGGAAAGGATAGCCGCATCGTGTCCGCCGTCGGTGCGCACAAGGTCGCTCGTGCGCTTTTTTAAGGCTGCGCCGTCGTATGCTGCGGCATACACAAGGCCGTCCTGTGTGCGGATGCAGTCCACACCCTGATATTCGCCCAGATCCAGCGTTCCCTTATGATCGGCGGCAAGGGCCGTCTGTGCTGCACCGGTGTCCTGCCGGACAGCAGGGGCATCGTACGCCTGTGGCGGCGTATCGATGGGCCGGAACACCAGTGCATACACCAGCGCCAGCAGGATGCACACGCCAAACACCGTGCTGGCCGTGCGGAACCGCTTGAGCAGCGCGTCCCGCTCCACCGCCATCTGGGCCGCATACTCGGCACGGCGGCGGGCAGCGCGGGCATTGGCGCGGTTTGCCCGGCGCATCCAGCGATCCACGAACAATGCCATCTGCGGCCCGATGGTGAGCGACGCAATGGCAAGGATGAGCAGAAATTCAACAAGTCCGATCCTCATAGGGCTTTTTCCTTTATCTTCAGAGCTTTTTCAGGGGGGGGATATCCCCTTATCGTCTCAGTATAGCATCTGTGGCGCGGCAGTTCAAGCACCCAACTCTGTCTCCCGGCTTTTGCCGCGCCTTCCGCCTTTTTCTCCATCTTTCCTGCCAAAGCCTTTTTTGCCGTGCTGAAATATGCTATACTGATTATAAATATGGCATTCTGCACCGGAATGCCGCATGTCAGTGTAAAAGAGGATAACATGGAAGCATTCAAATATAATGTGCAGCCGGGCCGCTACCGGCATTTCAAGGGCAACGAATACGAAGTGCTGGGCATGGCCCGCCACAGCGAGACCGAAGAGGAAATGGTGGTGTACCGCGCCCTGTACGGGGAACGCGGGCTTTGGGTGCGTCCTGCCGCCATGTGGTGCGAGACCGTGGAGCGGGACGGCAAAGTGCAGCCGCGCTTTGTGCGCATTGAGGAGTGAACCGGCAGTTTTTGCTGATGGGATAAAACGGAGGGTGATACTTTTGTACAGTGAACAAAAACAGGCGCTTGCCGCCGAACTGAGCTTCAAGCATCCGGCAGTGCTGGCTGTCAGCGGTTCTGCAGGCAGCGGCAAGACCGCTCTGCTGGCCGCGCTGCTGCCGGTGCTCAAGAGCCGCGGGCTGAAGGTGGGCGTGATCCGCGAGGCTGACGATCTGCGCCTGCCCGCCGAGACCGACCGCCTGCATGAGGCCGGTGCCGAGGGTGTGGCCGTGTTTACTGCCGGGCGCTATCTGCTTACCGAGCAGTTCCGCCTGAACGAGCAGGACCTGCTGGCTTTGTTCGAGCGCCACGGCTACGACCTTGTACTGCTGGAAGGCTTTGGCGACAGCGGCTGGGCCAAGATCGAGGTGGTGCGCAGCTCGGTCAGCCCGGTGGGCACCGCGTTCCAGCCCATGGCCATCGTGGGCGATGTGCCGGGTGCTGATTTTGCACTGGACGATCCTGCTGCTCTGGCAGACTGGATCGAGAACCAGATGCCGTCCCTGTAACGGAGGTTCTGCATGAAACTCATCCGTACCGAAGACGCTGTCGGGCAGGTGCTCTGCCACGACATCACACAGATCATTCCCGGCCAGTTCAAGGGAGCACGCTTCCGCAAAGGGCACATCGTCCAGCCGGAGGATATCCCCGTGTTGCTCTCCATTGGCAAAGAGAATCTCTATGTCTGGGAGAAGCGCCCCGGCATCCTGCACGAGGACGAAGCCGCTGCCCTTTTGTATAAGGCAGCGGCGGGCCGCAACATCCACGGCACTGAGCCGAAGGAAGGCAAGATCGAACTGGTTGCCGACTGCGACGGTCTTTTGAAGATCGACCGCGCCGCCCTGCTGGCCGTGAACCGCACACCCCAAATGATGATCGCTGCCATCCACGGCGACCTGCCCGTGAAAAAGGGCCAGAAGCTGGCCGGCACCCGCATCATCCCGCTGGTGATCGAGCAGGAGAAGATGGATGCCATGCAGGCTGCGGCAGGCAGCGAACCCATCCTGAACGTGCTGCCTTTCCACCCGAAAAAATTTGCGGTCATCACCACCGGCAGCGAGGTGTTCAAGGGACGCATCGAGGACAAATTCACCCCCATTCTGGTGGGCAAGCTGGCCGAATACGGCTGCGAGATGACCTATCACAAAACCTGCGACGATGACCCCGCCGGGATCACCGCCGCCATTCTGGAAGCAAAGGCCGCAGGCTGCGAGATGATCTTTACCACCGGCGGCATGAGCGTAGACCCCGACGACCGCACGCCGCTTGCCATCAAGAACACCGGTGCCGAGATCATTACCTATGGCGCACCGGTGCTGCCGGGTGCCATGTTCCTTGTGAGCTATCTGGACGGTGTGCCGGTGTGCGGCCTGCCCGGCTGCGTGATGTACGCCAAGCGCACCATTTTTGACCTGCTGCTGCCGCGCCTGCTGGCCGACGACCCCATCACTGCCGAGGACATTGCCCGGCTGGGCGAGGGCGGGCTGTGCTTAGGCTGCGCCGAATGCCACTGGCCCAACTGCGGCTTCGGGCATTGCTGAAACCCTCTCAGTCAAAGCCTTACGGCTTTGCCAGCTCTCCCAAAGGGGAGAGCTTTATCAAGGTAAAAATTATGAGCGAAACAAAACTTTCTCATTTTGATGCGTCCGGCAGCGCCGTGATGGTGGATGTGAGCGAAAAGCCCGTCACTGCACGGCAGGCTGTGGCCCGCGGCATCATCACTATGAATGCGGCAGCCTTTGCCGCTGTTCGGAACGGCACCGCCCAGAAGGGCGACGTGCTGGGCGTGGCCCGCATTGCAGGCATCATGGCGGCCAAGCGCACCAGCGAGCTGATCCCCCTGTGCCATCCGCTGCCGCTGAGCAAGCTGACTGTGGATTTTCACCTTCTGCCCGAACAGCAGGCCGTAGAGGCCGTGTGCACCGCCAGGACCATCGGCGTGACCGGCGTAGAAATGGAAGCTCTGACCGGCGTTTCTGCCGCGCTGCTCACCATCTACGATATGTGCAAGGCCGTGGATAAGGGCATGGAGCTGGGCGAGATCCACTTGGTCGAGAAGACCGGCGGCAAGAGCGGGCACTATGTGCGGGCCGAGGGCGGCTATGTTTGATGCATACGGCCGCAGTATCCACTATCTGCGCCTTTCGGTCACCGACCTGTGCAACCTGCGCTGCCGCTACTGTATGCCGGACGGCGTGCCAAAGCTGGCCCACGAAGATATTCTGACCTATGAGGAATTTCTGCGGCTGGCTGCGCTGTTCGCCCAGTGCGGCATCGACACGGTGCGCATCACCGGCGGTGAACCGCTGGTGCGCCGGGGCGTGGAACAACTGACGGCGGGCCTGAAAGCCATTCCCGGCATCCGCCGCGTTGCCCTTACCACCAACGGCGTGCTGCTGGCCCAGAAGCTGCCCGCCCTGCTGGCGGCGGGCCTTGACAGCGTGAACATCAGCCTTGACACCTTGCACCCGGAGACCTTCCGGCGCATCACCGGCAAAGACGAGCTTGCCGCCGTGCAAAACGGCATCCGGGCGGCCCTTGCCAGCGGCATTCCGGTCAAGCTGAACTGTGTGCCGCAGCCCGGCGTGAACGAGGGTGAGCTGGAAAGCCTTGCTGCCTTCGCACAGGAGCATCCGCTGCAGGTGCGCTTTATTGAGATGATGCCCATTGGCTTTGGTGTCGGGCTGCCCGGCCTTTCCGGCCCGGAACTGCTGGAGCGCTTTTACCGCCGCTGGCCGCAGCTGCAGCCGGTGACCGGTGCGGCCTTTGGCGATGGGCCGGCGGTGTATTATTCTGCGCCCGGCTGGCGCGGCAGCATCGGGTTGATCGCTGCCGTGCACGGCAAATTCTGCGCTTCCTGCAACCGGGTGCGGCTGACAAGTCAGGGCTTTCTGCGTCCGTGCCTTGCCAGCGAATCCGGCACCGACCTGCGTGCTCTGCTGCGCAGCGGCGCAGACGACGCGGCCCTTTTGCAGGCCATTCAAAACACGATTCTGGCAAAACCCCGGGAACATCACTTCGGCCAAGGCTCCATGCCCGCCACACGAGGGATGTACCGGATCGGAGGATAACACAAATTTATGGGTAAAATTCTGGCTATCTGCACAAGCCCCCGGCGCGGCACCTTGAAAACGCCGGTGCCGTCCGCTGTTCTCACCCCGGAGTGGGGTATTGTGGGCGATGCCCACGGCGGCAGCTGGCACCGGCAGGTCAGCCTGCTGAGCGCGGAAAAAATTGAAGCTTTCCGTCAAAAGCTCTGGGTGGACTACGGTGCCTTTGGCGAAAATCTGGTGGTGGAAGGGTTCGATCTTGCCACCCTGCCGGTGCCCAGCTTTTTTGCCATTGGGGATGCCGTGCTGGAAATGACCCAGATCGGCAAGGAGTGCCGCAGCGACTGCGCCATCCGCCGGCAGACCGGCGACTGCATCATGCCGCGGGAGGGCGTGTTCGCACGGGTGGTAAAAGGCGGCACCATCCACACCGGCGACGAGATGAAGCTGCTGCCCACCCCGGCAGATCTGCCCCTGCGCGCGGCGGTGATCACCCTTTCCGATAAGGGCAGCCGCGGCGAACGGGAGGACAAAAGCGGCCCGCTCATTGTGGAAATGCTCACCGCCACAGGCTACAAGGTGGAGGAAGCACTGCTTCTGCCGGACGATGCCGCCCAGCTCAAAACCCAGCTGCTGCGCCTTGCGGATGCCCGTCAGGTGAACCTGATCCTCACCACCGGCGGCACCGGCTTTGCACCCCGGGATATCACCCCAGAGGTGACTTTGAGCGTAGCTGAACGCAACGCGCCCGGCATTGCCGAGGCCATGCGGTACCATAGCCTTACCATCACACCGCGCGGGATGCTGAGCCGCGGTGTCAGCGTGCTGCGCGGCAAGACCCTGATCGTGAACCTGCCGGGCAGCCCTAAGGCCGTAAAAGAAAACCTCGAGTACATTCTGCCAAGCCTTGCGCACGGCATCCGCCTTGCCGCCGGGCTGGACGGCGAATGCGCCCGGAAATAAAAAAGTATCCCGGTGGGCGGCACCGCATCCTGTACCGTATCAAACGCAAAGATCCATTTTTAAAACAGGAGAGCTTCTCATGAACACCACTAAAATTTCCCGCCGCAGCTTTCTGGCTGCTGCCGGTATCGCCGGTGCCGCTGCGGCCCTGACCGCCTGCGGCTCCTCCGCTTCCAGCACTGCATCTTCCGTGGCAGGCTCTGCCGCTGCTTCTTCTGAAGCTACCGGTGGATCCATGGAGCTGATCGTGTTTGCCGCCGCATCCCTCACCGAGACCCTCACCGCCATCGGTGAGACCTACTCGGCAGAACACCCGGAGGTGACCTTCCGCTTCAACTTCGACTCCTCCGGCACCCTCAAGACCCAGATCCAGGAAGGCGCGGACTGCGACCTGTTCATCTCCGCCGGTCAGAAGCAGATGAACCAGCTGGACAGCACCGTTTCCGCCGATGTGAACACCGAAGGACTGGACTTCGTGGACAGCGATTCCCGCGTGGACCTGCTGGAGAACAAGGTCGTTCTGTGCGTGCCCGAGAATGGCGATAAGGGCATCGACAGCTTCGATTCTCTGGCCGAGCACCTCAAGGCCGGGGACATTCTGTTCTGCATGGGCAACAGCGATGTGCCCGTGGGCCAGTACACCCAGAAGATCCTTGCCTACTACGCTCTGGACGAGGAAGCACTGGCCGCAGCCGGTGTCATCACCTACGGCTCCAACGTCAAGGAGGTCACCACCCAGATCACCGAAGCCAGCGTGGATGCCGGTGTCGTGTACTGCACCGATGCCTACAGCGCAGGCCTGACCCCCGTGGATGAGGCCACCAAGGAGATGTGCGGTCAGGTCATCTATCCTGCCGCCGTGCTGAAGGCCGCCCCCAACGCCGAGGCTGCCAGGGAGTTTCTGGCCTATCTGCAGACCGACCGCGCCGTCACCGTGTTCGAGCGCGTGGGCTTCACCGCACTGTAAATCCGTTGTTTTTCAGAGCTTCCCCTCCGGGGGAAGCCTTTTTATTCGGAGGTATCATTTATGGACTGGTATCCCCTTTGGAACAGCCTGCGCATCGCCTTCGTCAGCTGTGCGGCGGTGTTCTTCCTTGGCATTTTTGCCGCCTACTATATTGCCAAGCTGCCGCGCACTGTCAAGGGCGCGCTGGACGTGGTGCTCACCCTGCCCATGGTGCTGCCGCCCACGGTGGTGGGCTATTTTCTACTGCTTTTGTTCGGCGCAAAGCGGCCGCTGGGTGCCTTTTTCATGGAGCATTTCGGCGTGAAGCTGGTCATGAACTGGTACAGTGCCATCTTTGCATCCATCGTGGTGGCCTTTCCGCTGATGTACCGCACGGCGCGCGGCGCGTTTGAAAGCTTTGACGAAACGCTGGCATGGTCGGCGCAAACGCTGGGCCAGTCGGGCGTGTGGATCTTCTGGCGGGTGCGGATGCCCTGCTGCCGTCAAGGCATTCTGGCCGGCACGGTGCTGGCCTTTGCCCGCGCGCTGGGCGAGTACGGTGCCACCAGCATGATCGCAGGCTACACCCCCGGCAAGACCGCCACCATTGCCACCACCGTGTACCAGCTGTGGCGCACCAACGACGAAGCCGGTGCCATGCGCTGGGTGCTGGTGGATATCGTGATCTCGGCAGTGGTGCTGCTGGCCGTGAATCTGCTGGAGAAAAAACAGAAAGCAGGTGGCCGCGCATGAGTCTTGAAGTGAACATTACCAAAAAGCTGGGTGGCTTTACCCTTCACGCCAACTTTGCCGCGCGCAGCACCGCCACGGCCATTCTGGGCGCGTCCGGCTGCGGCAAAAGCATGACCCTGCGCTGCATTGCCGGTATCGTAAAGCCGGATGCGGGCCGCATCGTACTGGACGGCCGGGTGCTGTTTGACAGCGCCCAGCACATCGACCTGCCGCCGCAGCAGCGCGGCGTGGGCCTGCTGTTCCAGAACTACGCACTGTTCCCCAACATGACCGTGGAGCAGAACGTGCTCTGCGGCCTGAAAGCGGAAAAAGACAAGGCCGCCCGCAAGGCCCGCTGCGCCGAAATGCTGCAGGCCATGCGGTTGGAATCCCTTGCCAAACGCTACCCGGCCCAGCTTTCCGGCGGACAGCAGCAGCGCACCGCGCTGGCACGCATCCTTGTGGGCAGGCCCAAAATTCTGATGCTGGACGAGCCGTTCAGTGCGCTGGACAGCTACCTGCGCGAGGAAGTGGAGGGCGAAGTGGGCAGCCTGCTGGCCGGGTTTGGCGGCACGGCGCTGCTGGTCACCCACAACCGTGACGAAGCCTACCGCCTGTGCCGGGATATGATCGTGATGGATGGCGGGCAGGTGCTGCGCACCGGCGGCACCAAAGAGGTGTTTGCAGACCCGCAGAGCACCACCGCCGCACGGCTGACCGGCTGCAAGAACATTCTGTCCTGCACCCGCGTGGATGCCCACACCGTGCGCCTGACTGGCTGGGATGCGCCCCTTCACCTTGCCGCCGAGGTGCCGGAAACCTGCACCGCCGTGGGCATCCGCGCCCACGACTTTGCCCCCTGCGCACCAGCTGCGCCGAACGCTCTGCCGGTGCAGCTGAACTCCACCAGCGAGAATCCCTTTGACTGGAACCTGATCTTTACCGCGCCGGACGGCACCACCCGCCTGTGGTGGAAGGTGAGCAAGACGAACCTGACCGCTGCGTCGCCGGAGGCACCGGCGTTTCTGGGCACTGCACCGCAGAACATCATGCCGCTGGGGTGACGGACAGCGTAAAAACCGCCCTACAGGGCGCTGTGGACAGCAGCGGCTTTGCAAAGCCGCACAGCACATCCCACGGCCAAACAGCCGCACCTTATCCACAAGCTCACTATTATATGCGCCAAACTCGGAATTGTGCAGGTCGGAAAGCACCACCATCCGGCTGGGCCTGCGGTCTGCCCCGCAAACTCCGGCTGTGCAGGGCCGTTTTTCTGTGGTATACTGGTATTGGAAGCAGCCCGCCGCTGCGGGCACTTTTTTTGAAAAGCATTCACGCAAACTTCACAGCTTTTTTTTATTCTTGCTGTATGATATTCTGGTCAAGAAGTCTATTATTGAGGAAGGTGTCTGTATTATGGCTAAGATCCTGATCGTTGACGATGAGCCGCGCATCCGCGAGCTGATCCGTGAACATTTACAATATTCCGGTTATGTCTGTGAAGAAGCCGCCGACGGCACAGCTGCGCTGACCCAGCTTTCCGGCGGAGCCTTCGATCTGGTCATTCTGGACCTGATGATGCCGTTCATGGACGGTATGACCTGCCTGCGGGAGATGCGCGCCCGCCACATCAACACGCCAGTCATCATCCTGACCGCCCGCGGCGAGGAATACGACAAGCTGGCCGGCCTGGAGAGCGGTGCCGACGACTACGTTGTCAAGCCCTTCTCTCCCCGTGAGCTGGTAGCCCGCGTCAAGGCCGTGCTGAACCGCACCATGCCCAAGCCCGCCGCTGCCTCCGACACCATGACCTTTGGTGAGCTGACCATCGACACGGCCAGCCACACGGTGCGCGTTTCCGGCGAGGAGGTGGCCCTGACCCCCAAGGAGTTCGACCTGCTGGTGTTCCTTGCTTCCAACAAGGGCATCGCCCTCAGCCGTGAAAAGATCCTGCAGAAGGTGTGGAACTACGACTACTTTGGCGAGGACCGCACCGTGGATACCCATGTCAAAATGCTGCGGGGCCATCTGGGCAAGTGCCGCAGCTACATTGCTACCGTGTGGGGCATCGGCTACAAATTCGACCCCGACGCAACGCGCTGATAAAGGAGCGGAGGATTCATGCGGCACCATCACTCCCCCGGCATCCGCGGCCAGCTGATGTGGTTTTTGTGTTGTATCTGTCTGTTCCTGCTGGCACTGGTGTGGTTTCTGTCCACCCAGCTGCTGGAACCGCTGTACACCAAGCACATTGAAAAACAGCTGACCACTCAGGCAGAAAGCATCACCGCCGAGCTGGACAAGGCTATTGCAAACGGCGAAGCCCTTTCGGCATGGTCTTTTGGCCATCTTACGGTCAACACCGCGTTTTTTGACCGGCTTGCCACCCAGCTGTACGCCAGCGGTTCGCTGAACAGCTTCTGTGTGGATATTTCCGATACCACCATGCGCACGATCTATAAGATCGAGAACCAGTCCTACTGCAACCTGCACGAAACGCTGCTCTCGGATTCCGCCAACAACGATATGATCGTTTCCACCGCTGTGGCCATGCGCAAGAAATGCCGCACCACCGGCGGCTTTGTGCAGACCCTGAATCCGCCGCGGCTCTCCGGCTCGGCACAGCTGCTGGTAGGGCGCAACACCTCCGGCGGCGAGTACACCGTTCTGGTCACTACCAGCCTTGTGCATGTGGCCGAAGCCGGCAGGGTGCTGAGCACCGTGCTGCCCATGGCAGCGGCGCTGATCTTTGCCTTTGCCATGACGGCGGCATGGCTGTTCAGTGAGTGGTTCACAAAGCCGCTGCGCCAGCTTTCCAGCGCTGCCCGCCAGATGGCCATGGGCAACTATGCCGTGCAGGTGGATACCCGCCGCAGCGATGAGCTGGGCGATCTGGCCCGGGACTTCAATCACATGGCAAGCGAGGTGCAGCATTCTTCGCAGATGCAGCGCGACCTGCTGGCCAACGTCTCCCACGACCTGCGCACCCCGCTGACCCTTATCAAGGGCTATGCCGAGACGGTGCGCGACATTACCGGCGACGACAAGGCCCACCGCGATGAGCAGATGAACATTATCGTGGACGAGACCGACCGCCTGACCGCACTGGTCTCCAGCGTGATGGAGCTGAGCAAGGTGACCAGCGGTGCCGACAAATGCGAGCGCGTGCACTTTGATATGGGCCAGCTGTGCGACGAAGTGAGCGAACGGTACGATGCCATCTGCGCCCAGAACGGCTGGCAGCTCCAGCTGGAGCTGCCGGACGAGGAACTGCCCGTTTACGCAGACCCCAACATGATGCAGCGCGCACTGCATAACCTGCTGGGCAACGCCATGCACCACATCGGCAAAGACGGCATCTTCATCCTGCGGGCCCAGCGCTGCACCGAGGGCGTGCGGATCGAGGTGGAGGACCACGGCCCCGGCATCTCTGCCGACGACCTGCCCTATATCTTTGATCGGTACTACCGCTCCCGTTCGGATGCCGGCAAGCAGGGCACCGGTCTGGGCCTTTCCATCACCAAGGCCATCTTCCAGCAGCACGGCTTCCGCTTTGGTGTGCAGAGTGCCATCGGCATGGGCACTACGTTCTGGTTCATCATGAACGACCTGCCCGCCAATGCAGCCGAGATGGCCGGGCAGGAATAATCAGGAATAATTTTAAAGCCGGGATGACCGTGTGGTCGTCCCGGCTTTTGCTTTTTCTATAGAGCATCGTTTCTGTCCGCAATGCTGCGGCCATTCCAAATGATTTACTGGCTGGAATCCGCTGTGCGATAAATCCCAAATGTATTATCCGGTGCGGGCATTTCCACCTGGGAGGCACGATCATTCACAGCCCACATCATCCAGCCCATTGCAGCCAGTGCCGCCAGAATGATGATCCATTTGACAAAATTCGGCAGTTTTTTCATAGAAGATCCTTCAAATCCGTTTTATACTTTATTTTATATTTTCCGCTTTTATTCCGGTCTGCAAAGCTTTCGTGCACATCTGAGCAGCTCTTCGGCCTGCTGGCTGTCCAGCTGCTTCACCCATGCACCGCGCACTGCTGCGCCCTCGCCGGTGCTGCCCGCTTCGGCAAAGCTGGCAAGGTCGGAGTCGGTGCGGCTCTGCCATGCGGAAAAGCCCTCCGGCGCGATGTGTGCGCCAAGGCGGCAGTCCAGCACAGCCGTTTTACCGGTGGGCCGCCACGGCCTGCCCAGAAACACCGTGCCCGCCGGGCAGTCGTCCGAAACAAAGTCGCAGTCCCAGAACACAAAGCCAAGGCCATCGGCACGGCCCGAGGGAGCCGTGACGTAGCTTGCAGGCAGGTGGTTGTTCACGGTGCGGATGGTGCACTGCTCAAACAGAGCGTCCGCGCCGCCAAAAATAAAATCGATATCTCCCGCGATCTCGCAGTGCCGGTAATACTGGGCCGTCGGTCGGCGGGGCGCAAAGCGGCCCGGGCCAAGGAAGCCATCCTTCTCCCGCTCCTTCTCCGGCAGAGGCGCGCAGAACAGCGTATCCTGATTGCCTAGCAGCCTCACATTCTCAAAGAGGGTGTGAGAGCAGTCCACATAAGCCGCCACGGCCTGCCCCACCTTTGCCCCGGGGCCGGCATCGTTTTCAATGGTCAGGTCCCGCACCCGCAGTTCTATCCCCCGGAAAAACGCGGTATAGCTGCGGAAGGTGTGGGTGGGCCTGCCGTCCGGGTGCGGCAGCTTGCCGCCGTCGCCCCACACGATGTGGGTGCTTTCCATGCCTGCGCCGATCAGGGTGATATCCTGTTTTTCGCACACCAGCTTTTCGCGGTAAACGCCCGGGCCAATGCGGATCTCTGCTGCGCAGGCATAAGGCACGGCCAGCACCGCTTCGGACACCGAAGCAAAATCGCCGCTGCCATCCTGCGCTACGGTTATGGTAAGCATGTTTCTGTCCTCCCGTTTTGTTTCTATGCTTCCATAGTATACCTTCTCCTCCGTCGAAAATCAACGAAGTTTGTATGAACATCAAACGCATTTTTCCAGCCGCAGCACCGCCGCCGTAATGTCGTCCGGCCTGCCGGTCTTCTGGGCGCGCACACGGGCCGTCTCCACCAGCGTCTTTGCGATCTGCTCCGGCGGCTCCCCTGCTGCCGCCGAGAGCTCCAGCTGTTTTGCCACCCAGCCCGGGCCATCCACCAGAAGGCCGTCCGACACCAGCACCGCATAATCGCCCACCGTCAAATGCACCACCCGGCTCTGGCCGTTCACTCCGCCCAGAATGCCCACCGGCAGGCTGGTGTCGCCCACAGCACGCACCCGCCCGCCGTGCACAAGGAAGCCCGGTGCCGCACCGGCCTTGAACAGCCTTGCCGTGCCGGTGTAAAGATCCACGCTGATGAGGTCCAGCGTGGCACCGCTCTCATCCTCACTTTTCAGGGCAAGGGCCACGTTGACCAGCCTTGCCGCCAGCTCTGCGGTAAAGCCCGCCTTGAGCAGCCGGGCCGTCAGCTCGGCGGCAAGGTTGCCATCCACGGCTGCAGGCCTGCCGGTGCCCATGCCGTCGCACAGGATCATCTGCGCTGCCGCCGGGCTGCAGAACTGCTGCACCGCATCGCCGGAAATACTGCCCCGCGCCGCCGCGCCCGCCATGCCGAACACGGCCCGCAGCACCGGCTTTTCGCTGAACAGCAGGGTGGTCATTCCCTTGCAGGAAAGCACCTGCGGCACTTCCAGCGTGCGGCGGCAGATGCGGCCCACCTCCCCGGCCAGCGCGGCCAGCTCCTGCGCCGAGAAGCGGGTGCGCGGCAGCGTGACCGCCGCATGGGTGCGGCCCAGATCATCCAGCGTGACGGCACACTCCTGCGGCGGAGTGCCAAGCTGCGCAAAGAAGTCCGCCACCCGGCCGGATTTATAGGGTTCCGGGTCGCCCGGACGGCCCAGCTGTTCTCCCAACACGCCCAGCGCTTCGGCCACGGCGCTGTACTGCTCGGTCAGGGCAGTGCGCATGGCTTCGGCATGAAGGCGGGCCTCCTTGCGGCTGCGGTACAGCGCAAAGGAGCGGTTTGCCGCTGCGCACAGTGCTGCCGGGTGGATGCACCGGGATAATTGTCCGGGCAATTGAGCCGTTTCCAGCCCGCCGCTGCTTTCCAGCAGAGGGCGCAGTGCTTCCATGCCCTCCAGCGTGGCGGCATACTCCTGCTTCCAGCAGGTATCCCGCCGTCCGCAGTTAAAACAAAGGGTATCATGTGTGTTATCAATTACCCAATGGAAATCCTCACGCCGGTGCGGCAGCGTTTCGTAGACATCGTTCACGGTCTCTGCCAGCGATGCAAGGCTCTGGGACACCTGTTCCAGCCGGGTGGCCGCTGCACTGTACTGCTGCGGCTGGGCCTGCCCTGCCTGCGGCTTTTCTTCCGGCTCCGGCACAAGCCATGCTGCGGGCATGGCCGCTACGGCCGTGATGCCGATGCAGACGTTCAGCAGATATTGGAACGCGCTCCCGGGCGGCTGCACACAGAGTGCACCGGTCACGCAGCCGCCCGCGTAGGCGGCTACCGTTTCCATGCGCCGTCCGGGTGCCAGCACTGCCGCTGCCACCGTGGCACAGGCAAGTCCGGATGCCACAAAGCTGAGGGCCGGGTCTGCCGCGCACAGCGCAGCGCCCAGCACCGCGCAGGCCGCAAGCGCGGCTTTGACCTGCCCTTTGCTGCATAAATACAGTTCCAGCGCCGCGCAGACGATCACGCCCGGCAGCAGCTTCCACAGCTGCACACTGCCCAGCGCCGCCGCTGCGGCCGCACCCACCAGAAGCATCCCGGCACCCGGCTTTTCGGGCGCGAACTGCCGCAGACAAAAGCCCATGGCTGCGGCCAGCAGGGCATCTGCTGCACTGTAAAGCACCAGCTCTGCCCCGCCGCCGCCAAAGGCAAAGCACAGCGCCACGCCCACCAGCGTGCCGCAGCCCGCCAGTGCCGCCGGGATCAGTGTTCTGGCACCCATCCACCGCGCTGCCACTGCAGCACCCAGTGCGCACAGCATACAGACACTGCGCAGCGAGAGCGCGCCAAACCCGTGCAGCAGCACACCCAGCGCCGCACCCGCCGCACAGGGGGCAAAGCAGTCCTCTGCAAAGCCCAGCACAAAGCCCAGACCAAAAGGCATCAGTGCACCGTACACAACGGCCCAGCCGCCCGCAAATCCCACTGCCACAGCCGCCAGCCTGCGCGCTGCCGGGCGCAGCTCCGCCCGCCGTGCCAGCGCTGCCCGCTGTCTGTTCTGCCGCCCGACCGCTGCCAGACCCATCCGCTCTGTCATAAAAACTCCCCGCTTTCCGGCGGGGCGTTGTGGTTCTGTTCCCCGCGCTTTCTGCATATACTGTAGCGCGGGCGCGCGGCGATTTTTGGCGCGGTGCAGTGTTCTGCCGCAAACCGGCCCAAAGACGCAAAAAAGCCCTGCGGCATCCAAAAACGCCGCAGAGCTTTGTGTTGTTTTGCAAAAAATCAGCCGTTCAGCTTTTCAATTGCCGCTTTTACGCGGACAAGGGTGGTTTCGCGGCCCATCATGCAGGCAAGGTCGGTGCCGCCGCCGGGGGTGCGCTGCTTGCCAGAAAGGGCAATGCCCAGCGGGTAGAGCAGCCAGCCGTTCTTCTTGCCCAGCTCCTCAGCCTTGGCCTTGCAGGCATCGAAGACGGCATCGCGATTGCCAAAATCCAGTGCTTCGTCGCTGAGCACAGGCAGCAGGGCTTCCAGTGCCTCCTTGGCGGTCTCCGGGGTGGTCTTCTGCTTCTTGTTGGCGTACATGCTCACATCGTACTCGGGCATCGCATCAAAGAAATCCAGCTGCTCCGGGATCTCGCCCAGCACTTCGCAGCGGGGCTGCAGGTTTGCGCACAGCAGCTTTTTGTCGATAGAGGTGTGCACGGCCTTGTCGATCCACGGCTCCGCCTTCTTCTGGAACTCTTCCGGGGACAGGCGGCGGATATATTCCGCGTTGATGGCCCGCAGCTTGAGGGGATCGAAGATGGCCGGAGACTTGGAGATGCCGTCCGGAGACCAGATCTTGACCAGTTCCGGCAGGGAGAAGATCTCCTGCTCGGCATACTCGCCCTTGGGGCTCCAGCCCAGCAGGCAGATGTAGTTCAGCACGGCCTCGGTCAGGTAGCCCTTTGCTACCAGATCCTGATAGCTGGCATCGCCGTTGCGCTTGGAAAGCTTATTCTGCGCATCCTTCATGACCGGCGGGCAGTGGATGTAGGTGGGGATCTCCCAGCCGAACGCCTGATACAGCAGGTTGTACTTAGGGGTAGAGGACAGATACTCGCTGCCGCGGATGACGTGGGTGATGCCCATGAGGTGGTCGTCCACCACGTTGGCAAAGTTATAGGTGGGCATGCCGTCGGTCTTGATGAGGATCTGGTCGTCCATCTCGCTGTTGTTCACCTCGATGTGGCCGTACACCACATCGTCAAAGCCGGTCACGCCCTCGCGGGGGATCTTCTGGCGGATAACATAGGGTTCCCCGGCAGCAAGACGCTTTTCCACTTCCTCTTTGGGCAGCTCACGGCAGCAGCCATCGTAGTGGGTCATCTCGCCATTGGCGCGCTGCTCGGCGTGCAGGGCCTCCAGACGCTCCTCGGTGCAGAAGCAATAGTATGCCTTGCCCTCGGCCACCAGCTGCTCGGCATACTGCTTGAACATGCCCATGCGCTCACTCTGCACATAGGGGCCCACGGGGCCGCCGATGTCCGGGCCTTCGTCCCACAGCAGACCGGTCTCCCGCAGGGTGTTGTAGATCACATCCACCGCACCCTCGACATAGCGGCCCTGATCGGTATCCTCGATGCGCAGGATGAAGGTGCCATCCTCGTGCTTGGCCATCAGGTAGGTGTACAGGGCAGTGCGCAGGTTGCCAACGTGCATATAACCCGTGGGCGACGGCGCAAAACGGGTGCGGACTTTATTGCTCGGCATAGAAAAACGCTCCTTTATTCTCATGCAAAAAATTTGCGGATAGCTATGTTTTATTGTACTGATTCTGCGCAGTTTTGTCAATGCGGGATAATATCATGCATTCACATCTAAACCTTTTCATTCTGTTCGCAATCTGCTATACTTGATTCAACAAATCGGAATTTGTGGAGAGATTTCCTGAACTTTCCTTATTTTACAGGCTTTTCAGCCCATTAAATAGTGAAATGATATGTATTTTCCCTTATTTTTGCCCTTATGCGGAATCCGCAAGGGAAATAAGGGAAATTTTTAGTTAAGCATTGCTCGCTACTTTATCAAGAAGTCTTGCGGAATCCCGTTTTGCTTTTCTTGTTGAGTGAGCGTAAATATTCATTGTGGTACTGACATCAGAGTGTCCTAACAGTTCCTGTACATCTTTCGGTGCAGCTCCATTGGAAAGCAGATTGCTGGTATAAGTGTGACGCAACTGGTGAAAATGGAAATCTTCAAATCCTTCCAGCTTCTTTGCCACTGATCTGCATACAATGCTGAGTGTACTCGGCAGTTCCAAAGAGCCATCTGGTCGCAGGCAGACAAAGGAGATTTCTTTGTAATCTGTCGGGACTTCCTGTGTTCCGTCAAGATGATAGTATTCATAATATACCCTGTTTTTCACATGCACTTCTTTGTAGTAATTGCGGTGATATAATTCGCCATACTGCATCCGGTTTTTGAGCTGTTCTTTTCTGGCAGCTTTCAGTATTTCAGTCAGCGTATCTCCAAAATCAACAATCCTTACTTTTTTCCGTTTCGTTGGTCCGATAATATTTTTGTGTTTCATGCCGTCGTAGCGGATACTGCGTTTTATGGTCAGGCATTGTTCCTCAAGGTTAATGTCCTGCCATGTAAGACCACAGGTTTCCCCGATACGGAGCCCGGCATAATACGCAATTTGAATCGGAAGAATAGCAGGTGGATTTTTCTTTTCCAGATATTGGATAAGCCGTTCATAATCCTCATGTGAAATCGGCTGTGTACCTTCTTCCACTTCATCATCGGAAAAGAGGTCAACTTCCTCTGCCTGCTTTTTCAGCTTAATATACTGCATCGGATTGAAACTGATTAACTGTTTTGGAAATACTGCAAAACGGAATGACTGCTGTAACACTGCGGAAAAAGAATGGATATAATCTTTGCTGTATCCCTTTCTTACTTTCCCGTCTGGAAACTCACCACCGAATGTAAGCAGATCAAGAAATGCCTGTAAATGTTCGGCAGTAACTGTTTTCAGTTTGCGGTCTGCAATCGGGTGTTTTTTGATACAGCGGATTGCACCAAGATAATTTTCCACTGTGCCGTTGCTGAGTGTCCCGGTTTTCAGTTCTTCTTCCGCCCACATATCCAGAAGCTCTCCTACCGTAAGGCTGTCTGCCTTTGCGACAAACTTCTTATTTTCGTAATCTTCCAGTGCTTTGCGGAGAAGTTTTTCCGTCTCACTTTTACTTTCGGTTCCAGCATATTCTTTCTGAACCATTTTACCGCTTGCATCTTCTACATAGAAGCGATAGTACCATTTTTTTCCTTTTTTTCTAACAGATCCTTTTGCCATAATCGTATGTCTCCTTTCGATATCAGACAATCGGAACTGTTGAAATGCTTCTTGCGTGTAAGTATATCACAACTCCGGTTGTCTTACTATACCGATTCAGAATCCTCATACATAACTTCGGATAAAAGATTGGCAAGCCTTTGTTCTGCTGCTTCCGGTTTCTTTGAATAGAGCCTTATCACATCTGCCATATCGTTAAATGCGTTGACAGTATGCGTGATCTCCCTGAGAAACATAATCTCATTATATTCATCTTTCGATTCAAATCCCATTACTTTGGCAATGTCCGCATCTTTGGTACTGCCTTTGTAATTTTTACAGGCGAACTGAAACGAATCCAGAAACAGTTCATATTGCTTTAACATTAACAGCAGTAAGTCTTTAGAAAAAGCGTCTTCTGTTTTATTGAGGTCAAGAGGTAACTGTTTGAGAATGTCGCCCATCGCATCACGAATCTGCAATTCTTTCTTATCCGTAATATCAGTTTCATATTCATCGGTTTCCCCTTTGAGCCATTCAATCGATACATGAAGTGCTTCCGAAAGACCTTCCAGCACCATCTTTTTGGTATTGTCAATCGAACCATTCTCATAACGCAGGATTGTGGAAGCGGTAACTCCCATCTTCTCTGCGACATAAGGCTGTGTCAGATTTAATTCCAGACGGCGCTGTTTTGCCCTGCTGCCGATCAGCTTGCGTAGTTCTTTATCTTTCATGCTGATGTGCCTCCTTTTTCGGTATGTCATTACTATACCACGCAACAAAATATATTGCAATATGCAATTTTAAGAAAAGCAGAAAAATTTCATAATGCTTGACAAAGCAATATAAACACGCTATACTGACAGCACAAATGAAATTGCATAATGCAATTCGAAAGGAGGTGGTCATATGACGCAAAGAAAGATTGCCTTATCTATTGAGGAAGCTGCTGATTATACGGGAATTGGCAGGAACACCCTGCGAAAGTTGGTAGAGTGGAAGAAACTTCCGGTATTGAAGGTTGGGAGAAAAGTCCTGATCAAAACGGATATGCTGGAACTTTTTATGGAAGCCAACGAGGGCAGGGACTTGAGGGATAAGGGAAATGTGAAAGCAGTCACAAGAAACGGTTCAACTTAAAAAAGCGGTTCCCGAAGAAACCGCCAAAGGTTCTATCAGACCGGAGTCATGATATACCTACACGCAAACAGATTATACCATGTACTTCGTCTGACAGACAACAGGAAACTTATGTTTGGAAGAAAAAGAAAGGACGATGATATTTATGGCAAGATCAACAAAGAGTTATGAGGAGCGTATGCTCCAGTTGGAAAAGAAAGAACAGGAAAGCCTTGAGAAAGCAAAACAGTATGCAGCACAGAAACGGGAACTGAAGAAACGTCAGAAAGATGTGGAAACCAAAAAACGGACACACAGGCTCTGCCAGATTGGCGGTGCAGTGGAATCGGTACTGGGTTCTGCGATTGAGGAAGATGATATCCCAAAGCTGATCGGCTTCTTAAAAAGGCAGGAAGCAAATGGGAAATTCTTCTCAAAGGCAATGCAGAAAGAGCCAGTTGCAAATACGGAGGAAGTGTAATGCCGGAGGGAGTGGAGTTTCCATTCCCTTCATTGCTTTTTTATGAAGGGCGCACTTATGGACAACCAGAGGTCGTCCGTATAAGTTTGCCACAGGTGGCAACCGGTCTGCGCTTACGCTTGCCGGGCTCGTTCCGTCGGCGGGGCTTTCAGCCAGACCTGCTCATGCCGCA
>ENA-UEQI01000168-UEQI01000168.1-human-gut-metagenome-genome-assembly--contig:-NODE-168-length-23702-cov-21.039915_pt1 | contig 23702 bp, 30 predicted proteins | sample MGYA00242946_ERZ507945 | MGnify/ENA primary metagenome ERZ507945 (study PRJEB26167, sample SAMN06115467) | human gut metagenome | host: Homo sapiens | place: China:Guangxi | collected 2016-06-08... | reverse complement strand
GTATCAAAGGCCAGAGCAGTGGCCTGCAGGATCTCGCGGTTTGCCATGGCGGCGCGCAGTTCAGTGGGGGACAGGCGCGCAGCAGAACGGTAGTTGCCTTCGGTACGGTAAGCTTGCATCATCTTTCATTCCTCTTTCTGTTGTTTTTGGGAGCTGGACAGGTGCCGTCTGGGAAAGCCAGCTCCATTTCATTAAAACTTATGCATCCGCATGGGCGGATATTTGCATTTTGTGCGGCTTTGCATTATACTATATCTGTATGCGCAGCAAACCGGCACGCCGGGCTTTGCGCACACACCGCCTGCTGTTTTGGGCAGGCAGAAGGGAGAAGCAGAGCTATGGACATTGCTGTAGGCGATACCATCCTCACCCGCAAAAAGCACCCCTGCGGAGCGTCCAGCTTCGAGGTACTGCGCGTCGGCATGGATTTTAAGATCCGGTGTACCGGCTGTGGGCGCGAGGTGATGCTGCCGCGTGCTAAAATTGAAAAGAACATCAAAAAGGTGGTAAAATCCGGGCAGGCCTAGCGCCCGGCGCAGCACGCATCCGGGGCGGAAAGGCTCCGGAGCCGTTCGGCTGCACGAACATGAATCTGAGTTTGTAAGGAGAACTGCCGGAATTATGCCGAACATGTTTACCCAGATGGATGCCGTCTGCCACCGCTTTGAAGAGCTTTCCATCCGCCTGAACCAGCCGGATACCGCCGCAGACCCTGCGCTTTTCCGCAGGCTGATGCAGGAATACCACGATGCAGAACCTGTGGTGCAGGCCTACCGCGCGTGGCAGACCGCACAGGATCATCTGGCACAGGCCAAAGCTCTGCTGGAAGAACCGGGCGCACTTGACCCGGACTTCAAGCAGATGATACAGCAGGAAATCAGCGAAAAAAGTCAAGATGTGGAAAAGCTGGAAAATAATCTCAAAATTTTGCTGCTGCCCAAGGATGTGAACGATGGCAAAAATGTCATTGTGGAGATCCGCGGCGGCGCAGGAGGGGAGGAAGCTGCCCTGTTTGCCCACAGCCTGCTGCGCATGTACACCATGTATGTGCAAAGCAGGGGCTGGCAGCTGGAAATGCTCAACCTTAACGAGACGGAGCTTGGCGGCGTGAAGGAGGCCATCTTTTCGGTGGACGGTGCCGGGGCCTACAACCGCCTCAAGTACGAGAGCGGTGTGCACCGTGTGCAGCGCGTGCCGGAGACCGAGACGCAGGGCCGCATCCACACCTCCACGGCCACGGTGGCTGTGATGCCGCAGGCCGAAGAGGTGGACTTTGCGCTGGACATGAAGGACCTGCGCATCGACACCTTCCGCTCCTCCGGCGCGGGCGGTCAGCACATTAACAAAACCTCCAGCGCCATCCGTGTGACACATCTCCCCACCGGCATGGTGGTAGAATGCCAGAACGAGCGCAGCCAGTTCCAGAACAAGGACAAGGCGCTGGAGATCCTGCGCAGCCGCCTGCTGGCCCAGAAGCAGAAACAGCAGCAGGATGCCATCAACGCCAGCCGTCAGGGGCAGGTGGGTACCGGCGACCGCAGCGAAAAGATCCGCACCTACAACTTCCCGCAGGACCGCTGCACCGACCACCGCATCGGCCTGACCGTGCACAATCTTTCCAAGATCATGGACGGCAATCTGGACGAGCTGATCGACGCACTGGCCACCCGCGAACAGGCCGAAAAGCTGCAGAAGCTCAACGAGCAGGGCTGAAATGCGGTTTTGAAAATAAAACGATATTCCGTTGATAAATGCTGAAAAGCATAAATACTTTACAGATAGAAAGAACGATGATCCGTATGGAAATGAAAACTGAAATTTTGCCCGCATCGGACGAAAAGAGCATTGAAAAAGCCGCTGCCCTGCTGCAGAACGGTGAGCTGGTGGCCCTGCCCACCGAGACGGTTTACGGCATTGCTGCCAATGCCCGCAACGGCGAGGCTGTGAAGAAGATCTTTGTGGCCAAGGGCCGCCCGCAGGACAATCCCCTGATCGTCCACGTCACCGGACCGGAAATGCTGCCCGGCCTTGTCAGCGAGGTGCCGGAGCGCGCCCAGCTGCTGATGGCTGCGTTCTGCCCCGGCCCGCTCACCATCATCATGCCCCGCGGCCCGGAGGTGGCAGCGGAGTGCTGTGCCGGTCTGGACACCGTGGGCATCCGGATGCCCAGCCACCCGGTGGCCCGCGCCGTCATTGAAAAGAGCGGCTGCGCCTTTGCTGCCCCCAGCGCCAATCTTTCCGGCAAGCCCAGCCCCACCAACGCGCAGGATGTGTTCACCGATATGGACGGTCGCCTGCCGCTGATTTTGGACGGCGGCGAGTGCGACGTGGGCGTGGAAAGCACTGTGGTGTCGGTGGTGGGCGAAAAGCCCACCCTGTTCCGCCCGGGCCACATCACGCTGGAAGACCTCGAGCGTGCCCTCGGCGAAGAGGTGGAAGTGTCCAAAGCCATCCTCGAAAAACTGCCGGAGGGTGCTGTGGTGCGCAGCCCCGGCATGAAGTACAAGCACTACGCACCCAAGGCGGATGTGACCTTGCTGGACGGCACCTTTGAGCAGTTCAAAGCCTATGTGGATGCCCACGCCGAGCAGGATCCCAGCTGCCTGTGCTTTACCGGCGAGGCGGAAAAGCTGGGTGTGCCCTGCGTGGAGTATGGACGCGAGGGCGACGGTGCCGATCAGGCAAAGCACATCTTCCGCTGCCTGCGCGCGCTGGATGAGCAGGGCGATGCCGTGGTCTACGCCCGCTGCCCGCAGAAGGACGGCCTTTCCATGGCGGTGTACAACCGCCTGATCCGCGCTGCGGCCTTCCGGGTGATCAAGCTATGATCGCGCTTGGCATCACGGGCCGCAGCGGCTGCGGCAAATCCACGGTCACGGCGGTGTTTTCGGCCCACGGTGTGCCGCTGGCCGATGCCGACCAGATCAGCCGCGAGATTTTACTGCCCGGCTCGCCGCTGCTGCCCCGGCTGGCCCAGCGGTTCGGCGCAGACATTTTAAAAGCAGACGGCACATTGGACCGCCGCCTGCTGGCTGACCGCGCCTTTGCCACCCCGGAAGGCAAGGCGGCGCTGGACAGCCTGACCCACCCGGAGATCGTGCGCCGCATCCGTGCGGCAAAGCAGGTAGCACAGGATGCCGGTGCACCGCTGTTCGTGCTGGATGGCGCGGTCATCGTGGGGACTGCGGCGCAGGCCGAGTGTGACCGCCTGTGCGTGGTCACAGCACCGTTTGAGACCAGTGTGGCCCGCATCGTGGCCCGGGACGGCATCTCGGCCGAGATGGCCGCCCGCCGCCTGAACGCCCAGACACCGGAAAGCACCCTCACCGCGCAGGCAGACTATGTGCTGCGCAACGATTCCAGCCTTGCACATCTGCAGGCTGCGGCAGAGCAGCTCTGCACAAAGCTTCTGGCAGAAGGAGGTGCGGCAAAAGAACTTTGAACAAACGATATAACGAACAAGATCCTGCACCGCAGTACGACCCGGAGACGGCCCGCATCCGCCGCGCTCTCCGCGCCCAGAAGGCACGCCGCCGCAAAAAAATGCGCAGCCGCAGGCTGTTCCTGCTGGGCATGGCGCTGATCCTGCTGTTTGTGCTGGTGCCCAACTTGTGGGGCAGGGCAGAACGGCTTTTATACCCCCGCAAGTACGAAGCGCTGGTGGACCAGTGGGCGGAGACTTACGGCCTTGACCCGCTTCTGGTGGATGCCTTCATCCGCACCGAAAGCGGCTTTGACCCGCAGGCCACCTCCACTGTGGATGCCCGGGGTCTGATGCAGATGACCGAGGAGACCTTTATCTGGCTGCGCAGCAAGATCGCACCGGACGAAGGACTGCTCTTTGCAAATCTCTACGACCCGGAGACCAGCATCCGGTTCGGATGCTATTACCTGCACCTGTGCATGGAGCGCTACAACGGCGATGTTGCCACTGCCGCTGCCGCTTATCACAGCGGGTGGGGCACGGTAGATGCTCTTTTACAGATGGAAGAGCACTCCGCAGACGGCGAAACGCTGCAGGGCTTTCCCTATAACCAGATGAACCACTACGTAAAAAAGATCACTTCCTGCTATGCGCGGTATCAGCGTATCTATGCAGGAAGCTGAGAGGAGATAAGGAACATGAGCGAGAAACTTACCGCAAAGCAGGCTGCCGAACAGCTGCTTTACAAGCCGGAGTACGCCGCCGACAAGAGCGCCGACGTGAAGGAGAAGGCTGCAGCCTTTGCCGAAGGCTACAAAGCCTTCCTGAACGCTGCCAAGACCGAGCGCGAAGCTGCCGCCGCCAGCGAAAAGCTGCTGCTGGAGGCCGGTTACGAAAAGTTTGAGCCGAAAAAGACCTATGCCCCCGGCCAGAAGATCTACTTTGTGCAGGAGCACAAGGCGGTGGTGGCCGCTACCATCGGCCGGAAATCTTTTGAGGAGGGCTTCCGTCTGGTGATCGCCCACATCGACAGCCCCCGTCTGGACCTGCGCCCGAACCCGCTGTACGAAGCAGACCACCTCAGCTACTTCAAGACCCACTATTACGGCGGCATCCGCAAGTACCAGTGGGGCACCATGCCGCTGGCCATCCACGGCGTGTTCACCCGTGCCGATGGCTCCAGCGTGTCCTTTGCAGTGGGTGAGGACGAGAACGACCCCGTGTTCTGCATCACCGACCTGCTGCCCCATCTGGGTGCCGAGCAGAACGACCGCAAGCTCAGCGAGGGCATCAAGGCCGAAGAGCTGAACGTGCTCATCGGCTCCGACGCTGTGGAGGATGCCGACATCAAGGAGGCCGTCAAGCTGAACACCCTGATGCTGCTGCACGAAAAGTACGGCATCACCGAGCGGGACTTCACCCGCGCTGAGATCGAGGTGGTGCCCGCCCATAAGGCCCGGGACGTGGGCTTTGACCGCTCCATGGTGGGCGGCTACGGTCACGATGACCGTGTGGACGCATACCCCGCCCTTATGGCAGAGATCGAGACGAAAGATCCTGTGCACACCACCGTCTGCGTGCTGACCGATAAGGAAGAGATCGGCTCCGACGGTGTGACCGGCATGCAGAGCATGTATGTATTCCACTTTATGCAGCTGCTGTGCCGCGCCGCCGGTCAGGACGACATCCTTGCCTTCCAGAACAGCGTGTGTCTCTCCGCCGATGTGACCGCCGCCTACGACCCCTCCTGGGCAAATGCCTTCGAGCCGCAGAACGGTACTTACGCAGGCCGCGGCGTGGCCTTCTTCAAGTACACCGGCAGCCGCGGCAAGAGCTCTGCCAGCGATGCCAACGCCGAGCTGGTAGGGGACATCACCCGCCTGCTGGATGCCAACGGCGTGGCATGGCAGATTGGTGAACTGGGCCGTCTGGACCTTGGCGGCGGCGGCACCATTGCCAAGTACGTGGCCAACCGCGGCATCCCGGTGCTGGATATCGGCGTGCCGGTGCTGTCCATGCACTCGCCCTTCGAGGTCATCCATAAGACCGACCTGTACATGGCTTACCGCACCTTTGCACTGTTCTGCCAGGCTGAGCAGTAAGTTCTGTGCCTGAAAAAATATCCGCAGCGCTTCCCGGTTTGCAAAAACCAGCGGAAATACTGCGGATATTTTATTTTTGGCGCAAAAAGCTTGACCTTCAACCGTCTTTAAGGTGTAATGTAAGGGCGGAGGTGAAGCAGATGAACATCAAACAGGCTTCAGAGCAAAGCGGCGTGTCCGCCCCGAACATCCGCTTTTACGAAAAAGAAGGGCTTCTTACACCGGCGCGCAGGCAGGGCAATGACTACCGCATTTACACCGCCGGGGATATCCGCACCCTCAAGCTCATCCGTATGCTGCGCATGCTGGATGTGCCGTTGCCCACCATCAAGGCGGTGCTGCGCGGGGAACAGCCCCTGCAGCAGGCGCTGCAAGCCCAGCAGACCGTGCTGGAGCAGCAGGCCGCGCATCTGGCGGCAGCCATGCAGTTTTGTGCCGACCTTGCCCGGCAGCAGCCGCAGGCAGAAACGCTGGACGTGGATGCCTGCCTGACCCGCATGGAAAAGCCTGCCGTACAGGGTGCGTTCTGCTCTGGCTGGCTGCAGGATTACCGCACGCTGGCACAGGTGCAGCACCAGAGGCATTTTTCCTTTATCCCGGAGGGCAGCATCAACACTCCGCAGGAGTTCACAGCGGCCCTGCAGACCTATGCAAAGGCCAACGGGATGCAGTTCAGCCTTGAAAAAGAGGGGATGTACCCGGAGTTCTCGCTGGACGATATCCAGTATAAAACTTACCGCAACCCGGGTAAATACCGGGACGAGATCTGCTGCGATGCCGTGCATCCCGAGCAGCTGGACACAGGACTGCCCGCCCGGCGGGAGAAGCTGCTGCGCATCGTGCGTATCGTGCTGCCGCCGGTGTGCATCTTTGCGGCTATCATGGCAGCAGGCTGGGTAGTCACCGGCGGTGCAGGCTGGCTCTGGCTGGCGGCGCTGGCATCCGGCGGGGTGCTGCTGGGGCGCTGTTTTGAAAAGTGGCTGTAAGGCGCATCACCCCAGCGGCAGCGCTTCGGCTACGGTCAAAAAGGCATAGCCGTTATCCGTATACCACCGGATGATATCCGGCAGCGCCTCGGCGGTGGTGCGGGTGGTGGCAGAGTCGTGCATCAGAACAATGCAATGGGTCTGCTCGCCGGTCTCCCGCACTACATTGCGGTAGATGGTGTCCGCACTGGGGTGGCCGCCCACGGCATCCTCGGCGCACACGTTCCAGTCCACCCATTGCCAGCCTTTTTGTTCCACTTCGGCTTTCAGCTGCTTCATCAGCCCTTTGCCGCCGTAGCGCCGACTGACGGTGTTGGTGCTGCCGCCGGGGAACCGCAGATAACGGATACTCTCTGCGTCCACATAGGGCGCAATGCGCTCCTTTAAAAGGGCAATGTCCTCCCAATAAGCGTCGCTGCTGCGGTAGATATCGCTGTACTCGTGGGAAGCAGAGTGCAGCGCGATCTGGTGCCCGGCGCTGACCGCTTCGGTGAGCAGGGGCAGATACTTCTCGTTGTAACCGGTAGCCACCACAAAAAATGTGGCGTGCACTCCGGCCGCGTTCAGCGCGCTGAGCACATCCGGTGTGGTCTTGCTGGGGCCGTCGTCAAAGGTCAGGCAGACCCACTTTTCCGGCAGCGGCTGGGCAGCAGGCTCCTGCTGCTCCTGTGCCAGAGCCGAAACGGCGGGGGAGAGCATCGAAGTGTCCGGTGCCGGGGTAAGATCCTGCGCCTGACATCCGGTGACGACCGGCGGCGCAGCAGATACAAACCCCATAACGAGGGCGAACAGCATCACGGCCGCAACTCTGGCCCGCCTACGCCGTGCGAGATATTCTGCAAGCTTCAAGAGCAAAACCTCCTTTGTCTGTTTGGTTTGCTCTTATCAGAATATGAACGACGGCGGATTCTATGAAAAAAATCACCCCACCCGCTGCCGTTTATCCAGCCGCATCTTATCAGCTATCATTGCAATGAACTCGCTGTTGGTGGGTTTTCCGCGCAGGTTATGGATGGTGTAGCCGAAGTAGCTGTTGAGGGTGTCCACATCGCCCCGGTCCCATGCAACCTCGATGGCGTGGCGGATGGCGCGCTCCACCCGGCTGGCGGTGGTGCCGTTTTTCTTGGCGATTTCCGGGTACAGACGCTTGGTCACAGCGTTGATATACTCCGGCTCGTTCATGGTGAGCAGGATGGCATCCCGCAGGAACTGGTAGCCCTTGATATGGGCGGGGACGCCGATCTGATGCAGGATCTCGGTAACGGTCAGCTCATCGCTGTCCACACTGGTGTGCAGGATGTGCTTTTCCGGGCCAAGTGCTGCCTTGAGCACCCGTGCGGCAAGCACGGTCTCATCAAAGGGCTTTACAAAGTAGTAGGCAAAGCCTTCGTCCAGCAGCTCCTGAACCATCTCTTCGCTCTGGAAGGCACCGGTCACGAAGAAGGAGGTGTGCCGCTCACCGGCGGCATTGTAGCGCTGCTTTACCGCAAGGGCATCCAGACCGGGCATAAAAGCATCCAGCAGGACCACCTGCGGGCGCACGGTGAGCATTTTCTGCAGGACCTTGTTGCCGTCCTTTTCCACAACGGTCACGTCCACGCCCTTCTGCTCCAGCGCTTCGCGGCAGGCGGCAGTGAACGGGGCACCAGTATCCGACATCAAAAATCTAACTTTGTCCATGGTTGTTTCCTCCAATGTGTGCAGTTCCCTTAACACCATGGATTTTACCATAATTTTCCAGAACTTTCAACGACTTTTATTGGCAAATTTTGGAAAATAAAATCGAAACCCGCAAATTATTTTGCGTTTTGGGTCTGCGTATGCGCTGTATCGTCTGTTTTTTCAACAGCGCGGGCCTGCTTGAGCATGGTCTGAGCAAAAATGCCGTAGCCCCGCGTGGGGTCGTTTACCAGCACATGGGTCACTGCACCCACCAGTCTGCCGTTCTGCAGGATGGGACTGCCGCTCATGCCCTGCACGATGCCGCCGGTTTTGGCAAGCAGCTGCCGGTCGGTCACGCGCAGGATCATGTTGCGGTGGGGATCTGCGTCGTTTACCTTTTCAATGCGGATGCGGTATGCCTTGGGCACCTCGCCGTCCACAGTCGTCCAGATCTCGGCATCGCCCGGCACCACCTCCTGCGCAAAAGCCATCTCCAGCTCCGGGCCGGAAAATGCAGCCCGTGTTCTGCCATAGACCCCGGTCTTGCTGTTGATGCAGATGCTGCCAAGCGCATGGGTGCTCAGAAAGCGGCCCTTCAGCTCACCGGGGCTGCCCACGGTGCCGCTGGTACACCCCACGATCTGGCAGGGGACGATCTCGCCGCTGCGCAGGGCCACGCTCTCACCGGTGTCGCTGTCGCTGATGGGGTGGCCAAGCCCGGCAAACACCCCGGCGGCATTGTCCACAAAGGTCATGGTGCCTACCCCGGCGGAAGAATCCCGCACCCACATCCCGGCGCGCCACTGTCCGGCGGTGCTGTCCCACACGGGGGTCAGCCGGGTCTGGAATTGCTCACCATTGCGGATATAGACCACCTGCACCGGTGCGCCTGCGGCCGTTTCCAGAGCATCGTGCACGGCATCGTTCGTCTCGGTCAGGGTGTCGTCCATGCGCACCACCCGGTCGCCCAGCCGCAGCCCGGCCTTCTTGGCGGGGTTTGCGGTGCCGTCCGGGGTGTTCAGGTCGGAAAAGCCCACAATGAGCGAGCCCTCGGAGAACATCTTAACGCCGAAAGGCGTACCGCACACTGTTACCACCGGACGTGTTTCCACCAGAGCGCGCACAGTCTTGACGGGCAGCCACCCGCCAATGGACAAAGTGGCCTGATAGCTGCCCACAGCCTGCGTGCTGGCCGCGTTGCGGGAGCCAGCGGTGCGCAGCGGCTGCACATAGGCAAAACGGGGCAGGGTAAGGGTCTGGCCGGGTTCCAGCAAAATTTCAGCAGGCAGACTGTGCCACAGCCAGCCCAGCACCGCCAGCGCGGCCACCAGAAGATAAGCTGCCGCAATGCTGCCAGCGCGGCGTAGTTTTGATCTGCGCATCGGCAAAAGCCCCTTTCCGCCATGGAAAATGATACGATCGTCCGGCGATAGTATGCGCTGTGAAGGGCGGAAATATCAGTGCAGTGATTGACTTTTGCCGCCGGAACTGATACTATATTAAGGCGGTTTGGCCGCAGCTGCAGAATAGAAGAATACGCGGGTATGGTGGAATTGGCAGACGCGCAGGATTTAGGTTCCTGTGCCGCAAGGCGTGTGGGTTCGACCCCCACTACCCGCATACAAAGAAAAGCACGTTGATTCGTACAGAACCAGCGTGTTTTTTCTTATCATGGTAACACTTTTGGTAACACTATTAAGTTTTCAGACTGCTCTCACCAGCGCATTATACAGCATTTCAATGAACTGCACCGCGCTGGGCGCACCGGTCAGCGGATAGCCTGCCAGCTGCTGCACATACTCCGGGTTTGTGAGCCATGCACCTTTAGCTGCCCGGCGGACAGCGCTTTGAATCGCTTTTGGCTCACATCTTCTGCGGTCGGCGATAGGAGTATAGATATCTTTCTCCACGGCCTGCAGGCGGTCTTCCTGCTCACAGACCAGCTCAAGACACTGGCACAGGATACTGTAGGCGCTCAGGTTACGTGTAATGCCCATCGGGCGCAGCAGATCATTGACTTGAGTGGACAATTCGGAAACGATCATAGTTGACACATCCTTTCTTTGCGTCAACTCTAACCGAAAAACACTTGAAATTTGTTAATTGCGTCGATATGCGTCGTAAAGCGTCGAAACACGCCAAACAAAAACAGCCCCGCGGAACCGCCTGAAACGGAACCACAGGGCTGTTGTCATGCTATGCAGCCTTTCGGCCTGCCGCCGGAGCGGCTAAGTGTTATGTCTCCCGCATGGTACGCACTGCGCGTAGGCGCGCGGGAGACGATGCGCCGCAGCGCTGTGTAGCTTACTTGACCTGCTTCTTCAGGCGGTCAAACTCGGCATCTGCCTGAAGGGCTGCGGGGGTGAAGCTGTTGTTCTTCCACCACGCGACCAGCGCGGCCACGGTGGTGATACCGGCGGTGACCAGCTGCTCCACGGTCTGGCTCTCGATGGGCAGCACGGGCTTGCCCAGTGCAGACAGCACCTGATTGGTCAGGGCCAGCAGCAGGCAGGCGGTGCGGGCAATGGTGCCTGCGGAGATGGTGGGGGCGTTGTAGGTGTGTGCGTTCATAATCAGTTCCTTTCTCTTTCGTGTTCGTTTGCTTCTAAATCAGCGATGCGGTGGTTGGCCACCTTCATCTGCTCTTCCAAAATGGGGACGCGGCGGGCAAAATTGTTGTGCTCCCGCACCTCGCGGGTCAGCTCTTCCAGCTTGGTGTCGGTCACGGCCTGACTGCGGCTGTTGGCGATCAGTACGCCGATCAGGGTCACTGCACCGGCAAGGATGGCTGAGATGATGCTTTCCACTGGCCTTACACCTCCATCACGGGGATGCCGTAGTCCTCGGCGCACTGGTGCTCAATGCGGCAGCCACGCGCATTCTGCCAGCCCGGAGCAAAGATTGCCACATCGGCCTTTGCAAGGAACTCGATGCTCCGGGCCAGATAGTCCAGCGGCTTTGCTGCCGGGCCGAAATCATCAAAGAAGGTTTCCAGCGGAGCCACATCTTCACCCAACAGGGCCTTTGCCTTGCTGATCGCGGCGGTGCGTTCCTGAAGTACCTGTTCATCGGACAAGCCGCCCATGGGCTGGCTGATAAAAATAGTCTTGCTCATGTTGTCCCCCTCACAGCGTCCACCGGCTTTTGTTCGGGCGGGTGTCCACGTGCACCCAGCCCTTTGCGCGGCCTGCCTTGATCAGGTAGCGGCCCACGCCGCCCCAGCCGGGCATCAGGCTCTCGGCGTAGGCGGCCACGGCCAGCGGGTCGGTGTCCTGTACCTGAATGTCAGCGGCCCGGCCCAGCAGGTGCTGGCTGGATTTAGAGCCGCCCACCTTTGCGTTGTGGCTGGCGGTGCGGTAGCCGCTGGTGATGGTCACCGGCTTGCCGAAGTGCTCCCGGATGCACTGCAGCAGCACCACAAGGCCCTCGTCAATGAGGACGGTGTCGGTGCCGTCGCGGCAGCGGAACTCCCGCACGCGGAACGCGGGAGAGAGCTGCTTTGCGCCGTCCTTCTTCAGACTGTACTGTTTGATCGCCATATGTATCACGTCCTTTCACGGCCCGGTCAGGCGCTGGTCTTTTCGTTCAGCATCTCGGTCAGCTCTGCGTACTGTTCATCGGTCAGCTTGGCGGCGGCGTAGAAGATATCCAGCTTCTTTTCCATACCGGCGGTCTGGCCGCGCTCGATCATACGTTTGCAGGTGTTGTAAAGTGCCATAGTAGTCATTCCTTTCTGTTTATGCGGTGGTTTCATCATCGGTCACGCCCAGCTCCAAAAGGGTCAGGCGGTAGTCCTGGTCAAGGTTCAAAGCGTCTGCGTCCGCAAGAGCGGATTGAGTGGATGCTACCTGCTCTGAAACTTCTGTCAGCGTCATGTACCGGTAGCCCACAAGCGTGCCGGAATATTTGCTGGCCGTTACGGTGCCGTCGCTGGCAAAAGTGACTGTGGCACCGCCTTCGGTCGTATACTTGCTGCCTTTCACGACGCGGGCAACAGCTTCCACGGTGTTCTTGTAGTCACTAGAGCTGCTTGCATTCCACCGCTCCTTGATCTCGATATAATCGATGTCATGGTCTTTAGCGGATGTGCCGTCGCCCTCAGTCCAGACGATGCAGGGAGTGGCAGCAGTGCCGTATTTGTATCCCTGAATGCAGGTTCTGCCGATACTGGTATCGTAGGCGGTTATTTTGATCTTGCGGTCGCTGGCAGTGTATTTGAAATCAGCATTAGATGCGCAGATCGCGGATACCGCCTTGCTGTTTCCGCCTGTAAGGCTTAAATCTTTATTGGCAGAAAACTGGAACACATACGGAGAATCGAAATTATCCGGAGTGATGCGGATGAAATCCACACCTTTAGGAATGGTGGCTTCACAGCTCATGGTCTGGTTCCAACCCCATCTGTTTGCAGAGATCTGCGTGACAAAGGCCAGACGTTCGGTCGGCGCGCCAGCTTTTGCGACCTGCGTCTGGATCACGGCCAGCATGGCATCCACGGCTTCTTTGGTGTAGAAGCTGCCGCTGTCCACCTCTGCGATCTTCTGCCGCAGCATCTGGATGAGCATTGCCGCTGGGATGCCATGCACACCGTCCCGCATGACGCCGCAGACGGTCTCGTCCGCGCGCGTGTCGTAGATGTCGGCGACGGTAACGGCGGTGGAGCCTGCGGGTCGCTTGATCTCGGCAAGGCAGAGGTCGTAGATCAGCTCGGTGCGGGTGATGGCCGGGGCAGCAGGCCCGGCAGAATCCGGGACACCTTCCAGCACCTGCAGGCGGGTCTTTTTGGCGGCAGCGTCGTAGCGCAGCACCACGCGGTCGATGCGGCTGCGCACGGCATCGGCGGCGGTCAGGGACAGTGTGGCGGGCTGCTCCATGATGATGCTGCGGCCCTTGAACCGCGCCGGGCGCACCCATGCCTGACCGGCGCTCACCTGCACGCTCAGGCCGCCCTGTGCCGTGACGGCAAAATCCTCCTCGGCGCTGTATACGCCGCTCAGGCGGGTGGCGAGGTAACCCGAAGCGTCGTCGGCATCGTAGGTAATGCCGTTTTCGGGGTAAGTAATGATATCAGCCATAAAGTCCTCCTTTTCAGGTCTTGTGCCAGCTGGGCGTTCCCAGCCGGATTGTGCGGGTGGTGCCGCTGTCCTCGCTCTGGGTGATGATGTCGGCTACCCGCACCATGGCGGTGTAGCCCAGCTGCGGCAGGCTGGCGCTCAACACGTCGCCCACCTGTAGGGTGTCGTCGTCCACGTCAAACTCGATACTGCCGGTGCGCAGCTGGGCCAGCAGCTTTTCGCCGCCCCGGTCAGCCAGCTTTTCCAGATAGCTCTGGCTGGTGCTGGTCTCGCCGTCCTCCGGCTGCACGTCACGGGCATCGACGTACATTTCCCGCCGGTCGGAGCCGGTAGCGTTCACATCGCCCACCCAGACGGTGGCGCGCTCGTCACCTTCGCCAGCGCCCTGCACGAGGGCTACGTTGGCGTAGTCGGTGTCGGCAAAGCTCCACCCGGCATTCAGCAGATTGCCCCACTGGGGGCTGTATCTGCGGTTCGGGTCGAAGGTGGGCCGGAAACACTCGAAGAGCAGCTTTTTCTTGCTGCCCTTGCCGTCCAGAACGATGCGGAACCCCAGATCACAGGCCTGCCCGATGGTCTGGCAGTAGTCGAAAATACTGCCGCCGGAAGTCTGCTTTTCAAAGGTGGTGTCAAAGCCGTACTCGGTGCCCAGCTCCAGCCGGGGCCACGGCTTTGCGGCGCTCACAAGGCTGCGCATGGCGGCTTCCGCTGGCTGGTTCTTGATGCTCACCGCAGACACCCGCTTGGTCAGCAGCCATGTTGCCGGGTAGCCGCTCACGACCAAATTCGAGTCCTCGTTCTGGTTGGTGCGGGAGCAGATGCGCATGGGGATGCGGGGGTTCTCGTCGCTGCGCACCAGCCAGCGCCCTTCCTGCAAAAGCTGCAAATTCTCGGCGGTGGGCCGCACCTCAAGGGTAAAACTGCCCTCGGAGTAATAGGGGCTGTCCCAGTAGAGGGAGTGCCATACTTTTACATAACCCACGCGGGCAAGGGTGTCTGCGTCCAAAACGTCTAATCTCATAGCGGTTCGGGCAGGATGCCCGCCTCCATCGGGTAAAAGCTGACGGATGCCTGCAGGTAGCCGGAGCCGTTCTCGGCCTGCATACTCAGCACGTTATCGCCGGGCTGCAGCTCGGTGAGGGTGCTGTCCTCGTCCAGCTTTGAGAAGATGTTCTCGGTCACGCCTGCCCGGGTCAGGGTGCAGGCCAGCCGGTCAGAGGTGCTGCGGTAGATCTCCAGCGTCTCGTCCGGCTGCAGGGTCAGGTCAAAGCCGATAAAGGCCCCGGTCTGCAGGTCCACCACCTTGGGGTGGGTCACCGGTATGTCACACCGCAGGGTGGCCGTGAAGGGCACCGGCAGGCTGCCCTCGTTGCGCAGCACTGCCGCCGTGCCGTCCCGCTTGATGCCGTAGATGTGGCTGTCGTAGCAGACAGGAAAGCGGAACGCCTTTTCGTACCCGCCCAGCACGCTGCTGACGGCATTGAGGTCGTACCAGAAGGGCTTTTCGCTGTAGAGCATGAGTGAACAGCGCGGCTGCGGCGTGTAGCTGGAAAAGTAGGGCGTTTTCTGCAGCACGAAACGGGCAAAGTACCGGTCACCGAAGTACAGGGTGCCCTTAGTGAAGTAGGGCAGCTTTTTGCTGAACGCCCGGGCATTGTCTAGCGCATACGCGCCCCAGAACACCACATCGAGGGTGCGGGACACGCCGGAGACGCTCTGCCCCTCCACGGTGTCGCCCACCTGATTGACACCCTGCGCGGTCTGCAGGTCCACATCCACCCCGTTCAGCGGGTCGAGAAAGTAGGGGATGTCGTAGTCCCAGCCCAGATGCAGGACGGCACCGGCATCTGTCACGATCTTGAGATGATCCTTAAAAAGCACAGTGTCCTCCTTTCATCGTTTGCGGGCCTTGGCCTTGTCGGCTTCCCAGCGGGCTTCCCGCTGGAGGTCTGCCGCCGTCTGGGCCTTGCTGTAAATGTTCTGAGTGATGTTGGTATCGCCCTCCCGGTGGTAGCTGTTGGCAGCAGACACCACCTGTGCGGTGCCGGATGCAGCCACGGTGCTGCCCAGACGCATGTTGTCGGAAAGCACCAGTGCCCCCGCCTGCCGGATCATATCGGCAAGGGCAGAGTTTGTCTTTTCCAGCGCCTTGGTGTTGGCGTTGATGGCATCTTCCAGACTGCCGGTGCCGGTGGTGATGTCCACGCTGCCCATGCCGCCGGAGCCGGACGAACCGCCGCCAGAGGAGCCGCCGCCGGACGAACCTTTCTTACTGAAAGAGCCGCCGATCGAGGCGACGATGCCCGCGATGACGGCAGCAAGGGCTACGCCCGCTGCGATCATCAGCAGAGCCTGCGGAGTACCAAAGCCGGTAGGGAACAGCGCCGCAGCGATGGCATCCAGCATTGCTACGAACGCGCCGCCGATAGACCCGATCAGACTGCCCAAAGACGCAAGAATCTCCGGGAATGCAGAGATCAGGCCGCCTTTCATGCCCTGACTGATGGCAAGGGCCGCATTGCTCAGCGGTGTTTTCAGCCCGCCGAAGATCTCCATCAGGGTGGAGCCAAGGCCCTGTGCCTGCTGCCAGACCTCAGAAAAGCCGCCGGTCAGGCCGTGCACGATCTGCCCGCCCAGATCAATGGCTCCCTGTACCAGCTGGTCCCGGGCACCGCCCAGCGCTTTGTTGAGCTTAGTCACGATGCCAAGGGCAAAATCATTGACCTGCTTTTTCTGGTCGGCAGTCAGACCGCCGTAGATGGTGCTTGCCACCCACTTGCCGATGCCCAGCCAGTCCTGATTCTTGACGGCGGTGTACAGATCGTCGAAGGTGCCAAGCACGCCGGTATCTGCCTCGGTCTGCAGCTCCTTCCACAGGCCGTCAAAGGTGTCCGCGCTGGACTTTTTGATCTGCTCGGCCACCTGCACGGTGCCGTCTGCGGCGATGGTCTTGGCCCGTTCGATGGTCACGAGGGCACCGTCCACCACGTCGTCGTAGACCTCGGTGATGACCTTTTTGGTGGTCTCGGTGCCGTCGGTCAGGGTCTCGGTGACGGTCTGGGTGGTGGTCTTGACCCCGTCTGCCAGCGTCTCAAAGGTGGAAGTGACCGTCTTGGCGGTTTCGCGGACGGTCTCCATGGTCTGCTTGACGGTCTCGGTGCCGTCGGCGGCCACCTCTGTGATGGTTTTCACATCCTTCAGCACACCATCCACCATCTGCCGGGAAGTCTCGGTGATGACCTGCTTTTGCTGTGTCTTGCCGTTGGAGAGCGTTTCGGTGATGTTTTCGGTGGTGCGGGTGATCTTGCCGTCGATTTCGGTCGTGGTGTCCGAGATGGACTTGACGACTTCTGCGGCGGCCTGCTTCGTGGCCTTGCTGGCCTTCTTGGCTCCGCTGGTGATGGCCGGGTAGGGGTTCATGGCTGTCTGGCTCCCGGCACGGCTGCTGCCGTTGCCGGAGCTGCTTGTGCCCTTCGGGACCCATCCGTTGTCATCGTCCCATTCGAGGTCTTTGTGGGAGTTGTCCCAGTTTTTCTGATTGCGCTTCTGCGTGTAATTTTGGCGCGAAGCCGCGTAAGCGCTATTATAAGCATCCACCGCAGCCGCTGCACCCTGCGGTAAAGCGGCAAGTGCGGCAGCAATACCGCGGATGGACGACATCAGCATGTTAAGCGTTGTCAACACGCTGTTCACAGCAAAATCAGCAGCAGAACGCAGGCCGTTCATGCAGGTGTTCCAACCGGAACGGAACGTTTCACTGCTCTTATATGCTGTGATGAGCCCCGCCGTCAGAGCGGCAAATGCAGCTACTGCCAGCCCTATCGGATTTGCTGCAACCACACTGTTCAGTGCAGCCATTGCAACTTTGAAAATGCCTGCGCCAGCGGCAGCCTGTAGATTTGCCGTGTTCAATGCGGTAACAGCCAATTTCTGTGCAGTGGTAACCACCGTTGTTGCCGCAATGGTTGCTTTATACCCGGCGAACGCTGCACCGGCAGCGGCCACAACAGCAGTCGCAATGCCGATGGTCTCCTTGAGCTGGGCCATCTTCTCGTCGCTGTCGAGGAAGGAGACCACCACCTCGTTCAGCTTGACAACCAGCTCACCCAGAGCTGCAAACAGGCCGCTGGTCAGCTCACCGGTCAGGGCGCTGACATTATCCTTCAGGGTGGACATGCGCCCGCTGAAGGTCTGGCTGGCTTCCAGCATACCGTTGTAGAACTGCCCGCCCTGACTGGTGGCGGCTTCCACAGCTGCTTCCAGCTCGCTGAAGCTGACCTTGCCATCCGAGATGCGCTTGTACAGGTCGGACATGCTCTCGCCGGTGGCGTCGCAGATCTGGTTCAGCGGGTTGAATCCCGCATCGATCATCATGTTGACGTTTTCCAGCGTGACCTTCTGCGCCGAGGACATCTTGCCGTAGGCGCGGGTCAGGGTCTGCAGCTTTTCGGCGTTGCCCAGCGAGATATCGCCCAGCCGCTGCAGCACGCCGGTGGTGTCGTCTGCCGCAATGCCGAACTGCAAAAGGGTCTGGGTGCCGCTGGTCAGGTCATCCAGCGAGAAAGGCGTGGATGCCGCCATTTTGCGAATTTCGGAAAGCTTCGTTGCGGCGGCTTCCTCGCTGCCCAGCATGACCTTGAAGTTGGTCAGGTAGCTTTCCATGGTGGCGTTGTAATCCACACCGCTCTTGACCACCTCGGCCAGCTTGGACGAAGCCTGTTTTGCAAAGTCCGCGATCATCTGCCCGGCGGCTATCGTCCACTTACTGGTGCTTTTTTCTGCCGGGTCGCTGTTCAGCCTTACTTCGCCGGTGATGCTGAAATCTGCCACTGTGTCCACCTCTCTCCATTCCAAAAGAGCGCGGGCACAAGGGCACAGGCTGTTATAACTTGATCTCTACCTCCCGCTTACAGGCGGGATTTTTGCATTTTACCCACAGGCCATGGGCGGATGCGGCATTTTCTGCCCACACCGGCAGCGCCCGGCCGCAGTAGGGGCAGGGCACCGGGGCGCGGCTAGTGCCGGAATCGCGCGAGGAACGCGGCATCGTGCTCTTCGACCGAAACGACACGGGCGGCACCCCCTCTCAGCTCAGCAGGCAGGGCAAAGCGCTCCTGCAGGTCGGCATAGTGGGCACGCATACTGCCCTCGTACTCGGAAAGATCCATGGTGCGCCAGCTCATGATCTTTGCCATGAGGGTCTCCTCCGGCAGGGCCGCGAACAGCGCACGGAACCGGAACCAGTGCATCTTTTCGCGGGTCAGGTCGATGCCGTAGGCCTGCTGGAACGCCGCCACGATGTAACCGGCATCACACTGGTAGTCGAAGGCGGGCGGCTTTTCCGGGCCGCTGGTGGCAGCGCTGGCCGTGGGTTCTGCGGCCTGCTCTCCGGCAATGCAAAACTCGATGAGATGCTGATACGCTTCCATGCACGCCTGAGCATTGCTCAGCAGCGGCTGCGGGTCCCGGTAAAACCGCCGGACGGCGCGGCACGCCAGTGCCAACGGGTCGTCTCCGGCCCCGCGCCGGTAGACATTGCTCAGCCACACCATGTGCCGAAAGTCCGGGTCAATGGCCCGGCCATGCCATACGGTGGGCAGTGCGTCCGTCAGCAGATCAGACATGGCGCTCCGCTGCGATCTTCAGGGCGTAGTCGGCCAGCTGCTGCATGGCCTCCGGGTCGTCCTTCAAAGCGTCCACCGCGACACGGGCATCTGCCAGACGCAGGGCCCTGTCTGCGGGGTCCTCGTGAATAGTTACCTTGGGCGGCATACGGATGATTTCGTTGGTTTCAACGATGCGCCCCGCCGTCCGGGTACGCTGCCGGGCTTTCTGCTCGGCACGGCGCTGCTGGCGGTTCATGGGCTGGGCGGCTCTGGCGGCATAGCGCTGTTTCTCGGCGGCAAAGGCATTGCCCAGTTCCTCGATCACGTCATAGATGGGTGCCATGTAGTTTTCGTTAAGCCCCAGACGGTCGGACGCGCCTGCACCGAGAATCTCGTCGATGCAGTCCATGGCAATGCGTGCCTGTGCACGTGCATGGTCGCCCAGACGGACACCGCCGCGATGGAAATGCTCCGTCTCCTCGGCGCTCCGGCGCTGCATCTGCTCGTTGGCGTCCTCAAAGCGGTCAAGGTCGTTGGCGTTCATCAGGGAAAATTCAAATTCCTGTCCACAAATAACCATGTTCTGGCTCCTTTCTTGGGCCGTGTGCCGGATTTGCACCAGCTTCTTTTACTGTTTCACGGCATAAAAAATCCCCGTTCCGGTGCGGAGCGGGGACTGTGTTTGAAAAAATCAGCCCTTGACGGCCTTTGCAGGCTCAGCGGACTGGGTGGCGGGGTTGTAGTCAAACTCGTCCGGCGTGCCGACGGCCTTCACGTCGCAGGCAAAGGTGGCCTTGGAACCGGCTGCACCGCCCACGTCGCTGGTGACGATGATGGCAGCGCTGCCTTTCTCGCCCTTGCCGGTGCGCAGGCTGAAGTAGATGTAGGGCACAATGATATCGCTGCCGGTGCCGTACACGATCTTGTGGCTCAGCACAAAATCCTGAAAAGCATCGCCCACGCAGCGGTCGCCGTTGACGGCAAGGGTGCGCTGGGTGCCGGTCTTTTCGGTGACGTTGCCGGTACGGATGTACTGAGCATCCTCGGTGGTGGCGTTCAGGGAGCCGGAATGCTCCTTCACATGGTCGGCGCAGACGATCCACTGGCTTTCCTTGGTCTGGGTGCTATCGATCTGGAACGCCAGCACAAAATCGTTCGCCGTCTCAATGCCGGTGTAGCTGGCGCTGGGCGTCAGGCCGGACTTGGTAATGGCTTCGGATACAGTCATATCAAAACTCCTTTCATTTTGGCATGTAGTAGGTCAGGCGCATTTGCAGCTGCATCTTACAGCTGCCCGCGCTGTTTGTGACGATGTAGCCGCTGTTCGTCACGGCAATGCCGGTAGGGGTCTTGCCCCCGCCGCAGGCCGAGAGGTCGGGCAGGTTGTGCCGGGCATCTTGCCGCATGACCCACTCGGTAAGCTGCTCGAAAAAGCCGCTGTTCTGGATGTTGACGGCATCCACCTCGCTGTACTCCCGTCTGGACAGAAAGAGGTAATTCTTCGCCATTTCCCAACCGGAGATGTACTCGGTGATGATGGGGTCACCGGGGCTGTCCTCGATGGAAAAGGCGGTGGATTCTTCTTCCAGTCCGGCAATGCGGAAGGCCGCACCGGTGGCTTCCTGCTCGTCGGCAATCAGCGGGCAGGTCTTGAGCCATGCCCGCAGGGCGGCAATGGTGGGCTTTATGGTCTCGCTCATAAGTTTCCCATCCCTCCCCAGAATGTCGTGACGGCACGCGCGCCGTAAAGAGCAAGGTGCGCACCGATATCTGCCAGTGCCCGCTGGCCCCAGTAAGAGCCGCGCAGGCCGGTCTCGCCATGCAGGCAAGTGCCCTGTTCGTGCAGGTAATACTGCCTGCGGGCGTAGGGCGTGTTATAGACCAGCAAGCCCTCGTCGTACTTGCTGGCAAGATTGACGCTGTTCTTCAGCGTGCCGGTATCGAACGGCACATAGCTGTCAATCAGCTTGGCAGCTTCCTGTGCAAGGGCATATTGTGCCTTTTGCAGGGCGGCAGTCTTTTCGGCTCCAAAATCCGGCCGCCATTTCAACTCCATCTGCACGCCGTCTGTCCGGTATTTCCAACCATCAGGCGGCTCAAAGACCGGTTTGGCCGACGGCGCAGCGGGGCCAAAGGGAATGATCTCGCTCATGTTCTCAGCTCCCTTCCACGTGCCAGTGCGGCAGCAGCGGTTCCCGGTCGTCCGAGACAGCCGCCGCTGTGCAGCACTGGTGCGTTTTTTCGAGGTGGGCATACTCTTCGGCGGTCAAGGCAGCCACCGCGCCCTGCACAAGCTTCCAGCCGCGTTTCAGGGTCCAGTGTTTGGCCTTTTCGGCAGCAGGCAGAGCCGCCCACTGAGCGTAGGGCAGATAGCCCATGGTGCACACGCTGGCCGGGATGCGGATGTGGGTGGTGCGATCCGGGTCCTTGGCAGTGCCGGAGCCGGAGGTGGAGCGGCATTCCCGCCAGCTGCACCCCGGGAACACCCAGCACAACGGGGTGTCGGTCTCGGTGGTCACATCGTGGATGAGGTTTACCACGGTCACGGCAGTCTGCATCAGTCAAGCCCCCTGTACAGTAAGTCATGCGGGTCATTGCCCAGCGCGGTGCGGATGATCTCATAGGCTTCCCGCCGGGCGGCGGCGGTCACACTGGCATTGCTGCCAAAGGTGACGCTGTAGCCATCGTTGGAGACACTGGCAGCACCCGGTACAGCACCCGCCGCAGATGCAGCGGCCAACAGTCCGATGATCTGCGTGCAGGCATCCGCCAGCGCTTCCCGGCAGGCCTCACACCCGGCGGCATGGCTCTCCGCCCGGCCAAAGGTGGCGGCATCGATCATGCGGGAAGCCCGGCTGCACAGCACGCCGAACGCCGTTTCCGGCACCGTGCCGCCCGCCGCCGCATAATGGTCATAGGTGCAGTAGAGCATGGCCTTACGCCTCGATGCGCTTGATGTACAGGGTCTTGGGCTTGGACACCTTGATGCCGTACACCTTGCGCCCCTGCACAGCGGATGCGCCGATGTACTTGCCGGAGCCGCCCAGATCCTGCAGGTGCACCGGGGTCTGCCACTCCATGACGCGGTGGCACCAGTTGGGGTGGCCGCAGATGAACTCGGTGGTGGTTTTCTTGCTGGCCACGCGGGTGGTGTTCTCGAAATCCATGTTGTTGGACTCGTACACCGCAAAGCCCGCGATCTGACCCACTGCGCCGGTCTGCACCAGCTGCTGGGACAGATCGCCCTGCTTGATGAAGCGGTCGTCCTGCATGAGGATCTCCAGATACTCGGGGCTGACGATCATCCAGCGGCCGGCCTGCGGCACGCCGTTGCGGCTCATGGTACGCTTTGCAGCCAGAGCCTCCTTGTAGGCGGTGGAAGCAGTGCAGGCGGTCTTGGTGGCGCTGACGTTGGCACCCTCTGCGCTCTGCAGTGCCTCGATGGACTTTTTGTCGATGGACAGAGCCATGGAGTAGCCTGCGCTGTCCAGACGCTCGGCGGTGATGTCGTCGGGCACGGATGCAGCGTCAAAGCCGTCGATGATCTCGTTCACGGCCTCGTCGTTGTCGATGTCCAGATCCAGATAGGTGGTGGTGCCGGCATCGGCATCCACGCCGTTTGCCTTGTCGTAGGCCTTGACGGCCACCTCGGTGTCGCGGACAGGGATCTTGACCTTACCGGCCTTGGGGCTGCCCTCATAGCGGTTGTTGAAGATGGTATTGTCGCGGGTGACCAGAGTCGCACGCAGCTTTGCATCCACCAGAGCGGAGTAACGCTCCTGACTTGCATGTGCCATAGAAATCTCCTTTCGTTGTTACAGGTTCAGTTCAGGGTTCAGGGATTTGAAAGCGGCTTCCACACCATCGCTGTCGTTGGCAGGAGGGGCACCGTGCTCGGCACCGGTGGAGACCACAGCCACACCGGCTGCGCCGTCCTCGCCGAACGCCCACGGGTTCGCCTTGGCGGCTTCGTCCAGCGCCTTGGCAATGTCGGTGCTGCGGTCGGCAGAGCCCTTCAGGGCGTCCAGATCCAGCAAAGCACGCACTGCCTTGACGCTGCGGCCCTTCTTGCTCATGATGGCGGCATTCAGGGCGTTATCAAAGGCAAAGCCCTCGGCCTGCGCCTTCATGTCGGCCTTCAGCTTGGTGACCTGCTCCTGCAGGCCTGCCACGTCCACGCCGTCAAAGGCTTTCAGGCCGTCCTGTGCGGTCTTGAGCTGGGCGTTTGCGTTGTCCAGCTGGGCCTGCAGAGCCGTGGCGGCAGACTTCTCCCGGTTGATGTCTGCGCCGTTCTCCTGCATGATCCAGTTGAGCTGCTCGTCGGTGATGCCGGGGATCTTGTTCTTCACGTCTTCACGCTTCATGGTGGAAACTCCTTTCGTGTGTGAGACCTCGGTTTTTTACACTGTTCTCTGTCAGTATTCGGTCTTGGGCGGGGTACGCGCCGCCCGCCGCATGGCACCGTTTGCAGGGCTCGAACCTGCCGCTTCCGGTTTTGGAGACCGGCGCTCTTCCGACATGAGCTAAAACGGCATGAAAAAAGCACGGTGCAAACTGCATCGTGCTTGATATCGACTAAAACAGGGGTGTTTTATCCGGTGTTACTTTTTGGGGGTGCGGGTGCGGCGTGTATTTGTCGTCCTGCGCGTTCTGAATGGCAGATACGATCATGAAGAACAGCCGGGCACCGTTCAGCAGAACGATCTCAAGCAGGGCAAGGATCATCAAAACAACAAGAACCGTAGTAACCATAGTGTACCTCCTGAAAAATGGGTAAAAGAAATACGCCCCTTGCCAGGACGCTCCAAGAATGATATAATTCAGGTGTTCTAAGTCTGAATTTTCTT
>ENA-UEQI01000165-UEQI01000165.1-human-gut-metagenome-genome-assembly--contig:-NODE-165-length-23774-cov-23.036840_pt1 | contig 23774 bp, 22 predicted proteins | sample MGYA00242946_ERZ507945 | MGnify/ENA primary metagenome ERZ507945 (study PRJEB26167, sample SAMN06115467) | human gut metagenome | host: Homo sapiens | place: China:Guangxi | collected 2016-06-08... | reverse complement strand
TTGGGATGAGTTGCAGCGAACTCAGAGGCCTTTTCCCAGTGAGCAGAACCCTTGCGCAGGCCGACGACGACATTGACGCCGCTCTCAGCGAGGTTCTCGGAATGTGCGTGGCCCTGGCTGCCGAAGCCGATGACAGCGACGGTCTTGCCGTCCAGCACGCCGAGGTTGCAGTCGGAATCGTAGTATTTCTTGATAGCCATGGTAGTTGTTCTCCTTTTTGTTTTGTGTTTATTCAGTGGCTGATTCTAAACATTTTATTTTTTCGCTCCTTGAGAGCGGAAAAGCTCAGGTCCGTTCCGGGCAGTGGGTCCCCGGCAGAGGCAGCTGTGCTTCGCGCACCTCCTGCGGAGGCTTCTGCATATGCTGATGCATCCCGCCGCGCTCCAGTGCGGTAACACCGGTGCGGCACTGCTCCAAAATTTTGTAATCTGTAAACATTTTCAGGAAGGCATCGATCTTATCCGGCTTGCCGATCAGCTCGAACACCATGCTGTCCGGCGAAAGGTCGATGATCTTGGCCTTGTAGATGCTGGCGATCTCCCGCAGCTCGCTGCGGTTGTGCACATCGGATGCTACCTTCAGCAGCAACAGTTCCCGCTCCAGAGATTTTTCGCCATCCAGCACGAACACCTGACGGGTAACTTCCAGCCGTTCGGTCTGCAGGATCAGCTGCTTGAGGGCTTTCTCGTCGCTGGTGATGGTAACGGTGATGCGGCTGACTGCCGGGTCGTTGGTGGCCGAGACCGTCAGGCTGTCAATGTTGAAGCCACGGCGGCAGAACAGGTTGGACACACGGGCCAGAACACCGCTCTGGTTGTCCACCAGCAGGCTGATGACCCTGCGCTTGTTGGATTCCATATTGCTGTGCCCTCCTTATTCCATGATGATATCGTTGATGTCGCCGCCGCCGGGGATCATGGGCAGCACCTTTTCGTCCTTATCGATGATGCACTCGATCCAAGTAGGGCCTTTCTGCTTCATTGCATCGGCAAAAGCAGCCTGAAACTCCGGCAGGTTTCTGCAGCGGTAGCCCTTCAGGCCAAAGCCCTCGGCCAGCTTGACGAAGTCCGTCTTGCGGTGGGGATCGGTCTGGCTGTAGCGCTTTTCGTAGAAGATGGTCTGCCACTGGCGCACCATGCCCAGCACCGAGTTGTTGAAGATCACGGTGATGATGGGCAGCTCATAGCTCACGGCGGTGCAGGCCTCGTTCAGGTTCATGTGGAAGGAGCCGTCGCCGGTAAACATGACCACCCGCTGGTCGCGGCCCAGAGCCATCTGTGCGCCAATGGCGGCACCGTAGCCAAAGCCCATGGTGCCCAGACCGCCGCTGGTGATAAAGCCACGGCTCTTAGCGTGGCGCAGGTACTGTGCCGCCCACATCTGGTGCTGGCCCACATCGGTCACATACACGGCTTCGGGGCCGCACTGGTTGCACACCTCGCCGATCACCTGATGGGGCATCAGGCGGGTGGGGTCGGACACCGGGTGGTAATCCTGTGCCTGCCACTCACGGATCATCTTCATCCAGTCGGGATGCTTCTTTTCCTCGATCTGCGGCAGCATAGCGTTCAGCACGTAAGCGGCATCGCCTACGATGGAAAGATCGACCTCCACATTCTTGCCCAGCTCACTGGGGTCGATGTCGATCTGGATGATGGTGGCATTCTTTGCAAAGGTCTTGGGGTTCAGGGCCACACGGTCCGAGAAGCGGGTGCCCACCGCGATCAGCACGTCGCAGTCTGCCACGGCACGATTGGAGGTGTAACAGCCGTGCATACCCACCATGCCAATGTTCATCGGGTCGCCGTAGGGCACAACGCCTGCGGCCATCAGGGTGTAGGTGGCCGGGATCTCTGCTTTGTGCAGCAGATCACGCAGCGGCTGGCAGGAGGCTGCGCTGCGCACACCGCCGCCAAAGTAGACCAGCGGTCGCTGGGCCGCATTGATAAGATCCGCTGCCCACTTGACCTGCTCCGCGTTGAAGGTGGTAACGGTGCGGATGGGCTCCGGCTTTTTGGGGGTGAACTCGCATACCGCCGCTGTCACGTCCTTGGGGATATCCACCAGCACCGGGCCCTTGCGGCCGCTCTGTGCAATACGGAAGGCAGAGCGCATGGTATCGGCCAGCTCTTCCACCCGGCGCACCGTGAAGTTGTGCTTGGTAATGGGCATCGTGATGCCCTCAATGTAGGCTTCCTGAAAGCCGTCCTTGCCAAGGCCCGCCGTGGCTACGTTGCCGGTAAAGGCCACCATGGGCACCGAGTCCATATAGGCTGTGGCAATGCCGGTGACCAGATTGGTGGCACCCGGGCCACTGGTGGCCAGCACCACGCCGGTGCGGCCGGTGGCACGGGCATAACCGTCTGCCGCGTGGGCCGCGCCCTGTTCATGTGCCGTCAGCACATGGGTGATGCGGTCCGAATTTTTGTACAGCTCATCGTAAAGGTTCAGCACTGCGCCGCCGGGATAGCCAAAAAGGGTGTCCACGCCCTGCTCGCAGAGGACCTCCACAAAAATCTGAGAACCATTCAACTGCATGGTGAGTTTCTCCTGTTTTCCTAACCTTTTTCCACTTTTTACACGTTCCCGGGGAGCTTCTTTTTTAAAAGAAAAGGCCTTTGTCCCCTGTTAAACCAAGAGACAAAGACCTTGTGATCATCAAGCTCTCTGCGGTACCACTCTCGTTGGCGTGCTGTGCACACCCTCTCACGGGCTTCCAACAAAGCCCTGCACGGTAACGGCTGCAACCGGCGCTGCTTACAAGGGTTTTGCACCCGTTGGGCAGGCTGCTCCGGGATGATTTTCCGCACGAAGCACTGACTGCCTTGCACCAGACGGCAGCTCTCTGAACAGTGGGGATCGTGTGGTACTTTTTCCCATCTGCGCATTTGTTGATGTAAATTATACTATAAATCGGCCTTTTGTCAATCGACAATTTGTAACCTGAATCACCCCAAACATGAAGTTAATTGAACACCTCTTGCGCCATGGCACAATGCGCTGTATACTTCTGATATGCGCGCCTGCGCGTTTAATTTAAGACCAACTAGAGGACAGGAATATGAAATTGAGAGAATGGAATGCCCGGCTGCACGGGCTTGTTGTTTTCCGCAGCCTGCTGGACGACCCCGTTGTGGCAAAGCTTTTGGACCTGACCGACCGCATGGAAGCCGGTGCGCCCGGCTATGGCCCGGTGTGCGACGCTGTGGCCCAATTTGAAGCCGCACTGTTCGAGCACACCACCAACTGGGGCAGCTACCTCAGCGCCGCTGTGCTGGAAGCCGAGACCGTCTGTGTGCGCAGCGCCGCTGCCGGCACCCTTGCCCCGGTGCTGCAGGCCGCGCTGGACAGTGAACTGGCTTTTCTGCAGGCTCTGTGCGGCCTGACGCTGGACGAGCTGCTGGCCGCTGCCGGTTCTGCCACAGGGCAGGCGCAGGAGCTGGCTTTCCTGCCCCGGTGGGAGACCTCCGGCATCGACCTGCCTGCCGCCTACGCCCAGCGCATGAGCGAAGTGGGAAAAAAGGGCTACGGCATGTTTGCCAAGCACCATGTGTTCACGTTGGAGAACGGCCAGCTGGTGCCGGTGAAATACCCGGACCCCCAGCGCCTTTCCGAGCTGCCCGGCTACGAGAAGGAGCGCGAAAAGGTCATTGCCAACACAAAGGCCCTGCTGGCCGGGATGCCCGCCAACAATGTGCTGCTGTACGGCGATGCAGGCACCGGCAAGTCCAGTGCGGTGAAAGCCATTGCCAATGAGTTTGCACCTGAAGGCCTGCGGCTGGTGGAAGTGAAGAAGAACCAGCTCTACCAGATCCCGGATCTGATGGACAAGCTGGCCGCGAACCCGCTCAAATTCATCCTGTTCATCGACGACCTGAGCTTTACCGCCAACGACGACAACTTTGCCGCGCTCAAGGCCATTCTGGAGGGCAGCGTGGGCGGCAGAGCCAAGAACATTGCGGTATATGCCACCTCCAACCGCCGCCACCTTATTAAAGAAACACTGACCGACCGCACCGGCGACGACATCCACGAAGCCGATACCCGGCAGGAGCTGATGAGCCTTTCCGCCCGATTCGGCCTGACGGTCACTTTCCAGCGGCCGGAGAAGGCCCGGTTTGAGAACATTCTGGCCGAACTGGCAAAGCAGCACGGCATCGACATGCCGATGGATCAGCTGCTGGTCAAAGCCGAAGCCTTTGCCATCCGCGCCGGCGGCCGCAGCCCCCGCGTGGCAAAGCAGTTTATTGAGCAGTGCGAGGCGGGCGTGCAGAAGTAATTAGTTTGTCTTTATTTTAACATCAAAGTCTCTGACAAATCTTTCACAAAATGCCGAGAAATCGTGAATTTTTTCACCTTCTCGGCATTCTTTGTCTATTTTTTATTTATCGGTAAAAAGCCTTGCATTCTATTGAAATTCAGGCTATAATATGGCCAACATCAGCCAATTGATATATCAACTGAGCACTTCTGGAGGGCAACTATGGGCTTTTTAACGGGTAAGACCGCTATCATCACCGGCGCAGGCCGCGCCGTACTTTCCGATGGCAGCTGCGGCTCCATCGGCTATGGCATTGCCACCGCCTTTGCAAAAGAGGGCGCAAATCTGGTCATCACTGGCCGTAATGTAAAAAAACTGGAAGAGGCAAAAAACGAGCTGGAAGCCAAGTATGGCATCCGCGTTCTGCCGGTGCAGGCAGATGTGTGTGCAGGCACCGACAACGAAGCCACCGTGCAAAATGTCGTCAATCAGGCTGTGGATACCTTTGGTGGCATTCAAGTGCTGGTGAACAACGCACAGGCATCCGCTTCCGGCGTGCCGCTGGCAGAGCACACCACCGAGCAGTTTGATCTTGCCCTTTATTCCGGCCTGTACGCTACATTTTACTATATGAAGGCCTGCTATCCCTATCTGGCCAAGTCCAAGGGCAGCGTGATCAACTTTGCATCCGGTGCAGGCTTGTTTGGCAACTTTGGCCAGTGCGCCTACGCTGCCGCCAAGGAGGGCATCCGCGGCCTGTCCCGCGTGGCCGCTACCGAGTGGGGCAAGGATGGCATCAATGTCAACGTGATCTGCCCACTGGCCTGGACCGCCAAGCTGGAGCAGTTCCAGCAGGCATACCCGGATGCGTTCAAAGCCAACGTCAAGATGCCGCCCATGGGCCACTACGCCAACCCCGAGACCGAGATTGGCCGGGTATGCGTGCAGCTGGCCATGCCGGACTTCAAGTATCTGTCCGGCGAGACTCTCACGCTGGAGGGCGGCATGGGTCTGCGCCCGTAATTGCTGTTCTCATTCTTCCTCATACATGCAAAAGGGGCTGTGCCAGCGGCACAGCCCCTTTTGTGTTTAGGCCTGATCATTCGCGCACGGCGATGCACTCGATCTCCAGCTTTGCGCCCTTGGGGATGGCGGCCACCTGCACGCAGCTGCGGGCAGGGAACGGCTCAGCAAAGGCCTTGGCATACACGGCATTCACAGCGGCAAAATCGTTGATATCGGCCAGAAAAATGACAGTCTTGACCACATTTGCCATGGAAAGGCCAGCCTCGGCCAGAATGGCCTTGAGGTTTGCAAGGCTCTGTGCAGCCTGCTCTTCAACCGTATCGGCCATCTTGCCGGTAGCAGGGTCTACCGGGATCTGGCCGGAAACAAACACCATATTGCCCAGATCGATGGCCTGGCTGTAAGGGCCGATGGCTGCGGGTGCGTTGGAAGTGGAAACGACTTTCATGATAAAACGTTCCTTTCTTTTTTCTTCTATTATACTCTTTCGCTCACAAGCTGGAAACCCTCTTTTGCAAGCTCTGCGCGGATCTGCTCGATCTGCTCGGCATCGCGGGTCTCAAGGGTGAGCTTGAGGAAGCAGCTGGAAATGGGCATGTTGGGGTCGGAGCCATCGTGCTGCACCGACACCACATTGCTGCCGCAGCGGGACACGATCTCGGCCACCTTCTTGAGCTGGCCGGGCTTGTCCTCCAGCGCAATGGTCATGTTCGCCTTGCGGCCGCTCATGACCAGACCACGGGTGATCACGCGGTTGAGGATGTTCACATCGATGTTGCCGCCGGAGACGACGCAGGCCACCTTTTTGCCCTCGACCGGCAGCTTGTGGAACAGCACCGCAGCCACCGGCACGGCTCCGGCACCCTCGGCAACCAGCTTCTGGTTCTCCATCAGCGAGAGGATGGCGGCAGCGGTCTCATCCTCGCTCACGGTCACGATGTCGTCCACATACTGCTCACAGATCTGGTAGGTCAGCTCACCGGGAGTCTTGACCTGAATGCCGTCTGCAAAGGTAGAAACGGCTTTCAGGGTCTGGTACTTATGCTCGTGCAGGCTGCGGTACATGCTGGGTGCACCCTCGGCCTGTACGCCATAGACCTTCACCTCCGGGCGCAGACTCTTGATGGCAAAGGCCACGCCGGAGATCAGGCCGCCGCCGCCCACCGGCACAACGACCGCATCCACATCCGGCAGCTGATCCAGAATTTCCAGACCAATGGTTCCCTGCCCCGCGATGACCTGCTCATCGTCATAGGGGTGGATAAAGGTCATGCCGGTCTCTTCCTGCAGCTCCACAGCCTTGTCGTGGGCATCATCGTAGGTGCCGGGCACCAGACACACCTCTGCGCCCAGATTCTTGGTATTCTCCACCTTCATGATGGGGGCACCGTCCGGCATACAGACGATGCTCTTGATGCCGCGGCGGGTAGCAGCCAGCGCCACGCCCTGTGCGTGGTTGCCGGCAGAGCAGGCGATCACGCCCTTGGCGCTCTCCTCCTCGGAAAGCTGGCTGATCTTATAGTAAGCACCGCGCACCTTAAAGCTGCCGGTGGCCTGCAGGTTTTCGGTTTTCAGGTACAGCTGGCAGTCCTTGGAGAGCTTGGGTGCCTCGATGAGGTCGGTCTTGCGGGCAACATCCTTGAGCACAAAGGCTGCATGGTAGATCTTATCCAGAGTCAGCATGGTTTTCTCCCTCTATTTTTATCGTTCCCTGCTCTGCGGCTTTTCCGCCCTCAGAGCCTTTATTTCTGGCTTATTATGCATGTTTCTCAGTATAGGTTAGCAAAGTTGATTTGTCAAATGAATTTCCTTCACACCTGAAACCGAAAAAAAGAACTGCCGCAGGCATACCGCCCACAGCAGTTCTCCGTGTTTTTGTGTTTTTAACGGCCGCGGCCACCGCCGCCGCCGTGGCTGCCGCCGCCGCCCATTCCACCGAAGGAGCCGCCACCGAAGCTGCCGCCGCCGAACGAGCCGCCACCGAAGGACCCGCCGCCAAAGCTGCCGCCCATGGGAGGACGGGGCGGACGGCGGTTATTGTTCCGGGGTGGGCGGGGCCGGTCATTGCGGGGGCCGGGGCCATAGCCCGGGCCGTATCCGGGACCGAAGCCGGGGCCCGGAGGAGGCGGCGGGCCGGGACGGTGCCGACGGGCCGAGCCTGCCATGTAGCCCCATGCGAAGGGGCCCCAGTTCCAGCCTGCTGCGTGACCGATGGGTGCAATGAACACCCGGAACACGAACAGTACGATGATCAGCATCACCATCAGGGACATGAACAGGATCACGATGCCCAGAACGACATCCTCAAAGGTGGTGGGGCCGTCGTCCGGCTCCGCGTAGCTGCCATCGTCGTAGCTGCCATTGTTCAGATTTACCCCATAAACACTTGCAATGGTGTCGGCCACATTGTTGGCACAGGTGATTACTGCATCGCTGTAATCGCGGTTAACAAAATCACCTTCCATGGTCTGAGCGAGGGCACTGGCCTGACTTTCCAGCGTGGTGTTGCGGAAGCCGTCGCCGTAGGTCACGTAGTAATCGCCATCCTCATAGATGGGCGATTCCATCACCAGCAGGATCAGCACGCCGTTGTTCTCGGAAGCCGAGCCGATGCCCCAGGCGTTGATGGCCTGTGTTGCATAATCCTCAGTGGAATAATTACCCGTATAATCTACAGTCAGTACGCCGATCTGTGCTCCGTTGCAGCTGGACTGCAGCTGGTTGTTCAGATCAACGATGGTCTGGGTAGTGCTGTCGCTCAGAACGTTGGCATCATCCACCACACACTGATCTCTGGGCAGATCCGGCAGGCTGGCGGCGGCAAATGCCGCCGGGCACAGGGCCGCTGTGCCCACTACAAGGGCCAGCACCAGAGCGCTCACGCGCTTTGCAAAATTTTTCATGCGAAGGGTTCAACCTCCTTTACACCGACAATGGCTCCCAGCACGCTGGCCGGGAAGCCGCCGGTCTCTTTCTGGTAGTCGTAAACGGCATCGTTGTATTTCAGGGTGCCAATAATGGTAGCCGCACTGTTGAACTGGCCGTACTGGCCCTGCACCGCGCCCATCTTCATGGGGTCTGCGGCCTGCTCCTGCAGCTTTGCGTAGAGCTGATCGATCCGCGACCCCAGCACCTCGTTGGCCTGATACAGTGCGTGCATCGTGCTGCCCTGATAATAGGGCAGCGAGGTGAGTGCCTGACTTTTGCCGCCGTTCTGCACGGCTTCCAGACAGGCGGTAAAATCGCTCAGCGCGCTCTGTGCGGCCTGTACCTCGGCACTGTCCGCTCCCAGCGTGCTGCCGGCGGTGGTGATGATGTTTGCCGCCGTGTTCATGCGGGTGGTCAGCTCTTCGTTGAGGTTATAGCCGTTGTCTGCCGCCACACCCACCGTGTACCATTTGCGGACTTCGTTGTACCGGCTGCGCAGCTTGGCGCTGCCAAAGCCCAAAAAGGCCGCCAGCATCACCACCACGCTCAGCGCCAGTGCAGCTGCGCGGGTGGAAAGGGCTGCGGGCAGCTTTGCTTCCAGTCCTGCCAGCTTCTGCTGCAGAGGTGTCAGCGGAACGGCCTGCTCCGGCTGCTTTTGTTCGCGGTAGCTGCCCGCGTCAAAACCGCCGGGAGTGCTGTTCTGTTTTTGCGAAAAATCTGCGTTTGCCATTTCAGCTCCGGATCTCCATCATTTTTGCTTTCAGTTCGTCCTCGATGCGGTTCAGCTCCTGCTCGGCGGCGGCACGCTTTGCGCGGCCCTCGCTCTGGATCTTGTTCAGCTCGTCCAGCGTCTCGATCAGGCTCTTGTTGGTCTGCTGCAGGGTCTCGATATCCACCACACCGCGCTGGCTCTCCTTTGCGGTCTCGATGGTACCCATCTTCAGGGCCTCTGCGTTCTTCTTGAGCAGGTCGTTGGTCATATCGGTCACGGCACGCTCGGCCTGCATGGCCTGCTGGCTGTGGGCCAGACCCAATGCCAGCACCATCTGGTTCTTCCACAGCGGGATAGTGTTGACGATGGTGGACTGGATCTTTTCCGCCATCATGGTGTCGTTGTTCTGCAGCAGGCGGATCTGCGGCCCCATCTGCAGGCTGATGTTGCGGGTCAGCTCCAGATCATAGAGCTTCTTCTCAAAGCGTTCGCACTGGTCGGCCAGATCACGAGCCGTCTGTGCATCCTCCGGCAGGCCGGAAACCTTGGCCTTATCCATGGCCTGCTGCAGCTCGTTTGCGCGCACATCGGCCAGCTTCTTTTTGCCGGCAAGGATATACATGCTCAGCTCCTTGAAGTAGGCCATGTTCAGATCATACATCTTATCCAGCATGGCGATGTCCTTGAGCAGCTGCACCTGATGGCCCTCCAGCATGGACTGGATCTTTTCCACGTTGGTCTCGGCCTTGTTGTACTTCATCTTCATGGCATCCAGCTGGTCGCCCTTCTTCTTGAAGAAGCCCAGAATGCCTTTTTTCTCCTCCTCACCGGCATCAAAGCTCTTCAGCTCACCGATCAGGCTGGTGATCATGTCGCCCACCTCGCCCAGATCCTTGGTGGACACCTTGGAGAGCGCAGCTTCGGAGAAATCGCCGATCTTTTTCTGGCAGGCAGAGCCGTACTGCAGCACCTGCTGGCTGTTGGTAATGTCGATCTTCTCGGCGAACTGGTCCACCATGGCCTGTTCTTCCGGGGTCAGGTTCACCTGCGGCTGTTCCGGTGCGGCAGCTTCCTGCTGGGCGGGTGCTGCCTTTTCCTCTTCTGCCGGGGTGGGGTCCAGCGTCAGGGTGGGTACTGCGGGTGCATCGAGGTCAAAGTTGAATGTATTATCAGCCATAAGAGATTCCTTCCTTTCCAAATACCATTTACCTTTTTTCTTAGCTCAGGCCCTGCCCTTTGAGCATGTTCTGCAGCACCGTGATATCTGCAGAAAGGTCCATGCTCTCGGCGGCGTACAGGGCATCCAGCTGGTTTTCAAACGCCGTGGCAATGGAAGCAGCATTGTGCTCCACCTCGGTACGGATGGCTGCGGCATTCTCGCCGCGCACGCCCTGCTTTGCCAGCTTTGCATACTGCTGCAGAACGTTCACCGCATCCGGCAGGTAATAGTTTGCGAACCTGCGCACCTGCTTTGCCTTTTCCGGGTTTGCTTCCACCGCTTCCACAATGGAGCGGCCCGCCTTTTCCATGCGGGTCATGGCGGCAGAGAGCTGCGGGTCCGGCAGCTGCTCGTTGAGGGTGTGCAGGGTATCCAGTTTCTGCTGAATGTCGGTCAGCATCGCGTCCACATCCTCCACACCGGTGTGGAAAGGCACTTCGTGCTCCACCACCCGGGGCGGGCAGACCTTCTGTGCCGCACCAAAGGCCACAAATGCACCGCCCAGCGCCGCCAGAAGCGCCCACAGCTTATACACCGGCAGTACCGCGCACAATACCAAAAAGACCAGTGCCATTGCATAAAATGGCAGAACGCTGGGCTTTCTGGTGCGGATGATCTTGCTCATGTTTCTTCTCCTTGTCCGGGGCATTGCCCCTTATGTTACCCATAATACCGCACCCCGCGAAAAACGCAAGGCTTTCACGGATAATTTACAACCTTGCCATCATTTGTTGATCCACGGCAAGAGAGCCGCGCCCCAGATTTCGCGCAGCTTTTCCGGGCGGCAGGCAGCGTTTGCCGGGCTGGTGCTGGGCAGCTTTACCGCTGCAATGCCGGACACCGGCTGCAGATACTTTGTATAGATCCGGTATGCGGTGGCTCCGTTGCAGAATACTGCTTCGATGGGTGCCTTTGCCAGCAGAGAGGCAATATCATTCGGCACTGCATCCTTGATGGAAGCGTCCGCTGCGCCGGTGATGGTGCAGCGTTCCAGCGTGTCCCAGAGGGCCAGCCCATGGCGCAGGATGATCTGCTTTTTGGCTTCAATGTCCTCACGGGCAGGCACCGGCTCCCCGGTCAGCGCGGCCAGCATGGGCCAGAAGCGGTTCTGCGGGTGGCCGTAGTAAAAGGCCATCTCCCGGCTTTTGGGGCTGGGCCATGTGCCAAGGATCAGCGCCCGGCTGCGCACGTTATACACTGGGTCAAAGCTCATTGTCCGCCTGCACTTTCAATTTTATCCCAAGGCGAGCCAAGGTCGCGGCCGGACGGCTCTGCTCTGGGGCCGTCGAACCACAGCTCCTCGATCAGGTCGGCAAGGCCGTCCTCCCGCACATCGCCAATGATGCGGTCGGCGGCAGCCTTTGCGTCCGGCGTGCCGTTTGCCATGCAGCAGCCAAGGCCCGCTGCCTTCAGCATGCCCACATCGTTGGCAGAATCGCCTGCCGCCACGGCATCGGCCAGTGTCAGGCCCATCTTTTCGCACAGGTCGGCAAGGCCAACGCCTTTGTCCATTCCACCGCGCACGATGTCGTAGTAGCACAGGCCGTCGGCATTCTTCGCGCCCACCTGCATCCAGTGCAGACCCAGATGGCCGTACTTTGCCGCAAAATCTGCCACGTGCTCCGGTGGCACTGCCGCAAAGGCCGCGTGGGGCATATCGATCAGGTGGCGGTCCTGATCTTCGCCGTCCATACAGTCCAGCCCGATGCTGTTCATCTGCTGATAGCCCCTGTGCAGATATTCATACTCGCAGTAGGCGTAGCAGGCATCCCTGAAATTGAACTGCAGCGGATAGTTATAATCCTCGCAGAAATCCACCAGCGCGTACATTTCCTCAGCGGTGAGCGGGTGCTCGGCCACGATGCGGCCCTCGCGGTCCACCACACAGGCACCGTTGCAGGTGATGGCGTAATCGAACCGGATGCCGCCCAGCTGGCCTTTGAGGCTGACGCACGGATACGCACGTCCGGTGCTGAGCACAAATCTGCCGCCTGCGGCCTGCAGTTTTTTGATGGCTTTTACCACCTTCTGACGCGGCTTGCCCTCGCCAAAGGGCACCAGTGTGTTGTCGTAATCGCTTGCCAGAATCTTATATTGCATTCTATTCTCCCCTATGGAACTGAGTTTTGTACCAGTATACCATACTTTTTTAAAATTGGGGTGCATTTGGGCATAAAAATAAGGCTACTGCACAGAATTCCATGCAATAGCCTTATTTTGTTTCACGATGCTGTTTTCTTTGCAGCTCCTTCTCGTGATCACGCAAACACGGCCACGACCACCTGCATTGCCACGCCGAGGAATGCGCCTGCACCCCATGTCAGGCCGGTGATGAACAGGTTCTGCTTCCACGAAGGATTGGTGCGCCACAGCACCGCAAGGCCCACGCCTGCACCGGTGCAAAGGCCCGCCACCAGACTGGAAAAGCGCAGAGCACCCTCCACATACAGCTGGGTCAGCAGCACGCTGGCGGCGCAGTTGGGGATCAGGCCCACCAGTGCGGCCACTACCGGCTGGAAGAAGCCCATGCTGCCCAGAAGATCTGCAAACACATCTTCGCCCACGCCCTCGACGATCAGGCCGAACACCAGACTGAACGCAAAAATGAACACAAAGATCTCCAGCGTGTGGCGCAGGGCCGCTTTCCAGATGGGGGCGGGCTTACCCTCTTCGTCGCTGTGCTCCTCGTGACAGTCCACCTCGTCGGCATGGCCGGTGTAGCCGCCGCGCAGCGATTTGGGCAGCACGCCGCGCAGCACAAAATCCAGCGCAAAGCCCACCACAATGGCGTATACCACCTTGATGACCATGAGCACAGCCAGCTTATCCCAGTAGGCCGGCATGGATACCAGCAGCGGGATGGCTTCGTCGCTGGTGGCAAGGTAGACGGCCATCAGGGTGCCCAGCGTGATGACGCGGGAGGAGTAAAAGTTGGACGCAATGGCCGAGAAGCCGCACTGCGGCACACAGCCCAGCACCGCGCCCGGAATCGCGCCCCAGCGCCCGCCGCCTGCCAGCAGTGCTTCAATGCGCTCACCGTGGCGGGTCTCGATATACTCGATCAGAAGATAAGCCAAAAACAGGAAGGGCAGCATCTTGGCGGTATCCACCAGAGATTCGCCCAGAACATCCAGAAACAGTTCCATATACGCTCCTAAAAACGACCGTTCGTCGCTTCATTTTAGTAAATTGCAAATTGGTTGCATTTTTGAACAGGGATGATTATACACGATATTCTCTCCAATTGCAATACCAAAATGCAAATTAGTTGCAAATTTATTTTTGCAGTATTTTTGAAGCCTGTGCCGCAGCGGTGACATTGCCCATAACAGAAAGGACCCCAGAAAAATCCGCAGACTTTTCCGGGGTTCCGTAAAAACTATTTTAAATATCAGCCCTTCATCGGTACAAAGCCCACAAGGTCTTTTACCACCTCGCCGCCGATGATCAGGCCGGCCACCGAGGGTACAAAGGCATTGGAGCCCGGCACCGAACGGCGCTGGGTGCACTTGCGCTGGGTGCCCGGAGGGCAGATGCAGTGATACTTGCAGCTGATGTCGTCATCCTCGATGGGGGTCATGGCAGGCTCCTTGGAGTAGACCACTTTCAGGTGCTTGATTTTGCGCTTGCGGCACTCGGTGCGCATCACCTTGGCCAGCGGGCAGACCGAGGTCTTGTAGATATCGGTCACTTCAAAGCGGGTCGGGTCCATCTTGTTGCCTGCGCCCATGGAGCAGATAATGGGGGTGCCTGCCTCCTTGCACTTCATCACCAGCGCCAGCTTGCCGGTGACGGTGTCAATGGCATCCACCACATAGTCGTACTGGGTAAAGTCGAACTGGTCCTGTGTTTCCGGGCCAAAGAAGCACCGGTGGGTGGTCACCCTGATGTCCGGGTCAATGTCGTGGATGCGCTGTGCAGCCACATCTACTTTATATTGTCCTACCGTACTGCGGGTGGCAATGATCTGGCGGTTGAGGTTGGTCAAGCAGACCTTATCATCATCGATCAGATCCAGTGCCCCCACGCCGCTGCGCGCCAGCGCTTCCACCGTGTAGCCGCCCACGCCGCCGATGCCGAACACCGCCACGCGGGAATTGTGCAGTTTTTCCATAGCTTCCGCGCCCAGCAGCAACTGCGTGCGGGAATACTGATTTTGCATTTTGTTCTCCTTGTTACTTTTCCACTCTCGTAATGGTGCCGCCGCCCAGCACGGTGTCGCCCTGATACAGCACCACGGCCTGACCGGGCGTAGGGGCGCGCTGGGGCTGGTCAAATTCCAGCCGGAAGCCGCACTCCGCCGGGTAGACGGTGGCGGCCTGCTCCACCTGATGGTACCGGGTGCGGGCTGTGACCCGCAGCGGCCCGGTCAGCTCCGGAATGGCGATCCAGTTCACCTCGTCCGCATACACGATGCGGTCGAACAGCATCTCCTCCGGCCCTACCGTGACGGTGTTTGCCTGCATGTCCTTGCCGCAGACGTACACAGGTGCCCCCATGGCAAGGCCCAGCCCCTTGCGCTGGCCGATGGTGTACCGCACCGCGCCGTTGTGGGTGCCCACCACCCTGCCGCTCTCGTCCAGAAAATCACCTGCCGGGTAGTGTTTGCCGGTGAAGTCCTCCATAAAGCGGGCATAGTCGCCATCCGGCACGAAGCAGATGTCCTGACTGTCGTGCTTGCGGGCATTGACAAATTTGTGCTGCTCCGCGATCTCGCGCACCTCAGTCTTGTGCAGGCCGCCCAGCGGCAGACGGATATGCGCCAGCTGCTCCTGAGTGAGGTTGTAGAGCACGTAGCTCTGGTCCTTGCCCTCGTCCAGCCCCTTTTTGAGCAGGAAACGGCCGGTGGCCTCGTCCTGCTCCACCCGGGCATAGTGGCCCGTGACCACATACTCCATGCCGTGTGCCCGGGCCCAGTCCAGCAGATGGCGGAACTTCATATATTTATTGCAGTCGATGCAGGGGTTCGGCGTGCCGCCCGCCTCATACACGCGGACGAATTTTTCAATGATCTGTTCCCGGAAGTCGGCCGTGAAATCCAGCACCTCGTACGGGATATCCATGGCAAACGCCACCTCTGCCGCGTCCTCGATGTCCTTTTCCGAGCAGCAGGTGTGAAAGCCGGACTGTCCCAGCGTTTCGTTGCGGGTGAGCCGCATGGTGATGCCGGTGCAGTCATAGCCTGCCTGCTGCATGAGCCATGCCGCCACCGAGCTGTCCACGCCGCCGCTCATGGCAATGAGGGCACGCGGCTTTGAATCAGGGGTCTGTGTGGTCATAAGTTCTCCTTTGGTGCATTCAACACACTAAAACAGTAGTATAATAGTAACTCTGAAAAAAGAGCTTGTCAAGACGCAGCGAACTGCTGCACTGCGGCCAGCAGGGCTTGCCGCTCGTTGGGATATTCTTCCCGGATCACACCGTCCAGCAGCGCTTCCAGCACTTTGCGGATGCCCGGCCCCGCCGGGACGCCTGCCGCCATCAGGTCGCGGCCATTCACAGCCAGCTGGCTGACGCGGCAGCATACGCCGTCCGCGTCCAATTGTTCGGCCAATTCGGAAAGTGCGGCAAAATCAGCCGAACGTTCCGGCTGCAGGGCTGTGCCCAGTGCAGCAATGCGCTGCACGGTACACAAGTTATATTTGCCCAGTAGTCGGCGGGCGTAGATAGTAAAGTCAGGTGTGACGGTAGCTTTCTCTTCGGACACGATTCGGGCCATTCCATCGCCCGCCCTATTGCCTTCGGCAACAGGGTCCCACCCCAGCGGACGGTCCTCAGAGAAACTACCGTCACACCCTCTGGCTTCCCGCACCAGCACCGCCGTCTCTTCGATCCGGTTGTTGGAGCAGCGCAGGCGCCTGAGGGTGCGGCGGGTGCCGTCCTCGCCAAGGCTCAGCAGCAGCGCCGCCAGCCGGATGGGCAGGTTTTCTGCACCCGCCGGGCAGGCATCCACCACCGGCTTTGCCGCCGCCAGTGCCTCCGGTGAAAGCTCGGGCAAAACAACACCAAGTATTTTTTCGTTAAGATATGCCGCAGGGGCGGGTGCGCTCAGCAGTTTTGCAAGCTCTTCCTCGATGCGCTCCACCGATACGCAGTCCAGATGGGCACACAGCTTTTGTGCCGCCTGCGCCGTGGGCGGGTCGATGGCAAAGCCAAACCGGGCTGCGAAGCGGTACAGCCGCAGGATGCGCAGTGCGTCCTCGGTGAACCGCTGGCGGGGCACACCCACCGCCCGTACGATGCCGCTTTGCAGGTCGGCCTGCCCGCCAAAGGGGTCCACAAGGCCCTCTTTTTCATTGTAGGCCATGGCGTTGATGGTAAAATCCCGCCGGGCCAGATCCTCCCGCACATCCGGCACAAAGTGTACCTCGTCCGGGTGGCGGCCATCTGTGTAGGTGCCTTCTGTACGGAAGGTGGTGATCTCGTAAAGGGCACCGCTCTGCTTCACCGTTACCGTGCCGTGCTGCAGGCCGGTGGGGATGCACCGCTGCGCGCCGAACAGCTCCATCACCTGCTGCGGCAGAGCACTGGTGCACAGGTCCCAGTCGTGCGGTGTAAGGCCCAGCAGACTGTCCCGCACGCAGCCGCCCACCACGTAGGCTGCATAGCCCGCCTTGTGCAGGGTGTCCAGCAGCTCTGCCGCACCCTCATCCATCCGGATGGTCATGGCTGTGCCTCCTCGTACTGCAGGGTGATGCTTTTGCCGTCAAAGCCGCACTCCGCCGCCGGGAAGATGCTCTGTGCCTGCGCGGCATACTCCTCCGGGTCGGTGATCATGGGGGAATAATGGGTCAGCCAAAGCCGCTTTGCCCTCGCCTGCGCGGCAAGGGATGCGCTCTGCCCAAAGGTGCTGTGCCCCCACTGACGGGCCTGGTCTTCCTGCTCCGGAAGGGCATAGGTGGCATCGCATATCAGCAGGTCTGCGTCATGTGCCGCCTGCAAATAATACGGGCAGGGGGCCGTATCGCCGGAAAATACCACGCTCAACCCCTTGCGCGGGGCGCCCAGCACCTGCGCAGGCTGCACCGTTCTGCCCTCCACGGCAACGCTCTGCCCTTTCTGCAGCAGCTTCCATTGCTGCACCGGCACCCCCAGCGCCCGGGCCTGCTCCGGCGAAAATTTGCCTGCACGGGGCAGCTCCAGCCGGTAGCCAATGCTTTTTACCCGGTGCTTTGTGGCAAACGGCACCAGCCGCGCACCGGCAGGCCAGCCCTCGCTCAGCGCATCCAGCGCCAGCGGCTGGCCCGGCATAAGCATCTGCGGCTTTACCGGATAGGGCAGCGGGCCGGTCAGTGCCCGCACCGCCGCCCAGATATCCGGCAGGCCCTCCGGCCCCAGCAGGGCAAGCGGCCTTGTGCGGCCCTGCGCCCCCAGAGTCTGCAAAAGGCCCGGCAGACCAAAGATGTGGTCGCCATGGTAGTGGGTCAGGCAGATGGCATCCGCCCGCATCAGGTTCACGCCTGCCCGGTGTGCCGCTGCCTGAGTTCCCTCGCCGCAGTCCCAGAGCAGGCCGTGCCCGCCGCAGGCTGCAAACGCAGCCGAAAGCGCCCGGTCCGGCAGTGGCATGGTAGCCGCAGTGCCCAGCAGTGTAATGGTCAGCATAAAATCGTTCTCCCTGCACAGTAGATTTCGATATTTTATTGTACCACAGCCCAGCACGTTGCACAATCACTGCTGGCCGCGCATAGCATGGGCCAGCACAGCAAAAAGGAGGGCGTGGCAGGATGCGGCACAAAAAGGGCAGTTCGTTTTCCGGCAGATACCGCCGCAGCGGTCGGTTTTTGCGCTGGCTTGTGCTTGCCGCGTTGATCCTGCTTGTGCTGGCGTGCTGCTACGGGTGTGCGGTGCAGAAGCTGGTGTATTCTTCCCGCGGGACCATGATCTTTCTGCCCAGCGGGTTTTGAAAAAATGGGAGCATCCTGCTGCACAGAACGCTCCCATTTTTCTTTTTATTTTCCATCCGAATAGGGCAGCTGGCCGGTCAGGGTCAGCGTTTCGGCAAGCTCGTCCTCCGAGCGGAACCGCCACGCCGCCGCTCCCACGGCCACATAGCAGGCATCGGCACGACCCTCCGGTGTAACGGCAAGGATCATCGTTTCACCGTCGCCCACCGCCGTTACCATGCCATCCGCACTCACAGTTGCCACGCCCGGATTGCTGCTGAGCCATGTCAGCGTTCCGTTTTTGGTGCCTGCAGCCTGCGCGGTCAGCTTCTGACTGGCTCCCACTGCCTGCAGCAGCATGGCGTTTTTGCTCATCTGCACCCGTCCGATCTCCGATGTGACCGTTACCGTGCAGCGCAGCACCTGCCCGGCTGTGGTCAGTGCGCTGATGACGGCCTTGCCGGACCCCTGCGCCTTTACGGTACCGTTTGTGCTTACCGATGCCACCGCCGGGTTGCTGCTGACCCACTGCCGCACATAGGTAAACCCGCCTTTGTTCTGTTCCAGCTTCAGCTGTTTCGTCGGGGCAGGCTCCTGCTCTGTAATGGTAAGCGTCAGATCGCTGGTGTTCAGCACCAGGCGGCTGGCTGTGCTTTTGCGCACCGTGATGGTACAGGTGGTCTTTTCGCCGCGCTCATTGCGGGCCGTGACGGCCGCAGTGCCCTCGGCATGGCCGGTCACCTTGCCGGTGCCGTCCACCGATGCCACTGCCGGATCACTGGAAGTCCAGATCAGAAAGAAGTAGTCGTTGGGTGCCTGCACATTCAGGTAGGCCACCGGGGCCGGGTCTCCTTCGGTGATATCCAGTGTCAGTTCGGCAGTGTCCAATGTCATGCCGCTGTCCGGCAGCGGCTGCTCCTGCGCAGCATAGGCCGAAAACGCCCCGGCTGCAAACAGTTCTGCGCACAGCACCACTGCACAAACACACGCTTTGAACCCCTGCTTCATGGGCTTTGCCCTCCCCGCCTGCTTTGCTGCAAGATCCTTTAAATATTCCTGTCTCCGTATTATTTTACACGCAGTGCAAAACCGGGTCAAGTTTTTTACCCATTCTGCCGGGCAGCTGAGCCTTATTTTGTGGAGAATAATAAAATCCGCTTTTCAATTTTGTACAAAACGCCGCCGCACCCGGCAAACCGGATGCGGCGGCGCTGTTCTGCTTTTGAATTTTCAGCTTAGTAGTTGATCTTTTTCAGCTCAAAGTAGCTCTGCGGATGTGCGCACACCGGGCACTTGAGCGGTGCGGACTTGCCGATATAGGTGTAGCCGCAGTTCCGGCACTGCCATACCTGCTGCTCCTCGCGGGCAAAGACCTTGTTGTTTTTCAGGTTTTCGGCCAGCGCACGGTAGCGCTCCTCGTGCTCTTTCTCGATCTGTGCCACCATGGTGAACAGTGCTGCGATCTGAGGGAAGCCCTCTTCTTTGGCCTCCTTGGCCATGCGGGGGTACATCTCGGTCCACTCGTCGTGCTCACCGCCTGCTGCCATGTCCAGACAAGTCAGGGTATCGGGGATCGCGCCGCCGCACAGCAGCTTGAACCAGATCTTTGCGTGCTCCTTCTCATTGCCGGCGGTCTCCTCAAAGATCGCGGCCAGCTGCTCGTAGCCTTCTTTTTTTGCCATGCTGGCAAAGAAGGTGTACTTGTTGCGTGCCTGGCTCTCGCCTGCAAATGCTTCCATCAGATTTTTCTCGGTTTTGGTACCCTTCAGTTCCATGATGCTCTCCTTTCAAAAACGGATCTTCTGTCAGGATCGACCGATCCCGGCTCTATCATTCAGCCCGGCGGTAATTTTTTCGCCTGCGGCTCAGGTTCTGAACAGAGTATACCATATTTTTCGATTGAAATCAAGAACAGTTCCTATTTATTCTGAGAATATTTCTCAGTTATGCTGTTTCAGTGCACACACAGCAATGCTCAGGGCGCTCCACGCTGCCTGATACATCAGCACCGTTGCCACCGAAAGCTCCCAGATGCTGCCCGCGCTGGTCAGCAGAGCCGCAATGATAATGGAGAACAGCACCGAGACCATCTGTACCGTGGTGGCGCTGCTCTCGGCGTTCTGGGCCTGATCCGCAGCCTGCAGACCGCCGGTCAGGCTGGCAAACGCCTTGAGATGGATCATGCAGCAGGTGTCCTCCGGGTCTTCCGGTGCGGCCTTGATGGCGTTGCACTGCTCCTGATCCAGCACGGTGATCATGCCTTCCGGCAGGCGGTATGCTTCGGTAATGTGGTGTGCAGTCAGACTGGGGTCCTGGCATGTGACCAGCAGGCGGATGTTCTCCTTTTGCAGCACGGAAAGGCTGCGGGCCACATTGCGCCCGCCCACATATTTCAGCACGAACATAGCGTGCAGATTGCCGGACACAGCCAGATACAAAATTTGCAGCTCGCCGTTCTTCGAGTGCTGCATCTCGTATTCCTCGTCCGGCAGCGGCACGCCCTCCTGCTCCAGATAGCGGCGGGTACCCATGAGGATGCGGTTGTTATCGCACCAGGCGGAAAAGCCCAGCCCATGGTGCTGCTCCAGATCCTTGACCGGGAACAGGATGTCTGTGCGTTCCTCAACGATCTGGCGGAACAGCCCCTTCAGGGTGCCGTGGCTCTCGTTCAACACGCTGGCCGCGTACAGGATGGCGCGGTCGATGCGGCCGCCCTTGAAAATGCGGATATCCTCCAGCTGTGCGCTGTCGGCGGTGAACAGGTCGTCTGCATCGATCTGCAGCGTATCAATGCCGCCCAGCTGCTCAATGGCCTGCCAACCGGGCACGACTGCGCCCACAGCCGCAGCCGCACGCTGCAGCCGTAGCGAGGCAACACCCGCGATCAGGGTAGAAGAAAGCGGTGCGCCCATGCACAGCACAGCTGCCATGGCAGCCGCAGCTTTGTTCCAGCCGGCACCTGCCAGCAGGAACAGCACACCGCTGAGCAGGGCAACGCCCAGCAGGATGTACGAAACTTTGCGGGCACGGCGCTCGCTTGCGCGTTCGCTCAAGCTCTGCTCCACAAAGCCGTCAGCTTCCTTCATCGGGCGGCTCAGCAGCACCCAGGGGTCCTTCTGTTCCAGATCCCGTGCAAGGGCACGCAGCAGGTCTTTATCCTTGGCGCGGTAGGCGCCCTCGAACTCCACACCATTGGTCACCAGCTCATAGCCGCCCTTGACAGCAGCCAGCATCACCCGGCTGCCCAGCAGCGCAAGGAACAGCCCCAGCGCGGCCATGCCGCTGAGCAGCGAGATGCCGGTGGTGCCGCGGTAAACATTTGCGTTCAGCATGGCTGTGACCGCCTGCACCAGCGCTGCCACTGCGGCCAGCGCCGGCATCGTCTCGGAAGAAGACCGTCCGCGCAGGCCGTTCAGGCCGTCGCGCAGCACCGGGAAGCCCACGCACAGGCTTGCTGCCAGCAGCAGCAGGTTTGCACCATAGAATGCCGCCGGGGCAGCATCCGGGTCCAGCGCCGCCATGGCGGGCAGCAGCCCATCCGACACCAAACCAAAATGCAGCAGCACCACAGCCAGAATGCCGCCCAGCACGCAGCGCAGCGTCAGCTCTGCACTCATACGGTGCAGCTTATCCGCCGTAGCCTCCGGCTCGGTCAGCTCCGTTTCTGCATGTTCCTCCGGAGACACCGCGTCCTCCGCCTCAGCTTTCAGTTCCGGCTGTGGCGCAGCGGGTGCCTTCTCCGGTGCCTGCTGCGGCTCTTCACCGTCCAGCGGCAGCAGTGGCAGGCTCATGGTGTCCTCTTTTGCGGCAGGCTCCTCTGCCGGGACCAAAGGTGCCTGCGGTGCGTCCTCGCTCTGCGCCTTGCCAAAGAAATCGGCCACCGGCTGCTCCGTTTTTTCCGGCTGCGGCACAGGTTCCTGCTGCAGCTCCGGTGCCGTCTCCTTTACCGCTGCAAACACAGCCGCGGGCAGCGGTGCACCGGACGGTTTCTTTTTGCTTTCAGCCGGTTCAGTTTCTGCTGCCGGGGCTGCTTCGGCTCTCGGTGCAGGCTTTTCCGGCTTCTGGTCGCTCAGGCCGTTGATCATCGCCTTGAGCTGTGCCATCTCCTGCTGCTCCTGCTCTTCCTGCGGCAGCAGCACCTCCGGCGCATTCTTGGGGTGCCGGAGAGGCTTTGCCGTGCTGTGCTGCTCTGCGGGTCTTGCCGCCGGGACAGCGCTCTGCCGGGGTGTTTCCGGCTTCACTGCCGCCGGGGGTTCCGCCGTTTGCGGTGCAGATTTTTCCTCCGGCTTTTTGGCAGGTGCTTCCGGCTGTGCATCCTCTGCTTCCTTTTCCAGAAAAGGCCACGGGGCCAGTTCCTGTTCCGGGTCTGCCTCCGGCTTCAGCATCAGTTCCAGATCCGCTTCCGGTTCCGGCTGCGCATCCTCACCCAGCCGCACCTCACCGGTTGGCATTTCCTGCGGCTGCTCTGCTGCAGCTTCGTCAGTCTCCTGCCTTTCCTTACCACGGCCAAACAAGCCAAACCGTTTCTGCAGCTTTTCCTCCGGCTGGTTTTCGTCCCTCCGGGTCATCTCCTCCGGGATATCCACCGCCGTGGTGCTGAAAAAGGAGCGGAACTTTTCATCCGGGGTCATTTCCCGGCCATTATTTTTATCTTTCGGCATTCTTGTCCCTCCTGTAATTCAAATTGAGGTTCCGGCCCGAATGCCGGATCATGCCTGCTGTGCTGCGCGCTGGGACTGGATCTCGTACAGAATAATGCCCGCAGCCACCGACACGTTGTAGCTGTCCACACCGGTGCCCGGTGCTGCCATATCCAGCCGCACCACGCCGTCGCACAGCTTTTTCACCAGCTGCGAAACACCGCTGCCCTCGCTGCCCAGCACCAGTGCAATGGGGCCGGTCAGGTTGTTCCTGCGCAGAGACACGCCGTCCATATCGGCGCAGTAGACGAACACACCCTGCTCCTTCAGGCGGCGGATGGTCTCCCCGATGTTGGCCACACGAGCCACCGGCAGGCGTTCTGCGGCACCTGCGCTGGACTTGATGACGGTAGGCGTGACCGATGCGCCGCCGCGCTTTGGGATCACGATGCCATGCGCACCGCACAGCAGAGCACTGCGCATCACGGCACCCAGATTGTGCGGGTCTTCAATGCCATCGCTCAGCACCAGAAAAGGTGCCTCGCCCTTGTCCTTGGCTGCTGCCATCAGGTCGTCTACCGTCACGTATTCGATCTCGCTGGCAAATGCCGCCACACCCTGATGGCTCTCGGTGCCGGTCATCAGGCGCAGCTTGTTGGGGTGCACCCGCTTCACCGTGGCACCCGCATCCTTTGCCAATGCGGTATAGTAAGCCGCCACGGCCGGAGCCATGCCCTCAGCAATGAGCACGGTGTCCACGCCGGAACCGCTTTTCAGCAGTTCGGTCACCGGATTTTTGCCATAAACAAGGCTCTCGTTCTTCTGCAGCGGCTCTTCCGGGCTGCGGCGCGGACGGCGCGGCTGATTCTTTTCTTCCATGATGATTTTCTCCTTCCGTTGTATCACCGGAAGGTGCTGTGCACACCCTCCAAAAGGCGCGCCGCACTCTGGGCCGCGCACCGGTATGATCTGAAGCTGATAACTCATTTTGAAGTATAGCATAAGCCGACCTTGTTTGCCAGCAAATTACCGTTTTTTATCCGCGTCCTGCAAAAGTTTTTCTGTTCGTGGTGCCGGAGACCGTTTCCGCTTTTTTGCAGAAATG
>ENA-UEQI01000149-UEQI01000149.1-human-gut-metagenome-genome-assembly--contig:-NODE-149-length-24758-cov-17.060168_pt1 | contig 24758 bp, 20 predicted proteins | sample MGYA00242946_ERZ507945 | MGnify/ENA primary metagenome ERZ507945 (study PRJEB26167, sample SAMN06115467) | human gut metagenome | host: Homo sapiens | place: China:Guangxi | collected 2016-06-08... | reverse complement strand
GCGGCCGTAGCTCATCTGGTAGAGCGCCACCTTGCCAAGGTGGAGGTAGCGAGTTCGAGCCTCGTCGGCCGCTCCAATACGAAGCCATCGTTGATGCAGAAATGCAAAAACGATGGCTTTTTGTTGTTTCTTGTTACGGCTCCTTCCTGTGAAAAAAGAAAAGCCGGAAAATCCGCAGATTTTTCGGCTTTTGCAAATATGAAAATAATGATTCCGCTGATATTGTCGGAGCGCGATCCGTGCGCGGAGACAATTTTAAATCGTTTCTTACAGGATCACATTTTTAATGAGCAGCGAAATGCTGCCGTCGTCGCTGTGCAGAAATTCCACCTCGTTGTCCGAGTTGAGCAGTTCGGTGGGAATCTTCACCTCAATGCCGTTGGCGGTGTGGATGCTGCGGCTCTCCATGCGGCGGATGCGCGCAGGGGTCACGGTCACGGGCTGCTCAGGCGCTTCCAGCACATCACTCTTTTCCACATAATCATCAAAGGGCACGGCGGCAAGGGGATATTCCTCTTCCAACTGCTGACGCACCTGCTGGATGGATACCTGATTGTCGTTGTCTGCGGCCTGATTGGCGATCAGCATCGCGACCTGAGCCTCTACGTGGGGCTGATCTGCGTAGTTTTCCTGCACGGCCTGCACGGCGGCTTCCTGAATGGCCTGCAGTTTTTTCTTTTCCGGCTGGGCGGTGGTGTACTGGAACACTACCGTGGAAAGGTAAAAATCCTTGTGGCCGTCGATGTCGAACTTTTTTTCCAGCAGCTTCATGGAGTAGTCGGTCAGATTGACAAGGGCACCTTCCTCCACCTTGCCGCTCTGGCTGGGCAGGCAGGCCCGCTGCTGGATGATGGAGTTCACTGGGGCACCCTCCACATTCTCGGTGTAGTGGGTGTAGCCGTTTTTGTAGTTCAGCTTCAGGATGCCCAGCCACGGCTCACCATCGCGGGTAAAATCCACCACGGCAAGGTCTGCCCCCGGAATGGTGGTGTGCGCGTGCATGTAGTCGAACAGAACGCCCGCGATGCGGCAGGAGAGGTCCACAAAATCGTGGTTGTGCTCCAGCTCGTTTTTAAAGGCGGAATCCGGCAGCGGGCGGCACTGGCGGATATCGTCGCTGGCAAGCAGCTTTTCGATGTGGTACTGGAAATAGGCGGTCTTTTCGGCGGTCATTTCCATGCCGCTGCCGCTGAGTACAGGCGCATCCATGGTGGTGTCCAGCACGTGCAGAATGGCCTGATGAATGATGATCTCCATGGGAGTTACCTCGTTTTTATAAGAATCTCTTTGGCATACAGTATAGCACAGCCCGGCCCAAAAGGCGAGAGCACATCTTGTAAACCGCCTGCAGGAATGCTACAATAAGGGCAGAAAACCACGCAGGAAAGGGGACAAAAACCATGGAATTCCGTGATAAGCCAATGGAAAACCTCATCCGCCTTCAGGAAAAGGACATCTGCAAAAATGCCCGCGCACTGCTGCTGGACGGTGAGAGCATCGTGGGTGCCTACAAGACGGTGCGCGATCAGGTGATCTTTACCACCCACCGCATCATCATGGTGGATATGCAGGGCGTTACCGGAACCCGGCAGCAGATCTTTGTGCTGCCGTACCGCAAGGTGCTGCACTTCGGGATCCAGACGGCAGGCTTTGGCGACCCGATGCAGGCATCGCAGCTGACCGTCTGCTTTGCGGACGCACACGAGGCAAAGTTCGGCTTTATCGGCCAGCAGGAACTGTTTGCGGTCGCCAACGCCATCAGCCGGTGCATCCTGTAAATAACTCCTTTAAAACAGCAGGCTCCCCGCCCGAGACCGGACGGGGAGCCTTTTGCTGTATATGAAATAGGAGAATGGCAGAATTAGCAGCGGCTTGTTTTGCGCACCAGCTGTTCGTGCATGAATACCATGAGCACCAGCAGTGCCAGCAGGTAAAAAGGGAACAGTGCCGGAGTGATGTTGTTTGCCAGCAGGCCGAACAGCGACGGCATGGCCAGATTGCCCAAATAGGCGCTTGCCATCTGGATGCCGATGACCGCCTGCGATCTGTCCGCACCGAAGTGTTCCGGCGTGGAGTGGATGATGCTGGGATAGATGGGCGCACAGCCAAGCCCCACAAGAACAAGACCGCTCAGGGCAAGGATCTGCGGCCCCGGCAGCAGCAGAGCCAGCACCCCTGCGGCCAGAATGCACTGACCCATGCGGATCATCTGCGTATCGTTGAATTTCAGGGTCAAAAAGCCGCAGGCGGCGCGCCCGGCAGTGATGCCGATGTAGAACAGGCTGGCAAAGCTGGCGGCAGTGCCGGCGGCAACGCCTTTCGTCAGTGTGAGGTAGCTGCTGGCCCATAGACCGGCCGTGGTCTCCAATGCACAGTAGCAGAAGAAGCACAGCATCACTTCTCTGGCACCCGGCAGACGGAATACCTGTCCAAGGCTCAACGCCTGCGTCGAAGCAGTTTCGGTTTCGGTGCCTGCAGTACGGCTCTGCCATAGCGGCAAACTGAAAAAGAGCACTGCGCTCAGCAGGATCTGGAACAGGGCAATGTACCGGTAGCCGGATGTCCACGGCCCGCCGCCTGCCAGCACCCGGCCCATGACCATGGGGCTGATCATGGTGCCGATGCCCCACATGCAGTGCAGCCAGCTCATATGGCGGCTTTTATAATGTAAGGCAACATAGTTGTTCAGGGCCGCGTCCACGCTGCCTGCACCCAGCCCATAGGGCACGGCCCACAGGCAGAGCATCCAGAACTGTGTGGAGACCGAAAAGCCGAACAGCGCGGCAGCTGTCATGGCCACACTGAGGGCGGTCACTTTTCCGGTACCCAGCGCACGGGTGAGCCGGTCGCTGTTCAGGCTGGAAACAATGGTGCCAAAGGAGATGATCATGGAGATCAGCCCCGCATAGGACACCGGCACACCGAGCGCCGGATACATGGAGGGCCACGCCGACCCCAGCAGGGAATCCGGCAGGCCCAGACTGATGAACGAGATGTAAATGATCGGAAGCAGAAGCTGTACCATAAATCTTGAGTTCCTCCGGGAAGCGTGTTATACTTGCAATGCATCTTATACTTTGCTGATGTAATAATATCACACATCGGAGCGGAATATTAGGATAAAAACGCCCGATTGATACAACAAAACCGGCGCGGATGCAGATGCGCACCTTGACGGAAAGGAGATGGCTGATCGTGGCATTTCACACCAGCTGTGCAGCAGCGGGCGGGCTCAACTGCCTGCCGGATGTTGTGGCGGATGACGAGGGCAGGGAACTGGTGCAGCACGGCAGCGCACTGTTTCCGATTGCCTGCTATGAAGAGAACCTCAAAAGCTACTCGGTAGCATGGCATTGGCATGAAGAGTTTGAATACATCCTTGCCGTAAAAGGCCCGCTGGCGGTGGACGTGAACAAAGCCCGTCTGATTTTGCAGACCGGGCAGGGCGTGTTTGTCAATTCCGGAGTGTTCCATGCGGTGGAGCAGGCTGAGACCGGGGATGCCCTGCTGCATTCCGGGGTATTCCATCCGCGCCTGATCGGCGGCATGGATACCATCTTCTGGCAAAAGCTCGTACACCCGCTGCTTCAGCCGGGAGCACCGGCGTTCTTTCTGCTGGACGAGGCAGACGACGGGCAGAAGGCCGTGCTCTGCCATTTGCGGGAAGTCTGGGACGCAGTGGCCCAAGAGGTCTTTGACTATGAGAATCAGGCGCGGTACCATCTTTCGGCGGCGGTGCATCTGCTGGGAATGCAGTGCGAGGGTGGAAAAACAAAGGTCTCTCAGCAGGAGCAGATCGCGGCCCAGCGCATGAAACAGATGCTGCGTTTTGTGGAAGAGCATTATGCTGAGGAACTGAACGTGGAGCGCATTTCCGACTGCGTGGCCCTGAGTGAGAGCGCCTGCCTGCGCAGCTTCCGGCAGCTGCTGGGGATCACACCCATCCAGTATGTCAAGCAGTACCGCATTGAAAAGGCCGCCGAGCTGCTGCTTTCCACCAGCATGAAGATCGGCGAGATCGGTGCCGACTGCGGCTTTTCGGATACCAGCTACTTTACAAAGACCTTCCGGGAGATCAAGCACTGCACGCCCAGAGAGTACCGTCAGAAGTTTGCAGGAAGAGAGCAGTCTCTTTCAAGGCGGGACGGCGGCAGAGCCAGTGCACCGGCTGAAACAGCGTTATAAAAAGGAGAATCGGAAACAATGCAGCGTAGTTTGACCAAAGGCCCCATCACCGGCAGCATTTTGCTGTTTGCTCTGCCGCTGATGCTGGGCAATCTGCTGCAGCAGATGTACAACATTGCGGATACATGGGTAGTGGGCCGCTTTCTCGGCGCAGACGCGCTGGCGGCAGTGGGCTCGTCCTATACCCTCATGACCTTCCTCACCTCTATTTTGCTGGGCCTGTGCATGGGCAGCGGCGCGGCCATTTCCATGCAGTATGGCAGCGGTGAGCAGGACCGGATGCGGCAGAGCGTGTTCCTTTCGTTCGTCCTCATTGCGGGCATTTCGCTGGTGCTGAACATGCTGGTGTATCTGGGACTGGATGGGATCCTGTGGGTGCTGCGGGTGCCGGGGGAGCTGCGCCCCCTGATGAAGGAATACCTGCTCATCATCTTTTTGGGCATTACGGCTACTTTTTTGTATAACTACTTTGCAAACCTGCTGCGCGCCATTGGCAACTCGGTGGTGCCGCTGCTGTTTCTGGCTGTTTCGGCGGTGCTGAACGTCATTCTGGACCTTATGTGCGTGCTGGTGCTGAACTGGGGAGTGAAGGGCGCAGCGGGCGCAACAGTGTTCTCGCAGTTTGTTTCCGGCGTTGGCATCGGGCTGTACACCCTCAAAAAATTCCCGCAGCTGTGCCCCAAAAAGGCCGACTGCCGCTGGGATAAAAAGAATCTGGATACCATCCTTAATCTGTCCGTCATGACCAGTGTCCAGCAGTCCATCATGAACTTTGGCATCCTGATGGTGCAGGGTCTTGTGAACAGCTTTGGCACCGTGATCATGGCGGCGTTTGCGGCGGCAGTCAAGATCGATTCCTTCGCCTACATGCCGGTGCAGGACTTCGGCAATGCGTTTTCCACCTATGTGGCCCAGAACTACGGCGCGGGCCAGACCGACCGCATCAAAAAGGGCATCCGAAGTGCGGGCCTGTGCAGTGCAGTGTTCTGCGTGTGCATCAGCGTGCTGGTGTGCGCCTTTGCGGCTCCGCTCATGAGCATCTTCATCGACCCGGGCGAGGGGGCTATTATTGCCGCCGGTGTGCACTACCTGCGCATTGAGGGCGCATGCTACACTGGCATCGGCATTCTGTTTCTGCTGTACGGCTATTACCGCGCCGTCAACCAGCCGCAGATGTCGGTGGTGCTCACCATTGCATCGCTGGGCACCCGCGTGGCGCTGGCCTATCTGCTTTCGGCCACGCCGCTGGGTGTTACCGGCATCTGGCTCAGCGTGCCCATCGGCTGGGCGCTGGCAGATGCCATTGGCATTGGGTACTATTTAAAAAAGAAGCGGTGACAGCAGGGGGAAAAGAAGATGGTCGACCATATCAGGATCCGCGGCGCGCGGGTGCACAACCTGAAAAACGTGAATGTGGATGTGCCGCTGGGCAAAATCGTGGGTGTGGCGGGCGTGTCCGGTTCGGGCAAGTCCAGCCTTGCGCTGGGCGTGCTTTACGCCGAAGGCTCCCGCCGGTATCTGGACGCACTTTCCACCTATACGCGCCGCCGCATGACGCAGGCGGCAAAGGCATCGGTGGACGAAGTGCTGTATGTTCCGGCTGCACTGGCACTGCATCAGCGGCCCGCTGTGCCGGGCATCCGCAGCACCTTTGGTACCGGCACGGAACTGCTGAACAGTCTGCGCCTGATGTTCTCCCGTCTTTCCAGCTATCCCTGCCCGCAGTGCGGCCGCTGGCTGGAACCCAGCCTTGCCGTGGCGGCAGAAAAGCCGCTGCTCTGCCCGCAGTGCGGTGCCAGCGTGCGCGCGCTTTCCGCTGAAGAATTTGCCTTCAACAGTCAGGGTGCCTGCCGCACCTGCAGCGGTACCGGCATGGTGATGACCGTGGACGAGAGCACCCTTGTGCCGGACGATTCTCTTACGATCGACGAAGGTGCCGTGGTCCCGTGGAAGAGCCTGATGTGGTCGCTGATGGTGGATATCTGCCGGGAGATGGGCGTGCGCACCGATGTGCCCTTCCGCGACCTGACCGACCGGGAAAAGGATATCGTTTTCCATGGCCCGGCGGAGAAAAAGCACATTTTTTATCATAACAAAAATTCCAATCAGGCCGGGGAGCTGGATTTTACCTATTTCAATGCCACCTATACCGTGGAGAACGCCCTCTCCAAGGTCAAGGATGAAAAGGGCATGAAGCGGGTGGAAAAGTTCCTGCGGCAAGGCATCTGCCCGGACTGCGGCGGCACCCGGCTGTGTAATGCGGCTCGTACCCCAAAGCTGCGGGGCATCACGCTGGACAAGGCTTGTCAGATGACTCTTGTGCAGCTTACCGATTGGGTGGCGGGTGTGCCGGACAGTCTGCCGGAAGAGATGCGGCCCATGGCCCGCAATATCTGCGAATCCTTCCAGACGGCAGCGGCACGGCTGCTCTCGCTGGGCCTTGGCTACCTGACGCTGGACCGCTCCGCTTCCACTCTTTCCACCGGTGAGCGCCAGCGGATGCAGCTGGCCCGTGCGGTGCGCAACCGTACCACCGGTGTGCTCTATGTGCTGGACGAGCCGTCCATCGGCCTGCATCCTTCTAACATTGAAGGCCTGACCGATGTGATGCACGACCTTGTGGCCGACGGCAACTCGGTGGTGCTGGTGGATCACGATACCCAAATTTTAAAGGAAGCTGACTGGCTGATCGAGATGGGGCCGGAAGCCGGTGCAAAGGGTGGACATGTGATCGCGCAGGGCAGCATTCCGAAAATTGAACAGAACGCGGCTTCTCAGATCGGCCCGTTTCTTGCAGGCAGGGCGGGGGTGAACGCCCGGCCTCATGTGCCGGAAAATGAGCTGTTTGCACAGGGCCGCATCCATCTGGCAACCTCGGCCATCCATACTGTGAAGCCGCTGGAACTGGAACTGCCCAAGGGGCGGCTGACCGTGGTTACGGGTGTGTCCGGCAGCGGCAAGACCACCCTGATTTTGGAAAGCCTGGTCCCGGCCTTGCAGGCAAAGGTGAACGGCACAGCCCTGCCAGCGCATGTGAAAAGCGTGGAGGCCGAGGAAATCGCGCAGGTGAAGCTGATCGATGCAACGCCCATCGGCATCAATGTGCGCTCCACCGTGGCCACCTATGCCAATGTGCACGATGAGCTGCGCAAGCTGTTTGCCAAAACGCAGGATGCCAAAGACCACGGCTATAAGGCGGGCGATTTCTCCTACAACACCGGTAAGCTGCGGTGCCCCACCTGTGACGGCACCGGCGTCATCAGTTTGGATGTGCAGTTTTTGCCGGACGTAGAAGTGCCTTGCCCGGACTGCGGCGGTTCGCGTTACAGCCGGGAAGCGGCGGCAGTGAAGCTGCCCACGGCGAACGGCGAACCAGCCTCCATGGCCGACCTGATGGACATGGATGTGTCCACTGCATTGGAAGCCTGTGCGGACTGCAAGCTTGTGCGCCAGCGCCTGCAGGTACTGAAAGAATTGGGCCTTGGCTACCTGACCCTTGGCGAGGAGACACCCAGCCTTTCCGGCGGCGAAGCCCAGAGGCTGAAGCTTGCCAGCGAGATGGGCAAGGGGCAGGCAGACAGTGTGTTCGTGTTCGATGAACCCACCATTGGCCTGCATCCGCTGGATGTACAGACCCTGCTGGGTGTGTTCCAGAAGCTGATCGGGAACGGTGCCACCGTGGTGGTCATTGAGCATGATCTGGATGTGATCCGCAATGCGGATTACCTTGTGGATATGGGGCCGGGCGGCGGCGATGCCGGCGGACGCATCGTGGCGGCAGGTACGCCGGAACAGGTAAGACAGAACCCGGAGAGCATCACCGGGCGGTATATCTGATAGAAAAAGCAACGCCCGCCGGGTCTTCCCGGCGGGCGTTCTCTGTACGGCGATAAAACTTACCGCTTGATATCGTAGTTCATGTTCATCAGATTGCGGATAGTGCTCACATCATCGGTGATGTTGGCATCGCCGTGGATGGTGTGCTTGATGGCACTGCTTGCCACCGCAAAGTTGATCATATCCATGGCTCTGTAGTTGTGCAGCATGGCGTAGATCAGGCCGCTGGCAAAGGCATCGCCGCCGCCCACGCGGTCAAGGATATTAAAGGTGAACAGCTTGCTCTCGAAGGTGTGGCCGTCGTACCACATGAAGGCCTTCAGGCTGTTCTCGCTGCCGCTGTGCGCATAACGCACATGGCGGGCAATGCACTTGAGGTTGGGATACCGCTCGATGAAGTGCTGGAAAATCTCGTCCTGCTGCTCATAGCTGGGCTGCAGAGGCACGCCGTCCTTCCAGTCGCCCTTGGAGTGGTCGTTCTCATCCTTCCACAGGTGGTACGGCTCAATGCCAAGCAGCACATCCACATAGGGCAGGCACTCGGTGCAGAAATCGCGGGCTTCTTCCCAGCTCCACAGGGTGGAGCGGAAATTGCCGTCGAAGCTGACGGTCAGGCCCTTGTTTTTGGCGACCTTGAGCATATCCAGAATGAGGGTGCGGCAGTTGGGTGCCAGTGCCGGGGTGATGCCGCTCAAGTGCAGCCAGTCGTAGCCGTCCAGCAAAGCATCCAGATCCACCTGCGAGAAATCGTACTCGGTAATGGCACTGTGCTTGCGGTCATAGATGACCTTGGACGGGCGGATGCCGTAGCCGGTCTCCAGATAATAAGTACCCAGACGGTTGGAAGGAGTCTCGTTCGGCTCGGTCAGGATCATAGGGGTGCAGTGCACGTCGTTGGAACGCAGCCAGCGCACGGCGCTCTTGCCCAGACTGTTGTTGGGCACCACGCTGAAGAAGGTGCTGTCCACACCAAGGTTCGCCAGTGCCAGTGCAATGTTGGCCTCGCTGCCGCCGTAGCTGGCCTCAAAGCCGGATGCCATACGGATCTTCTCGTAGTTCGGCGGGGTCAGGCGCAGCATGATCTCACCGCAGGTGATGAATTTCTGGCCGGTGGTATCGTTGCCAAGGATCGGGTTGAAATGTTCCATAACGCTCCTCCTGATATTTACAGCTCATCAGAGTCCTGTTAACACATCGTTGTATCCATTATAATCCGGCCCGGATGGGATTGCAAGCACTTCCGCGGGGATGCAAGAGAAAATAATCGGCCTTTTTTGGGAGATTTGACGAATTCATACCCCTGTCAAATCGAAAGAAGGCGTATACTCTTCCTTTGCGCTGCTCTTCTGCTGCATGTAGCCCTGCGCCAGTCCCTTGTCCATGGCATAGTTGACCACCCGGCGGTATTCATAGGTGGTAATGCGCCGTCCGATGCCGTGCTCTGTGGCTTTGTAAAACGGTGTGTACTGGCTCATGACGCTGGGGATGAAGCATCCGGGGTCTGCATCGTTCCACGCGGCCATCTGGTCAAGCACCGCAAAGCTGTCGTCAACATGGCCGGGCAGGGCAAGGTGCCGCAGAATGGCCCCCTTTTGCAGGATGCCCTCTGCATTGAACACCGGGTGCCCGGCCTGTGCCATCATGGCTTCAATGGCGGGCTTTGCCTGCGCAAAATAGTCCGGTGCAGAGGAAAGCTCTGCCGAGAGGGCGGAGGAGACGTATTTCAGGTCGGCCAGCCAGATGTCGATGTATCCGCGCCATGCTTCCACGCTTTCCACCGTTTCGTAGCCGCCGGTGTTGCATACGATGGGCAGATGCAGGCCCTTAGCCCGGGCAATATCCAGCGCGGCAATGATCCAGGGCCGCCACTGGCCGGGCGTGACCAGATTGATGTTGTTGGCACCCTGCTCCTGCAGATTCAGGAAAATCTCTGCCAGATGTTCCACGCTGATCTCCTTGCCAAGACCCTCGGCGCTGATGGGATAGTTCTGGCAGAAGCAGCATTTGAGGGTGCAGCCGGAAAAGAACACCGTGCCGCTGCCCTTTGTGCCGCTGATGCATGGCTCCTCCCAGTAGTGCAGGGCAGCGCGGGCTGCTTTTAAGGTGCCGCCCGCGCCGCAGAAACCGGTGCGTCCGGCAGCACGGTCGGCCCCGCACCGGCGCGGGCAGAGGGTGCAGGAAGAGGGAACGGAGACGAAATCGCTTTTCGGCATAATATCCAAAGTCCTTTGCTGAAAGTTTGTCAGCCCCAGTATACCACTTTTCGCCCCGGACGTGCTATACTATAAGATAAGGAAAAAATAATACATATGGAAAGCAACATCTTTGCAAGGTCCGTGTGGCGGACTGCGGCGGAGAGAACGTTGTGATGGAGGAGACCATGCGCACCGAAACCGATGAGATCCGCGATAATCTCAAGTACCTGACCCTGCTCTCGCGGGATTATCCTTCGCAGGCGGCGGCAGCCAGCGAGATCATCAGCACGCAGGCACTGCTCAAGCTGCCCAAGGGTACCGAGCACTTCATGAGCGACCTGCACGGCGAGAATGAAGCTTTTGTGCATATTCTGAATTCCGCTTCCGGTGTCATTCGCGAAAAAGTGGATCAGGTGCTGGGTGATACTGTGCCGAAGCATACCCGCGCCGAGCTGGCAACGCTGATCTATTACCCCAACGAAAAGCTGCCCCAGCTCAAGGCACGCTGTACCAGCGAGGAAGCGCTGGATCAGTGGTACACCGAAACGCTGCTGAGGCTCATTGATATCTGCCGTCTGGTGTCCTCCAAGCATACCCGCGACCATGTGCGCAGATGCCTGCCTGCCAGCTGTGGCTACATTCTGGACGAGCTGCTCCACGCCCATTTTGAGGATCACGACAAGGATCTGTACTACGGCCAGATCGTGGGCAGCATCATTGAAAATGGCCGCGCCGACCGCTTTATCGTGCGGCTGTGTGAGCTGATCAAGCATCTGGCAGTGGACAAGCTGCACATCGTGGGCGACCTGTTCGACCGCGGCCCACGCCCGGATATCATCCTCGATCTGCTTATGCGCCACCACAATGTGGATATCCAGTGGGGCAACCACGATGTAGTATGGATGGGTGCCGCTGCGGGCAGCCCCATCTGCATCTGCACGGTGCTCAAGACCACGCTGGCTTATCATAACCACGGAATGCTGGAGGACTGCTACGGCATCAACCTGCGCCATCTGCAGCGCATGGCCGAGCAGTTCTACGGCAATGATGATCTTTCCATCTGGATGCCTCATACCGATGCGGCCCGCGGCCCCTACACCAGGGGAATGCTGCACCGCTGTGCTGTGATGCACAAGGCCATCAGCATTCTGATGTTCAAGCTGGAGTGCCATGTCATCGACCGCAACCCGGACTTCCAGATGCAGGAGCGAGATTATCTGCGCCGCATCGACTGGGAAAAGCACACGGTAAAGATCGGCGAAAAGGAGTATCCTCTGCGGGATACCTCGTTCCCCACGGTGGACCCCGCCGACCCGGCCGCACTGCACCCGGATGAACAGCTGGTGCTGCGCAAGCTGGTGCAGTCCTTCCGCCAGAGCGAAAAACTGCAGCAGCATGTGGAATTTCTCTATGCAAAGGGCAGCGTGTACCACATTGAGAACGGCAACCTGCTCTACCATGGCGCTGTGCCCATGACCAGCCGCGGCACCTTTGCCATGGAGCGCTTTGAGGGCCACCGCTACTCCGGCCGCGCACTGATGGACTACTGCGATGCCCGCGCCCGCCGGGGCTACTATGCACCGGAAGGCAGCGCTGCCCGCCAGAGCGGACAGGATTTTTTGTGGTATCTGTGGTGCGGCAAGCTTTCGCCGCTGTTTGGCCGCAGTGCCATGACCACCTTCGAGCGGCTCTATGTAGAGGACGCTTCCACCCACACCGAGGTGAAGGACCCCTATTATACATGGTATAACGATGAGGCCGTCTGCCGCCGCATTCTGGCCGAGTTTGGCCTGCCCGGTGCCAGCCACATCGTCAACGGCCACGTGCCGGTGCGGGAAAAGAACGGCGAAAGCCCCATCAAGGGCGGCGGACGGCTGGTGGTGATCGACGGCGGTTTCTGCCGTGCCTACCACGAAAAGACCGGCATTGCAGGCTACACGCTGGTGTATTCCAGCCGCACCATGTCCCTGCGCACCCATCAGCCCTTTGAAAGTGCCGAGAAAGCGGTGAAGGATAATCTGGATATCATTTCCCAGAAAAACATTCTGGAGACCGAAAATCATCGCATTCTCGTGGAGGACACCGACGAGGGCGAGGTGCTGCGGGAGCGTGTGCACGACCTCAAGCAGCTGGTGGCTGCCTACCAGCTGGGCTGGATCACTGAGACTCGGTGCGAAGACCACATCTGGTAAAGAAAGCGCAACAGCAATGTATCTGGTTTTTGTAAAATACCTGAAAAAGAAATCAAAATTTTGGAATATCCTGCGCGAAAATGGGCAAAACAGAAAATAATAAAACAACACCAAGCGGGGCTTTGCTTTTTTGTGAAAGTTGTGTATAATAAGATAGCTGTACGTGTACGGCCTTATGGCCCATGCACATCAGGCAGCTTTTATGGAAAATGCTTTCAGGAACCTTAACAGGCCTGCGGCTGCGGGCCTCCGACAAGGAGATCATAAAATTGGAGAAATTTGTTATTACGGGCGGCAAGCCCCTGCACGGCGAAGTTACCATTTCGGGTGCCAAAAATGCGGCAGTGGGCGTCCTGCCTGCAACCATTCTGGCAGCGGATGTCTGTGTGATCGAGAATCTGCCGGATATCAGTGATGTGGCGGTGAGCCTGAAGATCCTCAGCGTTCTGGGTGCACAGATCAAAATGATCAACCGCAACACCTACGAGATCGACACCACTCATCTGAACGGCACCAACGTCCCGGACGACCTGTCCCGCCAGATGCGCGCCAGTTACTACTTTCTGGGCGCACTGCTGTCCCGTTTTGGCAAGGCTCAGGTGGCCATGCCTGGCGGCTGCAACCTCGGCCCCCGCCCCATTGACCAGCACCTGAAGGTGTTCAGTGCTCTGGGCGCAGAGGACAGCGTGGACTACGGCATGATCACCGTGCGCGCCAAGGAGTTGAACGGTGCACACATCTTCTTTGATAAGGTCAGCGTGGGCGCTACCATGAACGGTATGCTCTCCGCTGTAATGGCCAAGGGCCAGACCATTCTGGAAAACTGTGCCAAGGAACCCCATGTGGTGGATCTGGCAAACTTCCTGAATATGTGCGGTGCGAACATCCGCGGCGCAGGCACCGATGTGATCAAGGTGCGCGGCGTGGAAAAGATGCACGGCTGCACCTACAGCATCATCCCGGATCAGATCGAGGCTGGCAGCTACATGGTGGCTGCTGCTGCCACCGGCGGCGATGTTCTGGTGAAGAACGTCACCCCCAAGCATCTGGAACCCATTACCGAAAAGCTGCGCCGTGCAGGCGTGGAGGTGGAAGAATTTGACGATGCTGTGCGTGTGCGCCGCACCGGCGATATTCTGCCGCTGAAGATCAACACGATGCCGCATCCCGGCTTTCCCACCGACATGCAGCCCCTGATGGGCGTGCTGCTGAGCGTGGCCAAGGGCACCAGCACCGTGACCGAGAGCGTGTGGGATAACCGCTTCCGCTATGTGGACGAGCTGCGCAAGATGGGTGCCAACGTGCAGGTGGACGGTCAGGTGGCTGTGTTTGAGGGCGTGGATAAGCTCACCCCTGCACCGCTGCGCGCACTGGATCTGCGTGCAGGCGCTGCCATGGTGGTGGCTGCGCTGATAGCAGACGGCACCAGTGAGATCGAGGAGATCGGCCACATCGAGCGCGGCTACGAGAATATCGTGGAAAAGCTGCGCGGTCTGGGTGCAGACATCAGCAAGGTGGAGCGTATGCCCGCTGCACTGGATCAGGCACTGTAACTTATAAAAAGCAAACAGCCTGCTGCATATGCGGCGGGCTGTTTTTGAGTGTATCAGAGGTTTTTCATGGCAGAATTCATCTCGTTATATTCGGGTTCCTCCGGCAACAGCAGTGTGGTGCGCTGCGGGCAGCGGTATCTCATTGTGGATATGGGCAAGGGCGTGCGCACTACCTCAGCGGCGCTCAAGGCGCTGGGCCTTGCCGTCAGTGACTGCGACGGCATCCTTGTCACCCACGAGCACAGCGACCATGTGAAGGGGCTTTCCACCTTCCTCAAAAAGAACACGCTGCCGGTGTACGGTGCAGCGGCAACGCTGGATTTTCTGGACAGCAACGGCATCGTACCGGCCAGCTGTGAGCTGCACGAGCTGGAAGGCAGGGAAGAGGACGTGGGCGCGTTTGGCGTGCAGAGCTTTCCCACCAGCCACGATGTGCCCTGTGTGGGCTACCGCATCCACACCCCGGACGGCAAGACCATGACCATTGCAACCGACCTTGGCGTGCTCACGCCGCCGGTGCACGAGGCGCTTTCCGGCTGCGACCTTGTGGCACTGGAGAGCAACTACGACCTGCACATGCTGCGCAGCGGGCCGTACCCCTATTACTTACGGGCACGCATTGAAAGCACCCGGGGCCACCTCTCCAACGACGAGTGCTCGGCAAAGCTGCTGGAACTCATTCAGGAAGGGTGCAAAAAGTTTGCGCTGTGCCATCTTTCGCAGGAGAACAACACGCCTGCGCTTGCCCTGCAGACCGTGTTCAACACGCTGGGCGCGGCGGGCGTTGTGCCGGAGAAGGACTGCATCGTGCAGGCACAGCGCCGCAACGAAATGAGTCCGGTATTAGAGTTTTAAATAAAACAAACGGCAATGCAAATGCATTGCCGTTTGTTTTATTCAGCTGCTTTCTGTGTGCGGATGTCATCGCCTGCAAAAAGGCAGGGGACAAAGGCAGAAAGGCGGCTGGAAATTTTTTCGGTATACAGCTTTTCCAGCAGAGCACCGTCAGTGATGTTGGTGGTGACGATGGTGGGCAGCTTTGCACCCAGCCGGTTGTTGAGCAGACTGTACAGGCTGCTGATGAGGAAGGCGGAGTTGAACTCCGAGCCAAGATCATCCAGAATGAGCAGGTCGGCCCCGGCAGCGGTCTGCATCAGCGTTTCCTCCTCGCCTGCCGGGTCTGCACCAAAGTGCAGCCCTTCCAGCTTGGAGAAAAAGTCCGGGCTGGAAACATAGATCACATCGTAGCCCTTTTCCAGCACGATACCCGCAATGGCAAGGGCCGCATGGGTCTTGCCAAGGCCCGCATTGCCAAACAGCATCAGGCTCTCGCTGTGGTGGTCAAACTCTTCCGCGTAGCTGCGCAGGTCTGCCAGCAAATCGGCCATGTAAGGGCGGATGGAACCGCCCACCTTTTCATCGGCACGGTTCGGGTAATAGCGCAGCTCCATGGTGTCAAAGCTTGCAATGGACAGGCTGGACAGCACCTCGATCTCCTTGCGGCGCAGCTGCTGCATCACCTTGTGCACGCACTCACAGGTGCGGCCATTCACGCTGCCGGTGTCCTGACATTTGGGGCAGACAAAGCGCGGCTCCAGTGCATCAGCGGGCCGTCCGCTTTGTGCCAGCAGGGCGGTCAGCTTCTGCTTTGCATCAGCAAGGGCGGCGGCAGCTTCGGTGCGGTCCTTGCCCGCAGCACCGGCCAGTGCGCAGCGGATGCCCCGCACCCGCACCTCTTCTTCTGCATGGCGCAGGGCGGGAATGGCGGCTTCGGCTTCGGCGCGGGCATCCTCGGCTCTGGCTCTGGCCATCTGCCGTCGGGCGGCCACGGTGCGCATGGCTTCCTGATACAGTTCGTTTTTGGTACGCATGGCTCCTCCTTATTCCGGCTTCTTTTTCAACGGACGGCGGCGGGCAGCGTTCTTGAGGAAATCGTTGCCGCTGGGGGCTTCGCGGTCTACCCGGAGGTTCCGGCTTGCGCCTGCAGCAGCCACCGGGCTGCGCACATCGTGCACGGTGCGCAGGCCCTTGGCGTTCCATGTTTTGAGGATACTGTTCCAGTACCACAGGTCGCGCTTGGCCCCGGCCTGCACGGCAGCTTCCTGCACCATGGCATCGTCGTAGCCGTAAACCTCGTACCAGCGTGCAATGGCCTTGCGCCCGCCAAGGGTCAGCTCACTTTCCGGGATGTTCAGAAGGCCGCTGACATACTGTTCGCGGCTCTGGCGCAGTGCCAGCAGTTTGAGGTGGGCATCGGCCTGCTCACCGGTCTCCACGCCCTCGGTGCGCCACACCTTCAGCTCATGCACTACGGCGGCCATGGTGCTGCGGCCGGTGCTGGCAACGTAGGCGGTGCACAGCATCACGGTCTCCGGCGCAAAGCCCTCCTGCATATAAAGGTTGACCAGCTTTTCCATCTCCCTGTGGGTCAGCGGACGGGCAAAGCCGGTCTGTGCGCAGTCGATCAGGCTGGAGATCATGGGGTCGGTGCGGCTGGCCGCAGCGATCTCGGCCCAGGTCATGGGTGCGGGGGCGCTGGGTTCCTCGCCCGGTGCGGCGTTCTCTTCGTACCGCTCCAGCAGGCCAGCGCCTGCCCAGAAGGAGAGGGCGCTCTCGGCGCTGATGCGGCTGCGCAGCTTGAGGTCGGCACAGATCTTGTCCGGGTCGGTGATGCCGGTCGCCAGCACATACAGAGCCACGCGCACATTGTATTCTTCGGCGATGCCCAGTTTGGAAAACACCAGCTGCGGCACTGCAATGGTATCGCCCTTGAGTTCTTTTAAACGATAGATCATGTTTTATTCCTTCGGCTTGTCCGGCTCGGCTTCATCGGCAGGCGGCTCCCACGGGTCGCTGTCCATCATGCTGGGACAGTTTTTCCAGCGGTCAGGATCGGCATTGAACGCGTCCTGCAAAAAAGCGGCTGTGGCCTCCCGGCCCTCGTCGGTGAGCGGAAACACCTTCTGCACACGCAGGGCAGGGTCGGTCTTTTCAATGGTCCAGGGGTCCGGCCAGTAGTCCACGGTGAGGATGCTTTCCTCCTTTGCGGCACCCTCGCCGCCGTCCGGGTCCGGCACGGTGCGCTTGCCGGGGATCATCCGGTATCGCAGGCCGTATTCGTTGCCGCTGTAGGAATTTTTGCATTTGAAGTAATGCAGCAGGGGAACAAAGATCATGGCAGAGTCCTTTCGTATTTTGCAGGGAGCGGCTGTAAGCAAAAACGGCAAACCGATATTCCACGGTTTGCCGTTTGTTTTTGGAGCAGGGTACGGGACCCGAACCCGCCGCCTGCTGCTTGGGAAGCAGCCGCTCTACCGGATGAGCTAACCCTGCAAGTTGCTCATTTATTGTAGCAAAGAGGGACGGGATTGTCAAGGGCCGGAGAATGTCAGTTTTTCTGGGCATCGGTCAGGTCCAGCACCGGCGTGAAGGGGTCGAACACAAGGCCGGTGATGCCGTCCGCCACCAGCAGACGCCTGTTCTGGCCCAGCAGCGGCACCACGGCGCAGCCTTCCAGCAGCTGGCGCTCACAATCGGCCAGCAGGGCACAGCGGGCGCTGCCGGTCTGCTGGGCACTCTCGGCCAGACGCTGAGAGTAGATGGGGTCGGACCAGCCGGTCAGGCCGCCGCCCTCGGCCGTGAACTGCTGCAGCATCTGGTATACGCTGCCGCCTTCGGCGCGGATGGGAGCCAGCGCAATGGTGTAGCTGCCCGCTGCAAGGCGTTTGTCGAACTCCTCCTGCGGAACCTCTTCCACCGAGAAGAAAAGGGAGCAGTCCTTCTGCCATGCGCCGTTGATCTGCTCGGCCAGTTCGGTCAGGCCGGCTTCCTTCGGCAGCAGGATGGTCACGCCGGAAAAATCCGAGCTGGCCATGCCCTGCCGTGCATTCAGGTACAATGTACGGGGGTCGGTGATGGTGGGCAGCGGGTTCCCGGCAGACTTGCGGTAATCGATGCCGTCCACGGAAAGGCCGGTGGGCACAAGACCCTCGGCAGCGGTGTACAGACCGGAAGAGGGCACATCCACATTCTCCTGGGCGATGCCGGCAAGCGCCTGCCGCAGTTCCTGATCGGCAAACACAGAATCTTCGGCGCTGTTGAACAGCAGTGCCCAGGTGGTGTCGGAGTAATCCACCGACTGCAGCGAGGTATCCTCGCCGGTGTCGTCCAGCGCGGCGGAGCATTTTTCGTCTGCAATGAGCTGGGCGGCGCTCTTGCCGGTGCTGCCGGTGTTCTGCACCAGACGCAGGCTGCCGATCATGGGGGAGGAGACATCCCGGCGCAGGAACAGGCCGCTGGCCGTCCAGTTGTAAAGATAGAAGCTGCCGCTGGAAAGGGTGGTCTTGGCGGTCAGGCCGTAGGTGCCGCGGGTGCTCTCAAAAAATGCTTCATCGCAGGGCATGGCACCGGGCAGGGTGAGCTTGGCAAGGAAGTTGTCGTCCTTTTCACTCAGGCGGAACACCAGCGTCAGCGGGCCGGCGGCCGAAACGCCCAGCGTGCTGGCATCGGCTGTGCCAGCCAGCACGGCAGCACTGTTTTCAAGGGCGGCAAACTCCACGGCATAAGGGGAATTTGTCTGCGGCTGGAATATGCGTCGGAATGCAAACACAAAGTCCTCGGCAGTGATGGTGTGATCCGTGGAAGCGCCCTTGACGGCCTTGTAGGTCAGGCCGTCCTTGATCTGGAAGGTGTAGGTCTTGCCATCGGAGGAGATCGTCCAGCTCTCGGACAGATCGGGCACGATCTCGCCATCCGCTTTTTTGCGGACAAGCCCGCTGTAAAGGTTCTCGCAGGCGATCACGTCCGGGGCAGCAGAAGCCACCTGCGGGTCGAGGTTTGCGGGAATGGTATCCACGAACCATGTAAAGCTTGGCGCACTGGAACTGCTGCCGCAGCCGGTGAGCGCAAGCAGGACCGCAGCAGCAAGCACTGCTGCGGTAATACGGAAGAACTGTTTCAAGGGGATGACCTCATTCTATGGTATTTGCGAAAAAAGGCTTCTTGTATACAAAAAGAACTCTGCTTCGACAAGTGTAGCAGAAACAGCGGCAAAATACAATTGCAGAATTGTGAATTTACCTTGCTTTTTGGGGCAAAAAGGGTGTTTTTCCGTTGCCAATTGCGGCTAAATGGACTATAATGGTACAGTGAAACATCTCTGCACCCGTTTTGAGGTGCGTTCTGAATACGATATTATGGAGGAGGAACTGTTTTTATGCAGAAGGATCAGCAGAAACTGATGGAACTCATCAAAGGCAAAAAAGTGGCCTTCATTGGTGCCGGTGTCAGCCACAAGACCCTGATCAAGGAGTTTGTGGAGCTGGGTGCCCATGTGACCCTGTGCGACCAGAAAAAGAGCGTGGAGGACTTTGGCAATTACGCTGCAACCATCAAGGAGCTTGGCATCGACCTGAGCTTGGGCGAAAACTATCTGGATGGCTTCAAGGGTCAGGATATCATCATGCGCACCCCGGGCTTTGTGGGCTACTTTGAAAAGCCCCTGCAGGATGCCATGGCCGCAGGCACCATGGTCACCAGTGAGGTGGAGTTGTTCTTCGACTTCTGCCCCTGCGAGATCGTAGCCGTGACCGGCTCCGACGGCAAGACCACCACCACCACCCTGATCTCCAAGTTCTACGAGGCCGCAGGCCGCAAGGTGCATCTGGGCGGCAACATCGGCGCAGCTCTGCTGCCCATGCTGCCCGAGGTGGCTCCCGATGATGTGGCTGTGGTGGAGCTTTCCAGCTTCCAGCTCATCAGCATGCATTCCAGCCCCAACATTGCCGTGGTGACCAATGTTACCCCCAACCATCTGGACCATCACAAGGACATGCAGGAGTACATTGATGCCAAGCGCAACATCCTGCTGTACCAGAAGCAGCCCTGCCGCGCTGTGCTGGGCTATGAGAACGAGATCAGCCGTTCCATGCAGTCCGACTGCAAGGGCAAGCAGGTGTGGTTCACCCGCCTGCACGATACCGACAACGGTGCCTTCCTGCGCAAGGAGGACAACATGCTCTGCATGGCCGAGGATGGCGTTGTGACCCCCTTCCTGGCCCAGAAGGACGTGAAGCTGCGCGGCCTGCACAACATTGAAAACCTGCTGGCTGCTGCCGCTGCCGTGTGGGGCGAGGTGCCCGTGGAAGCCATTCAGAAGGTGGGCAGCACCTTTACCGGTGTGGAGCACCGCATTGAGCCGGTGCGCACGCTGGACGGCGTGCTGTACTACAACGACTCCATCGGCACCAGCCCGACGCGCACCATTGCCGGTCTGCGCAGCTTTAACCAGAAGGTCATTCTGATCGCTGGCGGCTACGACAAGCACATTCCCTATGAGCCGCTGGCACCGGAAGTGGTGGCCCACGTGAAGAACCTTGTGCTGATGGGTGCCACCGGCCCCCGCATCGAAAAGGCTGTGCGCGAGGACCCGAACTTCAACGAAGCAGAGCTGCCCATCCAGCACGCCGACAATATGCAGCACGCTGTGGAGCTGGCCCGTGCCTGCGCAAAGCCCGGTGACATCATCATCCTGTCCCCGGCCAGCGCATCGTTTGACCTGTACCCCAACTTTGAGGTGCGCGGCCGCGAGTTCAAGAAGATCGTCAACGAGCTGAAGTGATCGCGCAGGTCAGCACAAAAGCCCACCGCGCCCGCTTTTTAAATGCCTGCGGGGGGAAATGGGTGCTGGGGGCGACCCTGCCGCTGGATCTTGCCCTTTTTAGCAAAAGCCAGCCGTGGCGATTCTACGCAGGACCTACACTGGCGCTGGAACTCAGCGGCAGCACCGCATGGGCAGCAGGGCACGCAAACCCGGAAGAGCTGGCCAGCTTTCTGGCTTTCTGCGGGTGTGAGAGCATCATTTTAGACGAAAACGAATGCCCACCGCCTGCCGGGTGGTGCAAAGCTGAAACGCTGACTGTATTCGGCCTTGCACCCGGCAAGGCTCTGCCGCTGCCCGCTGCAGACGAGACGCTCTGGGCCGGACTGAACCTTGACAGAGAACCCTCTGCCATGGATGTGGCACGGGCGCTCTACCCGGCGGATACGGCAAAGCAGGAGGACTTTTACTCCGAGCTTTGCACAAAGCGCACCCGCGGCAAAGCCCTTGTGTGGGCGCTGCGGCAGGGAAGTGAAACGATCTGCACGGTAGGGGCCTATGCCCTTGCGAACAGGCAGGCCTACATGGCCTGCGGGCAGACAGCCCAGCCTTTGCGGGGCAAGGGCATCGGCGGGCGGCTCATTGTGCAGATGGCGAACGAGCTTGCCGCCAAGGGGGAGCACCCGGTGTTTCTCTGCAGCCCGGAGCGAGTGCACTTTTATACTCGGCTTGGCTTTGAAAAGCTTGCGGAGTATATTCGTTATGTGCCATCGTAGTTTGTCGGCTGACACGTCGGAAGTTTCTCTGAGGACCGTCCGCTGGGGTGGGACCCTGTTGCCCGCAGGGCAATAGGGCGGGCGATGGAATGGCCCGGATCGTGTCCGAGGAGAAAGCTGCCGACGCGTCAATTCATGTAAGCTTTATCCCAAATCATAAATTAAGGAACCATTATAATGTCAATGCTGAACCACTTTTTCAATTACAAACCCGAAGTTCTGGCGCTGGACGAAAAGGCTATGGAGCTGTGCCAGCCCTACTTCCGCCATATGGAGGAGATCCGCGATTTCAACCAGCTCAAAATGCTGAAAGCCTTTGCGGATACCCAGATGTCCTCCACCGATATGCTGGGCACCACCGGCTACGGCCTGTGGGATACCGGCCGCGCAAAGCTGGAGCAGATCTTTGCCGAGGTGATGGGCGCAGAGGATGCCCTCGTGCGCAGCCAGTTCCAGAGCGGCACCCACACGCTGGCTGTGGCGCTGTTCGGCCTGCTGCGGGCAGGGGACACCCTGCTGGCCGCCACCGGCCGTCCCTACGATACGCTGGAAGGCGTGATCGGTCTGGACGGCAAGGGCAGGGGCACCGGCACCCTGATGGATTACGGCATCCGGTACGATGAAGTTCCGCTGAAAGCCGATTTCACCCCGGATTATGACCTGATCGCCCAAAAGGCCCCCGGTGCAAAGGTGTGCCACATCCAGCGCAGCCGCGGCTATCTGCAGCGCAATGCCTTTGATCTGGAAACGATCCGAAAAATTGCGGATACCGCCCGCGCCGCAAACCCGGACATCATTATTTTTGTGGATAACTGCTACGGCGAGTTCACCCAGACGCAGGAACCCTGTCAGATGGGCGCAGACCTTGTGGTGGGCAGCCTGATCAAGAACCCTGGCGGCGGCATCGCTCCCACCGGCGGCTACATTGCGGGCCGCAAAGACCTTGTGGAGCTGTGCGCTTACCGCCTGAATGCGCCCGGTCTCGGCAAGGATCTGGGCTGCACGCTGGAAACGCCCCGTGATATGTATCTGGGCTTCTACTATGCGCCCGGCGTGGTGTGCGAGGCCATCAAGACCGCCATTTACGCCCAGTGTATGCTGGAGCTGCTGGGCAAGAATCCAGTGCCGCGCTACTGCGACGACCACAACGACATCGTCACCTGCTTTGATGCAGGCACTGCGGATGCGCTCATCGGCTTCTGTCAGGGCATTCAGGCTGCAAGCCCCGTGGACAGCTATGCCGCCCCGGAACCTTCTCCGGAGCCGGGCTATACTGATGAGGTGGTCATGGCAAGCGGCAGCTTTACACAGGGCAGCACCATCGAGCTTTCCTGCGACGGCCCGCTGCGTGAGCCGTACACCTGCTACCTGCAGGGCGGTCTGAACTTTGCTGCCAGCCGTGCAGGCGTGCTGCTGGCCATCCAGAAGGCTTATTTTAAGGACTGAAAAGGGGAGAGCGCATGCCTGTTTTAAGTGACCGTGTGGGTACCTTCACGGATTCAGTCATCCGCCGCATGACCCGCATCAACAATCAGTACGACTCCATCAACCTTTCGCAGGGCTTCCCGGATTTTGACCCGCCGAAGCAGTTGCTGGACGCTCTGGCCGAAACGGCTTACAAAGGCCCGCACCAGTATGCTGTGACCTTTGGCGCGCAAAACTTCCGCGAGGCGCTGGCAAAAAAGACCAGCCCTGCCCTGCACCACGAAGTAGACCCCAACACCGAGATCTGCGTGACCTGCGGCGGCACTGAGGCCATGATGGCAGCCATGATGACCATCTGCAACCCCGGCGACAAGGTGATGATCTTCTCACCGTTCTACGAGAACTACGGTGCCGATGCCATTCTTTCGGGCGCGGAACCCATCTATATCCCGCTGGTGCCGCCCACCTATGAGTTTGACATCAGCCTGATCGAAAAGGGCTTTGCCGAGGGTGCCAAGGCGCTGATCCTGTGCAACCCCTCCAATCCCTGCGGCAAGGTGTTCCGCCGCGACGAACTGGAAGCCATTGCAAAGCTGGCCATCCAGTACGATGCCTTTGTGGTGACGGATGAGGTGTACGAGCATATCATCTATGCGCCCGCAGAGCATATCTGCATGGCAAGCCTGCCCGGCATGTTTGAGCACACCATCACCTGCAACTCGCTCTCCAAGACTTACTCCATCACGGGCTGGCGTCTGGGCTATCTGATCGGACCCGCAGAGGTCATTGAGGGCGCGCGCAAGGTGCACGACTTCCTCACTGTGGGTGCGGCTGCACCCCTGCAGGAGGCCGCTGTGGCCGGTTTGGAGATGCCCGCCAGCTATTACGAAGAGCTGCAGGCCCTTTACACCGAAAAGCGCGATCATTTTCTGGCCGGGCTGGACCGTGTGGGGCTGAAGCACAATGTTCCGCAGGGCACCTATTTTGTGATGATCGATATTTCCGATTTTCTGGCGCTGCCCAAGTTCAAGGGCTGGACCGACCTGCAGTTCTGTGAGTGGATGATCCGGGAAGTGGGCGTGGCCGCTGTGCCTGGCTCCAGCTTCTTCCGGGAGCCGGTGAACCACCTGATCCGGATGCACTTTGCCCGCGGCACCGATGTGCTGGACGAAGCCGTCCGCCGGCTGGAAAAGCTGCAGGCATTCCTGAAATAAAAGCAAAACAAAAAACAACAACGCCGCAGGAAGTTTCCTGCGGCGTTGTCTCTTTCCCGATACTCTATACACGATTCATCACACGGCGTGGCGCTGCACGGTGGGCATTGGCTCCACAAGAGCGGGATGCATCCCCTCGCGGTAGTCCAGGTCGCCCTGATCCATACCGCGCAGCAAGACCTCGGCGGTAGCAATGTTGGTGGCAATGGGTACGCTGTGCATATCGCACAGGCGGAGCAGATTCTGCTCGGTGATGCTGGCGGCATCCGCTTTCAGCGGGTCACGGAAGAACAACACCAGATCCACTTCGTCGCACGCAATGCGGGAAGTGATCTGCTGCACACCGCCCAAGCGCCCGGAGAGATAACAGTGCACGGGCAGGCCGGTAGTCTGCGCCAGCATCCGTCCGGTGGTACCGGTAGCAATGATTGTGTTTTTGGACAAAATGGCGCTGTAAGCAGTGCAGAACTGCAGTGCAAGCTCTTTGCGGGAATCGTGTGCAAGAATGGCAATCGTCATAGTACTCTCTCCTTTGCTGTCAGTATAGTACTGTGTACGGCGAACAATTCATAGACGGAAAATGAAACATCGTGAAATCGTTATCAAAATTTCCAATATAGTTTTACCGCAACAAAACCGTGCTTGTCAAGAGCTTTTTATACTTTTTACCAGATAAAATGGAGAAAGTGAGATTATTGCTTTGTATGAATTGGAGAAAACTGGGATACAATCATCTATATCAGTGAGCGAATAGGAAAGGAAGATTGAAAACAATGCCATGGA